>Ga0209075_1004027_pt1 | contig 11959 bp, 10 predicted proteins | sample Stecom2011_FD_187523 | JGI IMG/M metagenome (GOLD analysis project Ga0209075, IMG submission 187523) | Agricultural soil microbial communities from Utah to study Nitrogen management - Steer compost 2011 (SPAdes) (version 2) | ecosystem: Environmental > Terrestrial > Soil > Agricultural land...
GCCCCGGCGTATCGTGCTGAACGAACCCCCGGCGCGCCGCTCAGCGCATCCACCGCCAAACCACTATCGTCAGCCAATGCAGGTAAGCCGGTTGCCCGGGCGGCGTGACGTGCTTTGAGGATGGCATTTTCCACAAACGTAACCGCTGGTTCTTCGGCTTCGCTCACACCCAGCTCGCCTTGAGGCACTGGAATGAGATTCAGTGGCGCAAGAAGTTGGGTGAATTCGAGGATTTTGCCTTTGTTGTTACTGGCAATAACAAGTTGCTCGGGCATAGTTCGCTCAGTCGCCGAAAAGAGTGTGGGCAAATCGTACCGGCAAGTCCTGTTTATGCCCGGTAGGGCGAGCGGTAACGTTGAATGTCATCAGCTCGCCGGATGAGTACTGGTACTGGGCAATAAAGTACACGGAGTCGCCTTCCTGTATTCTGCGAAAGGCCAGAAACTTTACTTGCTGAATGTCGTTTGAAACCTTGCCTTCCACCTGACCGGGTACGGGTTTAATAGCCCCGTTTGCGTCTTCCTGCATAATGGAAATGTTAACGACGCCAATACTTCTGCTGCGCTGAAGGTTGTTGGCCTTTGCGACTTCAGGTGTAAGAAAGGTGCTTGGAAACACACTCCAGTGAACCTGATAGTCTCCGAAATCTTCCGATCCGGCCAAAGCAGGAAGGCTCACAAGGGCGGCCAGGAATGCGGCTGCTGCCATGGCAATAATGTTGTGCAGGGCTTTGGTTTTCATTACGTTTTCTCCCGGGTAATGCGGTAGATCGCGATCTCACCCAACAGGTTCGGCCAGAAACGCGCCAGCCAGTTGTTCTGGTGCTGACCGTCCACTACGCGACGGCTTTTGATGCGAATGCCTTTCTCGCGGCACAGGGCTTCAAAATCCTTGAAGGTACATAACCGTATGTTGGGGGTGTTGTACCACTTATAGGGTAATGCGTCTGATTCGGGCATGCGGCCGCTAAGAGCCAGCCCCCAGCGCAGTCGCCAGTGTGCGAAGTTGGGGAAGGTCACTATGCCTTCGTCGCCAAGACGCAGCATTTCATCCAGCACCTTGTCTGGGCGGCGAACTGCCTGCAGTGCCTGCGTCATCAATACAATATCGAAGCTGTTGTCTTCAAAGTTGTCCAGGCCCTGGGTATCCAGGTTCTGCTCGATCACTGAAACACCGCGGTTCATGCAGGTAGTTATGTGATCGGGGTTAATTTCCAGACCAAACCCGGTGGCATTGCGTTCCCGCTTGAGGTAATCAAGCAAGGTGCCATCACCACAGCCAAGATCCAGAACATGGTGGCCAGGCTTTACCCATTGCTGGATGATTTCAAGATCCGCTCTCATGCGCCCACCTCTCTGGCAACACGATCCATGTACGCTGTAAAGATATCAGTATAGCGAGGGGTTGGAATCAGGAATGCATCGTGGCCCCAAGGCGCGTCAATTTCTGCATAGCTTACCTTCCGGCGCGCAGCAATCATGGCGTTTACCATTTCCTCTGAACGGGCGGGTGTGAAACGCCAGTCGGTGCTGAACGAAAGCACCAGAAACTCACAACTGGCTTCAGCCATGGCCTTGGACAAATCACCGCCAAACTCATAGGCGGGGTCGAAATAATCCAGTGCGCGGGTCATCAGTAGATAGGTGTTGGCGTCGAAGACTTCAGAGAAGCGCTCGCCCTGATAGCGGAGGTAGCTTTCAACCTGGAACTCGGCATCGTAACCAAATTTGTAAGCCTGATCTCGTAATTCGCGGCCAAATTTCTCTCCCATGGAGGCATCGGAGAGATAAGTGATGTGGCCTACCATTCGCGCCAGCATCAGCCCGCGGCGGGGCAGGGTGTCGAAATCAAAGTAGCGGCCATCATGGAATTCACGGTCCGAGGTGATTGCCTGGCGCGCTACCTCATTAAAGGCAATGTTCTGAGCTGTGAGGCGTGGACTGGAGGCAATGGCCACGGCATGTTTCAGCCTGTCCGGATAGTCCAGACTCCATTGCAGTGCCTGCATGCCGCCCAGAGAACCACCTACTACCGCTGCCCAGCAGTCAATTCCGAGGCGGTCCGCCAGCAGTGCCTGGCTTTTAACCCAGTCGCCAACGGTGACTACGGGAAAATCCGGGCCGTAAGGCTTGCCTGTGGCAGGGTTGGTCGAGATGGGGCCGGTGCTGCCATGGCAACCACCCAGGTTGTTGAGGCACACTACAAAAAACCGATTGGTATCAACGGGCTTGCCGGGGCCTATGCAAGTATCCCACCAGCCGGGCTTGCGGTCGTCCATAGAATGGTAGCCGGCGGCGTGGTGGTGCCCGCTCAAGGCATGGCAGATGAGCACAGCATTGCTGCGATCGGCGTTAAGTTCGCCATAGGTCTCAACTACCAGATCATAGCGCTCCAGCGTTTGGCCGCACGCCAGTTCAATGGGCGTTTCAAAATGGTACGTCTGCGGGGTGACTACCCCGACAGAATCCACAGGCAGGGAATCGGGCATTGGCGCGGCAGGTTCCTGGTTCGGTCCGTTAGAAAACTACTTTGCTGGCAAGGGCAAACGCCTGTACCAGCAGAGCAGTTTAAAGGCGGGTCGTCATACCTGCAACCGACAGACTGTACGAGGGTCAAGCGGCGGGCTAGAACCCGCCTGAAATATTGACCACTTTTTGCTGGATCATGGTTGGTGCAGGCTTGCGGATTTGACGCTGCATGGCATCCGCCAATTCCAGTTGACGGCGCAAATCAGTGATAGTGTTGTGGAGCCGTTCGCGCTCGGTGCGGCTGTCACGATCGCTTCTCACCATATCCCTAAGGCGACGGATTTGATGTTCCAGTAGCTGTTTTTGCTCCATGGAGTACTGCATGATCGGTAGCAGGGCTTCTGAAGGCCAGCGCTCTACATCTGCGCGTACACGAGCATGCAGGGTTCTGGCTTCGCTCACCATGACATTGAAAAAACGTTGTACCAGAACGGACTGCTCAGTCAGCAGGTTTTTGGGGCTGGCGCGGAAGCGTCGGGCTTTTTTGCGCAGTTCTCTTATAGCAATAACATGGCGGCCGGCGCGAAGAGGAATAGGCTCCAGGTGGCGGGCACGGGTATCTTCGTTGTAGCGACGGTAAATGGCACCAACCATCTTCTCGGCAAGGCGACCCTCACTGAGAAGGTTGCTGAAGTCGCCCTCAAGCAGCTCGAAAAACTGCTCCATGGCGTTGTTCATGCCCGCCGTCGTCCAGCTTTTTGTCATGGATTTCCGGATTTTTTCGGCATGAGCTTCAAACCGGTCTTCGTCTACCAGCTTTTTCAGCATATCGCCTTGAGATGCCATGAGTCGGCGGCTTGAGCGCAGCGTGATCAGCTTTTTGTAGTAAAAGTCGTAATCTTTCTGGGAGCGGTCGGCCAAGCGAGCAAGGGCCGCTTTGTCCATGGTCACGCCGGAGCAGGCCTTGAATTCTTCATCAAGAGAGTCAAGCCGGTTCTGCATGGCGGCCTGGCTATTTTGCAGCATACCCAGCAGATCGTTGATCAGGCTTTGGGTGATCAGCTGCTCTTTATGCATCAGGATGCGCTGAATAATCAGCTGCTCAAGATTGCCAATGTTGGAGCGGGCGAAAAGATCAGAATCTTTCCGGACTCTGGCAACCAATCCCTGTTTTGCCGACAAAGGGATGACATCTTGTTGGCGGATGCCCAGATGATCTGCGGTATAGCCACGCACCCGCTCGATAGCATCGTGTGTGTGCTTCTCGCCCTGCAGGTCGTCCCACAGCACATCAATCTTGTTCAGTACCGCAAAGCGACCGGCACGGTGGTCGGCATGCTCGGTATCAATGTATTCCTTCCAGATAGTCATATCGCTGGCGGTAACGCCAGTATCGGCACTTAGCACGAAGATAATAGCGTGCGCGCGCGGGAGCATGCTGATTGTTAGCTCTGGCTCGGAGCCGAGTGCGTTCAGGCCCGGTGTGTCGAGAATCCGCAATCCGCGTTCAAACAGGGGGTGGCGGATACTGATCTGTGCATTGCGCCAGGCAGGAATCAGAACCTTGCCGGGATTGTTGCGGTCTTGCTCCAGCATACTTTCATCAAAGCCCAGAGCGCGTGCCTCTCCGGGGGAAACGCTTTTCACTCGAGCTACTTCGCCCAGAACCTCGCGCATGATTTCAGGGTCGCGCTCATCCAGTTCGTGCTTAACCCAACGCTCTGGTTGCTTGCGTAGTTGCTGCAGTGACAATTCGCCGGTGCGGGTTTCGATGGGAAGCAGCAGTAGGTAGTTTTCGTTGGCGCTGCGATCAAAGAATAACTCAGTAGGGCACATGGTTGTGCGCCCGGCCTGTGAAGGCAACATGCGCTGGCCAAAGTCAGAGAAGAACAGAGCGTTTATGAGTTCCGTTTTGCCACGAGAGTACTCACCAACAAATGCAATGGTAAGCTCGTCTTCAACAAGCAGTTCAAGCCCATGACGAATCCGTGCACTGATATCATCAGAGAACAGGTTGTTGTCCTGAAGCCACAGCCGGTAACGGCCGATCTGGCGGATCAGCTCTTTTTTCCAGTTATGGTAGGCTTCTACCTGCTGGGTAAGGTTTCCCTGAAGACTCATCGGATATTCCCTCTGCACCACTTCCGGCATTCCCCCGGCTAGCTAAACCGGGCTCCGCATGATGGACGAATTAATTAATTACTGTTAATACTAACCTGTTCCCGCAATGTTTGGAGTCAGGCGATTTTTGGTATGTAGCAGTTGGTGGCAGGAGTTTAATGAAAAAAGCCGCAAAATCAACAGGTTGATGATGCGGCGCAAGATTCAGGATTTTTGTGGAGAACTGTTACAGATTGTTGATTTGAGACGTGACCTACATTCCCAGCCCAATGGCTCCAAGGCCGACAGCCATTTTCATGTGGCCAATAACAACCGTGATAACGTTCAGAATCAGAAAAACGATAATAGGTGACAGGTCCAAACCGCCCATGGACGGCATCAAATTGCGCACCGGGCGCATAACGGGCTCTGTGATTTGTGCGACAAGCTGAATGGCGGGGTGGCTGCTTCCCGGGGCAATCCAGCTGACAACCACTACAGCGATAACCGACCAAAAGTAAATCTTCACGATCAGTTCCAGTACTGCGATAACGCCCCAAACCAAGAGTATGAGCGGGTTTATGGATGGTATGCCGCCGTTGAGGGCTACAAGAATCAGGAAGAATACGACTGCCTGAATGAGAACCGCCAGTACCAGTGCCGCACCGTCAATGCCGCCCCAGCCAGGAATAATCCGGCGCATAGGGCGAAGCAAGGGGTTTGTTGCTTTCACTGCGAACTGGGAGATCGGGTTATAGAAATCAGCTCGAGCCAGTTGCAGCAGAAAACGCAGCAGAATTATGGTCATGTAAAACGTGGACGCGATCAGCAGGATCGTAATCAGGATGTCTGCCAGCATGTAACCTGTTCTCCGTTGTCAGTGACTGTTTTAATCTTTGCCAGCCAGTTCTTTGGCCATTTCTTCCGAGCGCTTGTACGCAGCGTTATACGCTTTTTTAACCAGTTCGCGCATGCCGCCCTCTTCGAAGGTATGCACCGCCTGTTCAGTTGTTCCGCCCGGAGACATCACGTTCTTCTTCAGTTGCGCTGGATCCTGCTCGCTCTTGGCGGCCATTTCAGCGGCGCCTGCCATGGTTTGAATGGCAAGCTGGCGGGCGGTTGCAGGGTTTACGCCGGCGTCTGTTGCTGCGGCCTCCAGAGCTTCCAGCATCAGAAAGAAATAAGCGGGGCCGCTACCGGAAAGGGCTGTTACGCCGTGAAGCAACGCTTCATCCTCAACCCATACTGCAAGGCCGATGCCTTCAAAAACCGATTGCACAGCCTTTTTCTGGGCGCTGGTGACGCTTTCGCTGGCGAATAGACCTGCAGCGCCCTTACCCACCAGCGAGGGCGTGTTGGGCATGACTCGTACAATGGGCAAGCCGCCACCCAGCCACTCATCAAGAGTATCGGCGCCAAGGCCAGCTGCTATGGAAACCATCAGCGGGAGAGTGTTCTGAGCGATGGGGGCTATGTCGCGACATACGTCGGCCATGGCCTGGGGTTTAACCGCGAGCACCACTATATCTGCCTGCTGCGCGCAGTAGCGGTTATCGGTTGTCACGCTGATTCCAAAGCGCTTGCGAATGGATTGCAGGTGTCCGTCGTCCGGCGCACTGGCCCAAATGCTGCTGGCTTTGAAGCCGCTATCCAGCATGCCGCCAATAATGGCACTGGCCATGTTGCCTGCACCGATGAACGAAATGGTTGGTGATTTGCTCAAGGTTTGCTCCAGCGGTTATTCGGTTGTATTCCGGTTCCGATAATAGCAGGTACGGGCCTGTTCAGCTCTTCCGGGAGCGCTCGCCAAAGACGGCTGTGCCAATGCGGACACAGGTAGAGCCTTCTGCGATTGCCGTTTCGAGATCCCCGGACATGCCCATGGATAAAGTGTCCAGTGGCCCGGCTTCCGGAAAGTCTCGCTTTAGCTCTTTCAATGCATTTGCAAGCATTCGGAAACTCTGCCTCAGGCCGGTCTCGCTCTGGTCCGGATCTGGTATGGCCATAAGCCCTCTGAGCGTGAGCCCCGGCAGCTGGCTTATCTCTGAAACCAGTTCCGGCAGTTCCTCTGGCCGGCACCCGGATTTACTCTGCTCATTGTTAATGTTGACCTGAAGGCAAATATTCAATGGGGGCAGGCCGGTTTCTCTTTGCTCGCTCAGACGTCTTGCAACTTTCAGGCGGTCAACGCTATGAACCCAGGAAAAAGCCGCGGCGATTTGCCGTGTTTTGTTGGATTGAATAGGGCCAATGAAATGCCATTCAATATCGGCCAGGTCGCTGAGCTCTGATATTTTGTCAAGAGCTTCCTGAAGATAGTTTTCCCCGAAAGCCAGCTGGCCTGCAGTGGCGGCTTCTCTGAGTTCCTCTGCTGAGCGGGTCTTACTGACCGCCAACAGGCTCACAGAACCGGCATCGCGGCCTGCCTGCAATGTTGCTTTTTGTATGCGTCGGGTTACGCTCCCGAGGTTGTCTGCTATGCTGCTCATAGTATGAAATAGTCGCGTTTGGTCTGCCCATTATATGGCGACACGTTACTCGCAGGTCACTGAAATGCCAAGTGATCGGAGTAGAGTCATGCCAGACAGGCGCTACCTGGATTAAAGAGTAAGCCCTCCGAGGACTTGTATGGATATTACTGAACTGCTTGCCTTCTCGGCGAAACAGGGTGCGTCTGACTTGCATCTTTCCGCCGGCCTGCCCCCGATGATTCGTGTTGACGGTGATGTTCGCCGTATCAACCTTCCGCCCCTGGAACACAAAGAAGTTCATGGGCTTATCTACGACATCATGAACGACAAGCAGCGCAAGGACTACGAGGAGTTCCTGGAAACGGACTTTTCCTTCGAAGTACCCGGTGTCGCACGCTTTCGTGTTAACGCCTTTAATCAGAATCGGGGCGCAGGAGCCGTTTTCCGTACCATCCCCTCGAAAGTTCTGACCATGGAAGACCTTGGCATGGGTCAGGTGTTCAAGGATATTGCCTCAGTTCCCCGTGGGCTGGTTTTGGTAACCGGGCCGACAGGTTCTGGTAAGTCCACCACTCTGGCAGCGATGGTGGACTACATAAACGATACGCGCTACGAGCACATTCTCACTGTAGAAGATCCAATCGAATTTGTGCACGATTCCAAGAAATGCCTGGTCAACCAGCGGGAAGTGCACCGGGATACTCTGGGCTTTAACGAAGCCCTGCGTTCCGCATTGCGGGAAGACCCCGACATTATTCTGGTTGGTGAGCTTCGGGATCTGGAAACCATCCGTTTGGCCCTCACTGCGGCAGAAACAGGGCACTTGGTATTCGGAACACTGCACACCACCTCAGCAGCAAAAACCATCGACCGGGTGGTAGACGTATTCCCGGCCCAGGAAAAATCCATGGTGCGATCCATGCTTTCTGAATCGCTGCAAGCTGTTATCTCCCAAACGCTCATGAAGAAAATGGGTGGTGGCCGTATAGCTGCGCACGAAATCATGATTGGTACCTCTGCGATTCGGAACCTGATTCGCGAAGATAAAATTGCCCAGATGTACTCATCCATTCAAACGGGTGGCTCCCTGGGTATGCAGACGCTGGATCAGTGCCTGGAGCGCCTGTTGCAGAAAGGCCTGATTTCCCGTGAGGCTGCAAGGCTTAAGGCGAAAATGCCGGATAATTTCTGATTTTGATCGGGCAGTCACTTAGTAAAGAACATAGGTAAATAAAGATGGAATTCGAAAAGCTGCTTCGTCTCATGGTAGAGAAAGGGGGGTCAGACCTCTTTATTACTGCCGGTGTTCCGCCCAGCATGAAAGTGCACGGTAAAGTGCTACCAGTCACCAAGAATGCTTTAACGCCAGAGCAGACCAGGGATTTGGTATACGGTGCAATGACCGAGAAGCAGCGTGCAGAGTTTGAGGATTCTCACGAGTGCAATTTTGCCATAAGCGCCCGGGGTATAGGGCGTTTCCGGGTGAGTGCGTTCTTCCAGCGCAACCTGTGCGGTATGGTGCTGCGACGGATTGAAGTGAAGATTCCTCAGGTCGACGAACTAGGGCTGCCGGAAATCGTCAAAGAACTGGCTATGACCAAACGCGGGTTGATCATGTTTGTGGGTGCCACAGGCACCGGTAAGTCAACATCGCTGGCTGCCATGCTGGGGCACCGTAACCGTAACAGCCGTGGGCACATAATTTCCATTGAAGACCCGATTGAATTCGTGCACCAGCACCAGGGCTGCATCGTAACCCAGCGGGAAGTTGGCATTGATACCGAGAGCTTTGAAGTTGCGCTGAAAAACACGCTGCGACAGGCACCAGACGTTATTCTCATTGGTGAGGTGCGTACCCGCCAGACCATGGAGTATTCGGTTCAATTTGCTGAAACAGGGCATCTTTGCCTCGCGACACTCCACGCGAACAACGCCAACCAGGCACTCGACCGGATTATCCAGTTTTTCCCGCCGGAGCAGCATAACCAGATCTGGATGGACTTGTCCCTTAACCTGAAGGCCATTGTAGCGCAGCAGTTGATTCCCACGCCGGACGGCAAAGGCCGCAAGGCGGTTATTGAGGTTCTGATCAATACGCCACTGGTTGCCGACCTTATCCGAAAAGGCGAGGTTCACAAGCTTAAGGAGTTGATGTCCAAATCTAACGAATCCGGTATGCGGACCTTTGATCAGGCATTGTATGAACTCTATGCCGAAGGCTCTATTACCTACGAAGATGCTTTGGCTCACGCCGACTCAGCTAACGATCTGCGCCTGATGATCAAGTTGGGCGCCGATGCTCAGGGGGCAGACAAATTGTCGTCTTCTGTCGATAAATTGACCATTCAGGATAGCTGACATGCTTGACCCCACCAGGGGGCAAAACTCGTTAGCTTTTGAAATTAGTAGTTTTGGCATTTGAGACCACTAACCCCAGCTGCGTATACTCCGCCCAATATTAAAAAGGAGTTACCGCTGTTATGAAATCTTCACCTCTGACTCGTGCTATTCGGCTGGCCACGCTGGCCGCAGTAGCTGCCCCAGCCAGCGTTTTCGCTGGCGGTTTTTCCCTGAACGAACAAAGCGCAAGTGCCATGGGCGTTGCTAACGCCGGTGCAGCTGCCAACCCCGAGAACGCCACTACTGTATATTTTAACCCAGCGGGCATGAGCCAGTTGAAAGGTACGAATATTTCCTTTGGTGCAGCAGTTCTGGATATTGAAGCCAAGGCGAAGAAGGGTGCCTCTGCGCGAAACCAGCTAAACATGGAGGTTCAGAACAGTTCCTCTGGCGGTGACATTGCAGATGTTGCCGTGCTTCCGAATTTCTATTTGACGCACGAAGTCAGCGATTCCATTGATGTGGGCTTTGGCATTCATGCGCCATACGGCCTTGCCGCTGATTATGATGATGACTTTGTAGGGCGTTACTTCGCAGATAAGACCGAGCTGACTGCCATCTCTTTTACGCCTTCAGTGTCCGTTAATAACGGTAACGGCCTGTCAATGGGGCTGGGGCTTAACATTATGTACGCCGAAGGCAGGCTGACCAAGTTCCAGGATAACTCTTTGGCAAATGCTGCTCTAACAGGTGGGACCAACCCATACCTACATGAAGATGGTTACGCTGATATCAAAGGTGATGATATTGGTGTGACCTTCCGGGTGGGCTTTCTCTATGAGTTGTCAGATAGGACTCAGTTCGGCTTGACGGCTCAAACCGGAACAGAGTTGAACCTTAAGGGCGATGCCAAGATCAGAAACTATTTGAATCCGGGCAAAGGCGTTTTCGCGCCGATTGATGTAACCGAAAGGGTCAGGGTGCCTCTCGCAATTCCTGAAAGCATTACCTTTGGTGCGCGCCATCAGCTGACTGATGATGTCACGATATTGGCGGGCGCTTCGTACGCCAAGTGGGGGAATTTTGAAGAGCTGGACATCGTAAGCCGGGAAGTGGGTGGTGAAATTACTGGCGCACCCCAGGAGGGGGCTGTTCTGAGCCATGTGACTGAAAAATGGAAAAACACTTGGCAATTTAATGTCGGTGGTATTTGGCAGGCTTCCCAAAAGTGGGCGTTTAAGGCTGGATATGCCTACGACGAATCTCCTGTGGATGAGTACCTGACAGCCCGTATCCCTTCTAACGACCGTCACTGGCTGACGTTGGGCACGCAATGGAAAGATGCACAGAGTGGTTGGACGGTTGATGCTGCGGTGGGCACTTTGATCTTCGATGGCAATGCGAAGGTGGATGAGTGGAACTATGATCACAATAACCCGACCGAAGTTGCACAGCTGCCAAACGGAGCTGACCCCAGTAATTACACTGGCGAGTACGAACTAAGCGCCTGGAGTGCTTCCTTGCAGGTCAGCAAAGCCTTCTAAATCTTTCAGGTGAAGACTTAGCTAAAAAAACGCCCGGCCGAGTTCTCTCGCCGGGCGTTTTTATTCAGTGTGCCTGATCCCAGTTATCACCCACCCCGGCTTCCACTAACAGTGGCACTGCAAGTTTCGCCGCGCCGGACATGCGCTTGATCAGCCCTTCGCGAATCTCATCTACGGCTTCTACCTTCACTTCAAGAATCAGTTCGTCGTGCACCTGCATGGTCATGCGAGCGGTATCGGGATGCTCTGCGAGCAGCCAGCGCTCCACCTCGATCATCGCCAGTTTAATGATGTCCGCCGCTGTGCCTTGCATGGGAGCGTTTATAGCCGTGCGCTCAGCGGCCTGCTGCAGCTGTTTGTTACGAGCATTGATCTCGGGCAGGTACAGGCGCCGACCAAACAGGGTTTCAACATAGCCATCGTCGTGGGCCTGCTTGCGGATGTTGTCCATGTACTTGAGTACGCCCGGGTAACGCTCGAAGTAGCGGTCAATGTACTCCTGCGCTACGCCACGGGTGACATCCAGTTGCCGGGCGAGCCCGAAGGCAGACATGCCGTAGATCAAACCAAAGTTAATGGCTTTGGCGCTACGGCGCTGATCGCTGTCTACGTCGTCCAGTGCTACTCCGAAGACTTCAGCGGCAGTCGCTTTGTGGATGTCTTCGCCTTTCTCAAAGGCAGTCAGCATGCCTTTGTCGCCGGAAAGGTGCGCCATAATGCGCAGTTCAATCTGGGAATAATCCGCCGCCAGAAGCTTGTAGCCCTTCTCGGCTATAAAGGCCTGGCGAATGCGCCTGCCCTGGGCTGTCCGGATAGGAATATTCTGCAGGTTGGGTTCAGAAGACGATAGCCTGCCGGTGGCTGTCACGGCCTGATGATACGAGGTGTGCACACGGCCGGTGCGGTGATGAATCAACTCCGGCAAGGTGTCTGTATAGGTGGACTTGAGCTTGCTCAGGCTGCGGTGTTCCAGAATCAGCCTTGGCAGTTCGTGCTCGTGGGCCAGTTCCTGCAATACGGGCTCGGCAGTAGAGGG
>Ga0209075_1004029_pt1 | contig 11957 bp, 11 predicted proteins | sample Stecom2011_FD_187523 | JGI IMG/M metagenome (GOLD analysis project Ga0209075, IMG submission 187523) | Agricultural soil microbial communities from Utah to study Nitrogen management - Steer compost 2011 (SPAdes) (version 2) | ecosystem: Environmental > Terrestrial > Soil > Agricultural land...
ATTGACAGATCCAGACTCAGTCACGAAGGATTTGGAGAAAGTCGCCCTGTACACGACTGTGGAAGCAACTGTACAGCCGAACAAGATGCTCAGAACCGACGATCTGAATTTATAATCAAGCAGGACTAACCCAGTAATTTCAATCAAAGTAAAAACCCTACATGTTTAATGTGGGGTTTTTTTTGTAACCATCCGATGCAGTCGAACGACACGCAAATCTGCCTTTACTTCCTAACCAAGAAACCACTATTATAAACAAGTTAAAAGTTTAAGAACTTCGGAAGTAAACGAAACTCTCTTTATTAGAAGTCTTTCTATTTAGTAGCATTTCATAGGTGAAAATCCTTTCCCCAATCCTGTCCGTCATTCAAGCTATGTTAGAAGGTTCGGGTTTACCCAGAACGCATTTGTATTGTATGTATATATCGACAACCAAATGAATTGCATCAACCAACACATTCGGTTTCATTTGCTTAAATCAAGGAAACAAATTGCGACTAACCTATTGTTCAATCTGAGTGTTAGCGATAAAAAAAGCCGCCCCAAATTGGGACGGCTTTTATATATTAATTAAAACTTGATATTAGAAGTTATATCTCAAGCTCAAGTTCCAAGTTCTTCCATTACCCCAGAAGTAACCGAAAGAATCTCTTTGGCTTAAGTACATACGGTTTGCAGCGTTGTACACATTTCCGCGAACGGTCATGTCGCTTGTACCGAATCTAAACTTATAAGAAATTCCAGCATCCAAAACATCATAAGCTGGTAAACCTTCTGCTTGGTAAACAGTACCTTCTTGCGAAGCTGTTACAACATCTCTAGCATCAACAAATCCGTATAGGTTTGAATATACGTTGTAGTCAGCATCGATAGTTAAGTCTCCTACTACGTTGTATTTAAATCCAAATCCGAAAGAAGTTTGTGGTGCGTTACCCACTTTAGTTCCAGTTAAGTTTACAGAACCATCTTCTAACAATACGTTCGTATCAGCTTCACGTGTTTCGAATGGCGTAGAACCATCGTACTTCCAGTTTCCGATACTTCCGTACGCACGAAATTGGAATGCACTTGAATAGCGGTATCTCGCTTCAAACTCAAATCCTTTGTGTACTTGAGTAATGTTCGTGAATCTTTGGTAGCGATCTTTCTGCTCTACAGGATTTGTAGAAGTTGGATCACCTTCGATAAAGCTACCTGCTAGAAATCTATTACCCCAAGAAGTGTAGTATCCGTTTAAGTCAAGGCTGAAGCTTCCGGCACGTAGTCTGTAACCAACTTCAACACCTAAGATTTCCTCATTTTCAACTTCATTTTCCCCAGAAAGGATGTAGTTAGAGTTTCTTACATCTTCAAAAATATTATCTAAGTAAGGCTGTCTTGAATAGTATCCGGCATTAGCGAATATCGTATTTCCTTCAAGAAGAGTATACCCCATACCTCCTTTGATGTTATATCCGAATTTGTTTACTTTTTCAGATTTCCCAAGGCCATTTACACCTTCGATTTCGCTTCCTTCCGCAAAACCTTCACGCTGATAGCTCTGTGTAGAAACTGCTCCTTGAATAAAAGCAGAGAAGCTATCGTTTTTGTATTCTGCTTGTCCGAACCCACCGATATAGTTGATGTACTCAGTATAGTCGTAAGCAAATCTTTGTCCTGAATCTGCAGAGTCAAATAGTGCAGACCAAGGGTTAGCTTCGAAAGTTTGGTCTATCACGTAATCTGATGGTCTACCATCACCGTAACCAAAGTTATCTGCAAAACCTTCCAACCCTAAGAGGTTGTTCATTTGTCTCCAGTGCTGTCCGTTATAGAAACGGGTATCAGCTCCAACGTTAAATGTAAAGTTTTCGCTAACTACAGTTTCCAAGTTTGTAAGGAATCCGTACCAGTTGTGGCTGTTTACAGAAGATCTTCTTACAAGCGATCCATCGTTATTTCCTATACCGTTATCAGCGTTAGCGATGTTATTAGCTTCAATTGCTTCGAAGTCAATTTCTCCTTTGTTGTTACGAACGATGTTTCTAGAGCTACCGGCATTACCAGTTCCTCCTCCTCTACCCCAAGATGCGTAAAGCACTGAAGATAGGTTTGTTTTTTCGTTGATGTTCCAATCCCAGTTAAGGTTTGCAATTGGTTTGTGGTAGTAGTTTCTTCTCAACGTGAATCGCTCACCATTATAGAAACCACTATTGTTGTTATAGCGCTTTCCGTGCGTTTCGTAATCTTCTAGAGATTTTGAAAAGTTTTGGTCGTGCCATTGTGGTGCACCTGTCAAAAGGAAGTTGAATGAGTGTTGATCGTTAGGCACATAACCAATTCCTATGAAGTAGTTTTGTCCCTGACCAGCAGTTCCGTCTGCCCACTTCTTGTGCGCTTGCCAGTGATCGAATAAAAATGAGTACGCCCATTTTCCTTTCAATCCTGAGTCGTAACTAACAGTACCTTTAAAGTAGCTATCGTTACCAGTCATAAAACGTGCAAAACCACCTTCTGAACGTCCCGCAGCACGAGAAACGATGTTTACTGTACCTCCTACTGAAGAAATGGCCAATTTGGAAGAACCAAGTCCACGCTGTACCTGAACGGCGTTTGCAACGTCCGACATTCCAGACCAGTTAGACCAGTAAACTCTTCCGTCTTCCATCCCGTTAATGGGCTGTCCGTTTAAAAGGAATGCCGTATTGGTTTGGTCGAATCCGCGTAAGAACATTTCAGAATCTCCGAATCCACCTGCTTGGTTAGAAACGTAAACACTTGGTGTACTTTTCATAATTTCTGGAAACTCTACGTTTCCAACGCCTTTCGATTGAATTTCTGCAGAGGTTATCGTAGAAACAGCAATAGGTGTTTGTCTGTCGTGAGCTAAGTCGATAATCCCACGTCCTACAATAACAACCTCAGAAAGTGCATCAGCATCAGGACTCAATCTCACTTGTCCGATGTTTGCAACACCGTTGACAATAGAAAATGAAATTTTTGCATTCTCATAGCCCAGATAGGAAATAGTAACTGAACCTGAATTAACATCTACGTCCAAATTAAAATTTCCATCAAAATCAGTTACCGTACCATTCTTAGTGCCCGTCTCAATAATATTGGCACCAGGTAATGGCATTTGGGTCTCGGAATCTATAACAGATCCAGTCACAGTTCCTTGGGAAAAACCTACAAAGCTTCCCATCAAAAACATAATTAGTAATAATGTTCTCATATAAGTTAGTTAAGGTTAATTTAAGTGCAATTAGTCAAAAAATTGCTTCGCGACAAAAATACCCAAAATATCACGCAATAAACTCGATAATCCCGATGTTATTTAAACACTTATCCACAATGTTTTAACAAAGCTTTACAATTCAAATAGGAAATCAAAAAATAGCGATAATTCAAAACGAAAACCTGATAAATTTTGAGAATACAATGCAAAATTTAATACAATTCACATTTCAATTATTTTACTTAGAAATTTAGACTAGACGAAATAATTTGTTTTAATCCATAAAAGCTTATCTTTGTGTTTACCTAATTTAGTTTTATGCTAACACGTGCAGAAGAAAATTATTTAAAGACCATTTTCCATTTAGAAAAGGATAGCAGCGAAGAAGTGTCCACCAAAGCTATTGCTGAAAAAATGGAGACCAAACCATCGTCGGTGACCGATATGGTCCAGAAAATGGCAGAAAAAGATTTGCTTATATACAAACGCTATCAAGGTGTTCTCCTTACAGAACGCGGTAGAAAAGCGGCTGCAAACGTCATTCGAAAACACCGATTATGGGAAGTCTTCTTGGTAGAAAAACTCAACTTTCAATGGGATGAAGTTCACGAAATCGCAGAACAAATGGAACACATTCAATCGGATGAACTCATTAAACGTTTGGACAACTACTTGGGAAACCCTGATTTTGACCCACACGGAGACCCCATACCCGACAAACACGGCGTGATTAAGAAGACCTCCAAAAAACTGCTTTCAGAACTACAAAAAGGACAAGGCGGCATTTGCGTGGGCGTCAAACAGACCAGTCCCGAGTTTCTTCAATATCTCAACAAGAAAAACATTAGAATTGGCACCAAAATCATCGTTATGGGAAAGGAATTCTTTGACGGGTCGATGATTATTCAAATAGGAAATGAAAATTCGTTCATCTCGAGCAAAATCTCCAGGAACCTATTCATCAAAACAGTATAAAAAAGTAATACTGCCAGAACACCTCAACATTTGATTGCTATAAATATGAAAAATATCCTGTACATTTTATCTCTCGTCATTTTGTTTGGTTGTAAAGACCACGGCAGTGATTCCGACACGATAAAAGTTGTTACCACCACAAATATTATCGCCGATTTGGTTTTGGAAATTGGAGGTGACAAAGTTTTTCTCCAGAGTTTAATGGGCCCAGGAGTAGACCCGCACTTATACAAAGCCAGCGAAGGCGATGTGTCGCGACTTTTCAATGCCGACATTGTTTTTTATAACGGCCTGCACCTCGAAGGAAAGTTAGCGGATGTTTTTGAAAAAATGAAATCGCGAAAACATATGGTGGGCCTTGGCGATTTACTGCCAAAAGACCAGTTGATTTCCTCTGAAAACTTTGGTGGAAACTATGATCCTCACGTCTGGTTCCAAGTTGCCTCCTACAAAGAATTTGCAGCAACCGTCGCCAAAGAGCTCGCGAATCTGGATCCGGAAAACGCCGACTTCTTTGCAGAAAACAACAAGCGATATCAAAAAGAATTGGATGAACTTGAAAACGACCTGAGGGCTATCATTCAAGACCTACCCGAGGATAAACGTATTTTAGTAACTGCCCACGACGCCTTTAGTTATTTCGGAAAAACCTATGGGTTCCAGGTTGTTGGTCTTCAAGGTATTTCAACAGCAACAGAGGCAGGTGTTAGAGATGTTAGGGAGCTTTCGGATTTTATTATTGAAAACAAAGTAAAATCAATTTTTATTGAAAGTTCGGTTCCAAGACGAACCATTGAAGCGCTCCAAGCTGCCGTACTCGCAAAAAACCATCAAGTAACAATTGGCGGAACCCTGTATAGCGACTCTCTTGGAAATCCAGGAACGGATGAAGGAACCTATATCGGAATGTTCAAGTACAACGTAGAGACTATTGTAAACGCATTAAAATAATGAAGGATAGAATAGCGGTACAAGTTGACGATTTAACAGTGGCTTACAATTACAAGCCTGTTTTGTGGGATGTTGATCTTTCCGTGCCCGAGGGAGTATTGATGGCGATTGTGGGTCCTAATGGCGCTGGAAAAACCACGCTCATTAAAGCTATTTTGGGCATCATAAAACCCATAGCAGGGAGTATTTCCATCTTCGGAAAACCGTATGACAAACAACGGAAACTCGTGGCCTACGTCCCTCAAAAAGGAAGTGTGGATTGGGACTTTCCCACAACCGCCTTCGATGTTGTTCTTATGGGAACCTACGGAAGTCTGGGATGGATCAAACGTCCAGGCACCAAAGAAAAAAAACTCGCATTGGAATGTATGGAAAAAGTGGGCATGCTTTCCTATAGAAACCGGCAAATCAGTCAGCTCAGTGGCGGCCAGCAACAACGCGTCTTTTTAGCACGCGCATTGGCTCAAAACGCCTCCATCTATTTTATGGACGAACCCTTTCAAGGAGTAGATGCCACCACAGAAGTTGCCATTATCAATATTTTAAAAGAACTCCGAAAAGAAGGCAAAACGGTAATCGTCGTGCATCACGACTTACAAACCGTTCCCGAATATTTCGATTGGGTAACCTTTTTAAATGTGAAACGAATTGCTACCGGACCGGTCAAAGACATCTTCAACGACGACAATTTGACCAAAACGTATGGCATCAATTATAAAGTAACAGTAAATAAGTAAGCGATATCGGAGGAAATCGATCCCGATAGTCGTCGGGACGAAAACGAAAAAACAGGAATAAACCGCATAGAAAATGAAGATGAAATCAAAGGTAGAAGTGCGAAGTAGAAAGTTAGAATATCCAACAACAAGCATTTGTCCATATTCTAGTTTCTAGCTGTCTAGACTCTAAATTTAACCGACAACCGATAACTGACAACTGAAATTCAAAAAAACCAATGACCGAATATTTCACATATCTCTGGAGCGATTACACCCTGCGAACCATTACTTTGGGAACAGCAGTTTTGGGTGCCATCTGCGGTATGTTAGGGAGTTTTGCCGTTTTGCGAAAAGAGAGTTTGTTAGGAGATGCCATTTCGCACGCCGCACTGCCCGGAATTGCATTGGCCTTCATTATTACCGGCGCAAAAGACTCTGGAGTTTTACTCCTAGGAGCCTTAGTAAGCGGACTGATCGGGACGTATTGGATTCGCGGCATCACCTCAAAAACCCATTTAAAAAGTGACACCGCTTTGGGATTGATTCTCTCTACCTTCTTTGGGTTCGGGATGCTCTTATTGACTTTCATCCAAAAACAACCCAATGCGGACCAAGCGGGACTCGACAAATATCTATTCGGACAAGCTGCAACGTTAGTAGAAAGCGATGTGCGTTTATTGATCATCGTTACGGCAATTTCGTTATTCATTCTATTACTGTTTTGGAAGGAGTTTAAAATCATGCTCTTCGATGCCGATTACACAAAAACCATCGGTTTTAACACCAAGTTTATCGACATCACGGTAACGTTTCTAATCGTTCTTGCCATTGTTTTAGGACTGCAAACCGTAGGTGTTGTTTTGATGAGTGCGATTCTACTGGCACCCGCAGCAGCAGCGCGACAATGGACCAACAAATTGGGGGTTATGATTGTTCTCGCAGGAATTTTTGGAGCGCTTTCCGGGGTTTTCGGAACGGCAATCAGTGCTAGCCAAAACAACCTGCCAACAGGACCTGTAATCGTATTGGTAGCTAGTGCAATTGTTGCCTTTTCCTTAATATTTTCACCGAGCAGAGGTTTACTGCTAAGAGAAATTCGCTTCCACAAAAACAGAAAAGATTTGGAGCTGATGAAAGCCTTGCAACTAATGCACGACATTGCAAAAACCCACGAAGACATCTCGCACCCACATGCCATTCGCATCCTCAACGATTTCCAAGGATACACCAAAAGTTCTTTGAAAAAACTAGAACACCGGGGTTGGATAGAAATTGAAGGAAGCAATTGGGCATTGACAAAGAAAGGGTTTAAAACCGCAGCCGAAATGTATAACCAACAATCAGAAGATGACTAATCCGCAATTAGAAATACAGTTGATTGCTGCCGTTGTAGCAATGGCATGTGCTATTCCAGGTGTGTTTTTAGTGCTTCGGAAAATGGCATTAATCAGCGATGCTATCAGTCACTCGATTTTACCGGGAATCGTCATTGGGTTTTTCATCACCCAAGATTTAAATTCGCCACTGCTTATTCTATTGGCAGCATTTACGGGAGTCATCACTGTTGTTTTGGTAGAATACCTTCAAAAAACTGGATTGGTCAAGGAAGATACCGCCATCGGATTGGTCTTCCCGATGCTCTTCAGCATTGGGGTTATTCTCATTGCAAAAAACGCCAGCGATGTACATTTAGACATCGATGCTGTCTTACTCGGTGAGCTTGCTTTCGCGCCTTTCGACAGGGTGGAAATTGGCGGCACGGATATGGGTCCCAAATCGCTTTGGGTCATGGGCTCTATTTTAATAGCTATATTAATACTTTTATTCTTGTTTTTCAAGGAATTAAAGGTAAGCACCTTCGACGCTGGACTCGCGGCGTCGATGGGAATTTCGCCCGTGCTTATGCACTACGGATTGATGTCGGTTTCGTCTATTACCATCGTAGGGGCATTCGATGCTGTTGGAGCGATTTTGGTCATCGCCATGATGATTGCCCCCGCTGCAGCAGCTTATTTATTGACGACCGATCTAAAACGGATGATTGGACTTTCTATGTTCTTTGGTGTGCTGTCGGCCATTGCAGGGTATTGGTTTGCCCACTGGTTAGATGCTTCCATCGCAGGTTCTATCGCAACTACGTTAGGATTGATCTTTTTATTAATCTATCTGTTTGCGCCCAAAAAAGGACTTATTTCAGTGCTATACCGTCAAGAACGACAAAAAATTGAAGTTTCGCTCATCACCTTTCTCATTCACTTAAGTCGTCACGAAGAAGAGAGCGAACGCCACATCAACCACTTGCAAGAACACATTGACTGGCACGAAGTACGCGCAAAAAAAGTCTTGGACCTCGCCTTGAAAAACAACTTGATCGACATCGAAAATAACATCATTACCCTCACCGAGAAAGGCTCGCTCTTTACCGAAAAATCCTTAGAATATATCTTTGAAAACAGAGACGAAAAAATTGAATCGATGAAAGAAAATTTCTTTCTGTTTAGAGGTTAAACGAGTTTTGGCAATTGCATGAAAAGAATCTCCAAAGCAGATAAGCTCTGGAGATTTATAACATTCCTCGTTATTCTAATTAGATTCTTTCTGCCAAACCATCTTCGTCGTTGAGAATCCTTCCTTTTCCATTATCAATAAACACTTCACTCCCATAATTATTTTTCATGAAGAAACCTCTTTGATACGAATAGATTCCATCTGGCGAAATCTCACCACTATATACAATTACCGTATCGGCCTTATCCCCTTGAATTTCAGTTTCCGTAATTAAAAAAACAGAAAACAAGTTTCCTTCGCCTGAAATAAAGGCACCGTTTCCTACATCAACCTGGGAACCGCCAGGAAGGTGGAGTCCGCTAAAATCAATTAATAATCCCTTTTGATTTGTAAACTCTGACTGATAGTCTAGGAAAACTCGCCCAGGATAATCTGTTTCAATATTGGAGTTTTCTAATATATTAGGAGAAGATAAATACGTACCCTCAATATTTGGGGGGTTGTCTCCAGAATTTATCGTCATTCCAAGACCAACCATAATTTCGAAGGTATCGGTTCCTAAAAAGTCAGAAATTGCACTAATCGATCCATCAAATTGAGTGTTTGAACCACCATCGTCATCTTTAGAACATCCCACAAATAAAAAACTCGCTACAAGTATTAAAAGATAATATTTTTTCATTTTTAAATTTTAATTGATTACAATATACTTTGTCGTTAGTGTTGGTTTTTTAAAAGGGTCAACAAATCAAACCGATTTTTTTTCAAAAATTAACGATCTTCTGAAAGCTTTAATTCACTGTTAACTTTAAAAATATCATTAACACCTAATTTTCCGTATCTTTGATGTAACCTATATTTAGACACTATGAAACGACTTATCATATATTTATCACTCCTTTTATTTGGCTTATCTATGAACGCACAAACAGAACTACCGAAAACAATTCACGGCTTCAGTATCACAACCTTAGAGGGAGAAACAATCGACCTCTCTACGTACAAAGGAAAAAAGATTCTGATTGTCAATACGGCTTCAAAATGTGGGTTTACGCCTCAATACAAAGAGTTGGAGGAATTGTATCAAATCCATAAAGACAAATTGGTCGTCATCGGTTTTCCTGCCAACAACTTTATGAACCAAGAACCGGGGACCAATGACGAAATCGCTGAGTTTTGCGAACGAAATTACGGCGTGAGTTTCCCGATGTCAGAAAAAATATCGGTTAAAGGAAAGGACATGGCTCCGATCTATCAGTGGTTGACGAAAAAAGAATATAACCACGTTAAGAACAGCAAGGTAACCTGGAATTTCAACAAATATCTTATCGACGAAAACGGACAGTTATTAGAAGCGTTTGGCTCGAGAACCAAGCCTATGAGCTCTGATATCCTAGACTATTTAAACTAGACCAAAACCATTTTAAAAAAAGTAGAACGCATCCTCAATATGCTTGAGTCGTTCTACTTTTTTATTTTTAATCACGGCGATAATATCAAAGCGCACTTCATCATCCAAATCATTTGATGTGATATACGCATCGGCAACTTTTACGATTTGCTTGATTTTTCCAGGAGTGACGAAACTTTCAGGATCGCCAAAAAAGTCGTTGTGTCGGGTTTTGACTTCCACCACCACGATAACACCTTCGTCTTTTTGTGCAATAATGTCTACTTCCGCCCGATCATAGCGATAGTTTCGTTCCAAAATAGCATAGCCCTGCTGAATCAAGTACTGAACAGCAATCTCCTCTCCGATTTCACCAAGTTCGTTGTGTTTTGCCATCGAAAAAAGATTTAGCTACATTGCTACTTCACTCTTAATGAGAAGCAAAGGCTAATGTAACCCGATTTTCGTCGAATTCCAAAGACACCTCTCTTCCGATGACCAAAGCTCGATTATCCTCCACGTGCCCAGCAGGAAAATCAAAATAAACCGGATAATCGTATTCTTCAACTGCATCCAGAATAATAGACTCAGCATCTTTCCCAAACGGAATCGCATTGTCGTTCATATCGTTCATCCCGCCAATAATCATAGCCGCCAAATTATCGAGCATCCCGTTTCGTTTTAGGTTTTGCATCATCCGATCGATATGGTAGAGATATTCGTCCAAGTCTTCGATAAATAAAATTTTTCCATTGGTTTTTATGGCTGAGGGACTTCCACATAAAGAATACAGGATGGATAAATTTCCTCCAACAAGTTGACCTTTTGCAGAACCAGTTCGGTTTAATTTATGATTATTCTTGAATTCAACTTGGTAGTTTTCTCCAAACAATACTTCCCTAATCGATTCAGTAGATTCCGAAGACTTAGTTTCAATCTGAACGGGCATTTGCGCATGAAGACTTTCCACTCCTAAATTATGTAAATGCGCGTGTAAAACCGTTACGTCACTATAACCAATCACCCATTTTGGATTTTTGATAAATTCTGAAAAATCCAACCTATCGATAATCCGAACGGTTCCATAACCTCCCCTTGCACACCAAATGGCTTTTACCTCGGGATTGTCCATCATGTCCTGAAAATCGGATGCGCGCAAGTCATCGTTTCCAGCAAATTGATTTTCCTCGGCTTCGATACTTTTCCCTAGAACCGCTTTCAATCCCCATTTCTCCAAAATATCAAGCGCATATTCCAATTCTTCTTTCGTTACTTTTCTCGCGGTCGAAACAATGCCTACGGTGTCGCCTTGTTTTAAATATGTTGGTGTTTTCACTATTTTTTATTTTTCAATAAAGATATTACTTTGAAAATATATCCCTAGACGATTCCAATATTCTATTCAGTGTGGAATCTAAATCCCAAATCGCAATCTCATTTTTTACGAAAGCAGTACCTTTGCACTTTAAATTTTGTTTATGGAAAGCTCAAACAGTCATACTTCAGTAAATAAATCCCAAACAGCGGAACGATATACCATAACTGCAGCACTGCCTTACACCAACGGCCCTATTCATATCGGGCATTTGGCGGGGGTCTATGTGCCAGCCGACATCTATGCGCGCTACAAACGACTTCAAAACAAAGACGTTGCTTTTATCTGTGGAAGCGATGAGCACGGTGTGGCCATCAGTTTAACTGCGCGAAGAGAAGGAATTACTCCACAAGAAGTGGTGGATAAATATCACGCAATCATCAAAAAGAGTTTTGAGGATTTTGGGATTACGTTCGATAATTATTCGCGAACCTCAGCTGAAATTCATCACAAAACAGCGTCAGAATTCTTTAAAACCCTTCACGAAAAAGGAAAGTTTATCGAAGAAGTAACAGAACAACTCTACGACGATGAAGCAAAACAATTTTTAGCCGATCGATTTGTCACCGGAACGTGTCCGAAATGTGGACACGAAGAAGCCTATGGCGACCAATGTGAAAATTGTGGCACAAGTTTAAATGCCACGGATTTAATCAATCCAAAAAGTGTGATTTCTGGGAAAGCCCCCATCATGAAAAAAACCAAACACTGGTTTTTACCCTTGAACCAATACGAAGACTTTTTAAAAGAGTGGATTCTTGTGGGTCATAAAAAAGATTGGAAATCGAATGTGTACGGACAGTGTAAAAGCTGGATCGACGA
>Ga0209075_1004031_pt1 | contig 11954 bp, 8 predicted proteins | sample Stecom2011_FD_187523 | JGI IMG/M metagenome (GOLD analysis project Ga0209075, IMG submission 187523) | Agricultural soil microbial communities from Utah to study Nitrogen management - Steer compost 2011 (SPAdes) (version 2) | ecosystem: Environmental > Terrestrial > Soil > Agricultural land...
CCCGACGCCGAAGCCCCCGACGAAGAGGACACCCAGGGCGACGACGACGCCCAGACAACCGACACCGAGCAGTCGGATGTCGAAGATGACGCCGTCGAAGATGATGTCACCGATCCACTCCCCGCATCTGCCTGCGCCGACCACACAGACTGCCAGCAAAGCGGTGGAAGCTGTATCGAGCCGGGCGGATTTGCGGGCTGCGGGAGCTGCCAAAACTTTCTGGTCGCCTGCTCCGCCGACACCGACTGCGCCACCGGCTCGGGTTCCGACACGGTTCCGAGCCAGGTCTGCAAGCGCGTGGCCCCCGAGGACTGCTCCTGCGATACGAGCATCTCGATCTGCAAGCCTGCCTGTCAGACGAGCACGGATTGCAAGGAGGGAGAGCGATGCAACCCGGACGGGCATTGCGCGCTCACTCCATGTTCAACGAACGGCGGCGCCAGTCGCGCCTGCCCGAGCAATTTCGAGTGCCTCCCCACCTTTTGTTCAACCGACGAGCCGGAAAGCTGCGAAGCATGCCAACGCATCCAATGTACCCAGGACGCCGAATGCGCCGACGGCGGCGTCTGTGTCAACGGCGCCTGCCACGGCGAGCTGGGGACCTGCGAGCTTCCGCGCCCGTAATGTTGGAGATGCGCGAGGCGGGTCGAAAGACCCGCGCTCCTCAATCATTTCTTCACGCCAATGCGATCCTGCGGGCCCGGGGCGAGCGGGGAGTTTTTGTCGATATACTCGATCATTGCTTCGAGAGCGGTGGCGCCGATTCGGCGGTTGGTGCCCTCGGCAAGAACCGTGAATCCGTCGCCGCCGCCTGCCAGGAAGCTATTGACCGCGACGCGGTATTCAGCGGCGGGATCGAGCGTTTTGCCGTTGAGTTTAATCGAGGCCGGGTCGATCAGCGTTCCGGGTTCGCCGTTGGAGTCAAATTCGTAGCTAAAGCCTTTGGACACCTGGAGCATATTCGGGAAGTCGCCGGCCCATTGTTGCTCGAGCACCTGGTGAATCTGGGCGCCGGTCAGGGTCATGACAACGATGGTATTTCCGAAGGGGAGCGTGCGGTGCACGTCGCCGTAGGTGATGGTGCGGGTGGGCGCGTCGGCATCTTTTTTGCCCTCGATGGCCGCGCGAATTCCGCCCGGGTTCATGAAGGCGATCTGAGCGCTTCCGGGCTCATCCGATTGGCTCGCCGCCAGTTGAGCGTCGGCGATGACATCGCCCAGGGCCGATTCACCGGCTTGGTTTTGCTCGCGGCTCAGCACCTCGGTAATGCTGCCGACCGGACGGTTGGCCACCAGCGCTGCGGCCTCGACATAGCCCGTTACGAGCGCGGCCATGGGAATATTTTCGGGAAGCTCGTCATTTCGAACAACCTGATTGCGCGCAGATTTCGAGACGATATCTTTGCTCACCGGGTCGAGCTTCAGGTCGATCTCGGTGAGGATACGCCCGTAGGAGCGCGCGCTGGTGACCAGTCGATCATCGACGGTGCAGACATAATTTTGGTGGGTATGCCCGGTGATGAACAGGTCGACGGCCTTGCTCGAATTCTTCACGATCTCAACGACCGGACCGTCGATATCGCCGCAGTCGCTGGGATCTTTTTGGGGCGATGCGGGCACGCCGCCCTCGTGGATCAGCACGACAATCGCCTCGACACCCTCGGCCTGCAACTTCTCGCTGACCTCGTTGATGACCTCGGCCTCGTCGCGAAATTCCAGCCCCTTGATTCCGTCCGCCGTGACGATCTCGGGGGTGCCCTCAAGAACGATGCCGATAAAGGCCACCGGCACACCACCAAACTCCTTGATCCGGTAGCCCGGCAGGATATTTTTTGCGTCCGCGTCAAAGACGTTGGCAGCCAGATAGTCGAAGTCCGCGCCCTCAAAGGTCGCGTCTTCGGCGCAGACCTCGCCCGCAAAACATCCGCCGGCTTGCTTTCGAAGCAACTCCTCGTACCCGCTGTCAAACTCGTGGTTGCCCACCGCGCTCAGCTCCAGCCCAAGGTGATTAAGCGCCTCGATGGTGGGTTCATCATGCTGCACCGACGAGGTCAGCGGGCTTGCGCCGATCAGGTCGCCGGCGGCCACCACGATGCTGTTGGGGCGCCCGTCGCGCATCTTCTCGACATAGGATTTCATATACGCGATGCCGCCGGCGTCGACTTTCTCGCCGTTGACCGTCACGGTGCCAGAGGGCGCCTCAAGATTGCCGTGCAAATCGTTGACCGCGATGATCCGAAGCGACACCAGACCGTCGGCGTCGCGCCCATCTTTTATCGCGCCCGGCCCGTCACGCTTGGCCGAATCCGGCACCGGCTCCGTCGCGGCGCACCCCGCCCCCAGCCCGGCTCCAAAACCTGCGAGAATACATAAAACGACAAAATAAAGGCGTGATTTGAACATAATTTCCATCTCAAATTAGAGGGCTCAGAAGCACTGATTAGAAGCACTGATTAGAAGCACTGATTAGAAGCACTGATTAAAAAAGAGCGTGCTCAAAAGTTGGCTATAAAAAGAGCGCGTCAAGCATCGCTCGGCTCTTCAGCGGGCGGGTGAGAATCTGCTCCAGTCCGGCGTCCAGAAGACGTCGAATTTGCTGGTGCACCCCCGGATCACCCAGCCCTTCGGGCGCTGAGCTCGCTGGATTTTGAAGATAGCATAAGAGCGAAAAGGTTGCCCCTGACAGCAAACCGCTCGCCTCGCCCGGGCGCCGACACGCCCCGCAGACAAGTCCTTCGCCGCTGCGCATGCAGCGCAATCGGTCCATCTCGGCGGCGGGCACACCGCAGCGAAAACACCCCTGAAGCGAGGGCAGCGCCCCGTGAATGGCCAGCAGGCGAAGCTCAAATTGGAAGAGCATCGCGCCCAGAAAATAGGACTCGGACACGCTCTTATTGGACCCGACGAAACCCGCAAGCTCGCCGTAAAAGGCGTCGAGCAGGTCGAAGGTTTCGGGCTCGGCGTTGGCATCCTGGACGAATTCGCGCACCAATTCGGTGGCGTAGGAGGCGATGGTGATCTTCTCAAAACTCCCTTCAAGCCCGCGATAATCCTGAAGAATCTCGATCTCGCTCAGAGAAGCCATCGCGCGGTTGGCGGCCTGGGTATAGCTCAGACACAGCCTGCGCATCGGCTGCAATCCGCCGCCGAAGCGCTTCTTGCTGGCGCGCGCGTTGCGCGCGCGCGCCGAAAACTTCCCACTCTCGCGCCCAAAGACCGTGATGATCTGGTCCTGGTCGCCGTAGTCGACCTTTCGCAGGATAAAGGCGTTGACCTGTTGGGGCTTAGACATCGCGTGGATTCACTCGCTGGCTCAACTCGCCTCTTCTTTGGGCGCGTAGGTGTCGATGAGACGCCCGACGCCGGGAATGGCCTCGGAGACGTGCTTTTCGGCCTGCCCGCGCAACTTTGCGTAGGTCTTGATAATCACTTTTTTCTCGGCGCGTTGCACCCGCGCGTCGGTGATTCCCAGCAGCGCCTGGGTCGCCTCGTCGCGGCGAGGTTCGAGAAACGCGCCGAAGGATTGCGCGCCGGCATCGGCCAGAAACTGCGCATAAAGCGGCTCAAGCGCCTCGGCAAAGGGGTCCAGCAGCGCGTCGGCCGCCTCGTGGATCATCCGGCCACTTTTGAGGCGTTTAACCACCGAATATCCGCCCTTGAGCACCCCGCCGGAGAGCCCGGTTTTTCCCTGAACTTCGGCGTCAATCAGCGCCACCACGTCGTCGACGACCTGGTTACGCTGGGCGGCATCCAGGCGTGTCTGTAATTCTGCCATAATCATTCTCTCGCGTTGATTGCGGTAAATACGAAAATTTTTGCGCCCTCTCGGGCGCTTCTCAAAGATGGCCCATATCACGCGAGCCCGGGTGCGGGCGACCTGCAAATCGCCCGCGCCACCAAATTATTCCGTGTCGATCCATTCCTCGGGCATTCGCGTGGTTGCGGCAAAAACACGCACCGGCGCAAGGATTGTGCTGCCCGCATCCAGGTCCCCGACCAGGGGTCGAGGTCGCTGCAAATCCAGCGCCGGCATCATCACCTCGTGAAGATAGCCCAGGCCCGGGATCTCGACGGGAAGATTTGCGCGAATCTCGGCGAACCAATCGCCCATCAGCGCCCTGAAATAGCCCACCTCGCCCCCAAACCTGGCCGCCATCCAACTTCCCACATCGCTCAAAAGCGAGTCGTCATCGTCGGTGAATTCGAAAAGAATATCGGGGTTATCCTTCCAGTTCACCAGCGGGCCGAGCCGGTCGATATCGAGCCCGGCGTCCTGGAAAATCAGCCGGCGACAGATCGCGTAGGGGTCATCCAAAAGGTCGAGCGCGACCGCGGTTTCAAAGGGATGCGCCGCGGGGTTCTGGGGCCAGGCCGGGTTATGCAATTGAACCGGCGCTTCGGGGTCCCCGGCGAGGTACTCGAAGGCGTCGAAGAGGTTGCTCGCCCAGCCGCTCTGCGCCTCTTCGCCGCACCAGACCTCAAAGCGCGTGGCGCCGGTCTCCGGGTCGTGGTCAATGCGGATCCAGGGGCGCGTGCCAATCTCATCGAGAAACTCAGCGTGCTCCATGCGCCCGCCCTCGTAGCCGCCGCTGTCGATGACCAGCCAATCCAGGGCCTCCAGCGCGCGGCGCACCCCCGGAATCAGCGGCGGGCGAAGTTGGCGGGCGACCTGCGCCGGCAACTCGCGCACCCGCGCCAGCAGCAGCGTATCCTCAATATCCTCAAAGGGCACAAAGAGCGGCGCGTGCAGCCAGGTATTGACCGGATACCCGTCGAAAAGCCAGATTTCGCCGCCGTGATAGTGTAGGGATCCGCGCGCGTCGTCCAATTGATGCGCGCGCACGTCGAAGCGCTCACCGAGGCCTAATTCGGGCAAGATGATCTGGTCGTAGACATCTTCCTGTTGCCCGATCAATTCCTCAAGCGCCGCGACAATCTGGGCTACGGGGACCGAAGAGCCGGCAGCCGATGGGAGCTTGGCGAGGCATTTATGAAGCAAGTCGGCGGCGTGAGGTATCATAATTCTGCCGGACGACTGGCCCGGAGTGCCTCAAAAAGAGAAGTTGAATGTGCCGCCTGCCCCGTCGGCGCTGACATAGGGCGTCCACTCCAGCTTTGCCCCACTCGCCGCAGCGCTCACCGTGGAATCCTCGTGCTCCTGGGCGTCCAAATAGAGCACCACGCCGCCGCCAATCAACGCGGCGGCGCCCACTCCCAGGGTGACCCAGGTCAGCGTATTATGGGTGTCCCAGGTATCGACATCGTCCTGAAATTGCTTGTCCTGGGCGCTCGTATCACCAAATTCGCTATAACAGCCTGTCCTATTGGACCGCTCACACTCAAAGCGATCATCGATATCCGAAATCAGCACCTTTGAGCCAAAAAGGGCCGACGCCCCCAGGCTCACCGCGCCAACGCCCACCAGGGACCAGCCCAGAATCTGGGAGCTTGACACACCTTCGTCCAGGGTTGGCTCAACCACGGGCGGCGCGGGGACCGTGCTCGGCACTTGCTGGGCGCGCTCGGCCGCCTCGCGACGCGCGACGGCCTTGGCCTCGGCTTGCTCCAGGTTCACGCGGATTTCGGGGATATCGGTGAAACGCGCGTCCGGGTCCGCGAGCATCTGCGCCTGAAAGGTGTCCAAGATCGCCAGCGCCGCCTTAAAATCTCCCTTGGCCTGATTGGCGAGCACCCGATTATATTGGTAAATCAGGTCAGGATCTTTGGCGTACGCGCGCGCAAGCAACTCGTCGGCGCGCGTATAATCCTCAGCCTGATAGGCCTCCGACGCCTGCTGATAATAAGCCGCCGCGTCGGCGGCGTCATCGGCAAACGCGGTTCCCGCCGGCAATATCAACACACCTGCAAGGCAAAGACTGAGAAATTTCGTTTTCTGCGATCTATTCATGATTTTGAAATACCAAAATAAGATAATTTCTCGAAGGCGCACCCATTACGAGTGAGTGTAGGCCATTTAGCGGCGTGTCTTCGAGCAGCATTTTTAGTGACAGGGCGCAAAACACCTCGCCAGATTGCTACGCATCGCTGGATGCGTCAAGAAAACCGGGGCCTGGGCGACTTCCGGGTTACGATAAAAACGCGCGTTCATCGGATGGTCAACTACCCCGGGTTTATTTGGCTTCAAATTTTTTCGGCGCGTTATTTTCTTTGTTAGCGGGCAGCTCAAATTTGGCGGGCTCAAATTTCGCGGGGCCAGAGGCGGCCTTGGGGTCGAATTTCTCAGCCTTTTTCGCCGCGGAAGTCTGGGCTTTGGAAGTAGAAGTTGGTCGGTCACCAGGCTTCGCGCGCGAATCGGAGGGCTTTGATTTTATTGCAGGCATACTCGCAGCCGTCTTCGCATCCACGGCCGGCTCGGCCGGCGCGGCGACCGGCTTTTCGAGCTCCTCGGCGGGCTCATCCGCCTGGAGGCCAGCGCGCTCAACTTCATCGACGGGCGGCGCTGCTTCGAGCGCCTCTTCAGCAGGCGCCAGCGGCGCCTCGTCCGGGGGCGCAATCGCCGATTTGCTCTCGGCCAGGCTGAGCGCATCGTCCTCGCCAGAAGCACTCATCACAAAGACCGCCCCGCCGCCGACCAGCAAAAAGGCGAGTAGCCCGATCAGCAGTAATTTTCTCTTGCCGTCGCCCGTATAGCGGCCCAATTCGAGATCGGTCGCCATCGCAGGATCGCTGATCGGAACTTGGTTGGAGGGCGGGTGGGCGTCGGCGATCTGAGCGGCATCATCCGAGTCCTCGCCAAGCGGCGAAAGATCGATCTCGGTCGCCTTCTCGGCGACCGGTGAGGCGGCGGGAACCGGCGCAGCTGTCGAGGCTTCGAGCACCCCATCGGGGCGCGTAAAGACCCCGCTGGAGTCGCCGATCGCCGCGAAGACGCCGCTCATTTCGCTCAGCGCGCTATCCATGGCGTTGAGCATTGCGCCGGCATTTTCGAAGCGCTGGGCAGGGTCCTTGGCGGTCGCGTGCGCGATGAGCGCGCGCAGCCCGTCCGAGACCTCCATCTTGTTCTTGGGGCGCAACGTCGGCAGATCGTCGTTGATCTGCATATAAAGGATCGACAGCGGCGTGGGTGCGTCGAAGGGGCAGTCGCCGCTGAGCAGCTCAAAGAACATGATCCCCAGCGCGTAGACGTCGGCGGGCGGGCCGATATCGCGTTTCCCCTGGGCCTGCTCCGGGGCCATATAATGCGGGGTGCCGAAGACCTCACCGTCGCGGGTCAGCCCGCGGCTGGCCGTATCATGCACCATGCGGGCGATGCCGAAGTCCAGCAGCTTCACATAATCCGCGTCATTTCCGGCGCGGGTGACGATCAGATTCTCGGGCTTGAGATCCCGGTGAATCACCCCCTGCTCGTGGGCCTCGGACATCGCGGAGAGAATCTGGCGAAACACATGACAGATGCGCTCAAGGGTGAGCCCCGGCGTCGCCATCCAGTCGGCCAGGCTATGCCCGGGGGCGTATTCCATGGCCATAAAAGGATGGCCATGCGTGTCGACGCCGAAGTCGTGCATGGTGATGATATTGGGGTGCGAAAGCCTGGAGATCGCGCGCGCCTCGCGCGCAAAGCGCTCCTTTCCCTGCTTGGAGTCCTGCAGCTCGGCGCGCAAGACCTTGAAGGCGATCTCGCGCTGCACCGGCAACTGGATCGCCCGGTAGACCGCGCCCATGCCGCCCTCGCTGATCAGCCCGACGATGACATATTTCTCTGCGGCCAGCGTGCCGATCCATGCATCACGCTCGGCATCCTCCAGGGCGTCCTCATGAATATAATAATATTCATCGCGCGGACATTTTGCGCCGAGCTCCTCGCTCACCCCACGACATTTCGGACATATTGGCATAGAATTTTGGGCTAAAAGATCGCCATTAAGCGAATATAACAAGCGAAAGCGCGCAGAACAACAATATCATCGAAACCGCGCGCATGTCTTGGGCAACCTATCATATTTATGATGCCTGCCGCACCACCGCTGAAATTGTGCTCGCGCCGATGACCAACCCCAGCCGAAGCATTGACGCAATGTATAATTCATGGTTGAAACCACAGCAATACGGCCATTGAATCGGCCGCCCGAAGCTTCTGTGCGTCCATCTGCGTGAAAGTCATGAGTCAATCCCCCAATACCCCCGATCCCGCCGCCCCAAAGACCGATCCCTGGGAACTCTGGGTGCAGGTCGCCTTGATGATGGCCGGGGTCGCGCTCGTCGGCTGGCTGCTGGTCTGGATGCGCCTGGGCACGGTGAGTGTGTATATCCACTCGTTTATCCTGTCGACGCTGGGGATTTTGACCCTGCCGATCATCTTCTGGGGGCTGACCAAGGCGACCTTTAATCGGCCCATTTATCAGCCCTCGCGCACCCTCGGTTTTCTTGTCTTGGTGGGCGTCGCGCTTTTTTGCAATGTCCCGCTCTTCGCGGTGCCGCTTTCGACCGAAGACTGGCAGTCCACCCATGACTATCGCCTTCCTTTTGAGGGCGAATGGGTGACGAGCGCCGGCGGTGATTCTTCCAAAACCAACTATCATTCCACCACCGCGACCTATCGTTGGGGCTATGATTTCACGCGCGCCAAGAATGCTAAACGCTTCGAGAACGACGGCGAGCAACTCAGCGATTATTATTGCTACGGCGCGCCGGTTTTAGCGCCGGTCGCCGGCAAAGTCGTGCAGCTTGAAAATAAGCATAAGGACAACGCGCCCCACCAATTCAACGACGACTCGGTGCTCGGAAACCATCTCGTCATCAAGGTCGACGAGGCGGAGTATCTGTATATCGCACAGCTCAAGGAGCGCAGCATTCCGCTTAAAGTCGGCGATCAGGTCGCCGCGGGTGACAAAATTGGCGAGTGCGGAAATTCAGGGCGCTCCCTGATCCCGCACGTGCATATGCACCTGCAAAATACCTCCGCATTCCCGGTGGCCGAGAGCTTGCCCCTGGTCTTTTCAAATTACCTGGCCGACGGCGAGGCCGTCAAAAAGGGGATGCCCCAGGGCTCCAGCGATGCGCAAAACCCGCTGGGGCAACGCGTGGAAAACGCGCCCAAATAACTTTAGTCGCGCGCCGGCTGGGAGACCCCATCGACCCGCCAGGGAATCTCATCGGGGTGACGATCCACCCCGCCCCAATGCCCCGCGCCCACCACCCCGAACGCCGCCACGCACCACACCCCGACCGCAAATTTGCGCCAGTCCGCAATCGCGCTGCGAAGCCCCCACTCATAGCTAAACGCCGCGATGGCCATCGCCACCCAGACGCTCACGCCCAGGTTTCGGTGATGGTTCAAAGCCATGCTGCCGTCGCCGCCAAACCAGCCGGGCGCGGCCAGGATGCCCGTGAGCGTGGCGACCGTGACGAACCCGAAACACGCCCAACCGACGACGCGCATAAATCGGCGCAACTGCGCGGTATCTTCGCGCAGCGACCACAACCCGACCCCCGCGAGCACAAAGGCCAGCACGATCGGAAAATGCAGGGTGAGGTGATGTATAAAGGACGGGTTCATCGCGCTTACCTCAACTTCGCCGCGAGGATCGCCACGGTGACGCCGTCGCCGCCCTCATTGCGCGCGCCGCGGCGAAATTCCTTGACATAGCGCGAGTCGATAAGGTGGCCGCGCACCGCGCGTTTAAGCGCGCCGGTGCCGTGACCGTGAATGATATGCACGCCCACTTCACCCTTTGCGTAGGCATGGTCCAGGAAAAGATCGAGTTTCTCCAGCCCTGAATCAACCCGCATGCCGCGCAAATCCACCGTATTATCAGGGACTTGCGGGATCGTAAGATCTTCGCCCTCAGCGCCGCGATGATTCTCGTCGAGAGACTCCGCATTTTGATCCGCAGCGCCCGACCTTTGCCCACCGCGCATTTTACCCGGCGAGTCGCCGCGAAGATGCGCCTGGCGCTGGGCCTCGCTGGGATAAAAAAGATCGTCGAGATCCACCGTCACCTTGAGCACCCCGAGTTGCACCTGAACGCGCCGGCTGCGCGCGTCGAATTCCATGACGGTGCCCATGCGATTAAAGGAGCGCACATAAATTTTCAGGCCCTCTTCGACCTCGTCGGCGGGCAGCTCAATATAGCCCGACGGGCTGACCTTGGCCGGGCGGGTGCGCTCGTTGGCCCGGTCGATCACAGCCTCGGAATCGCGCAACTTATCCTGAAATTCGGACAGCTCCTTCTGGCTAAGCTTCGCCGCCCCACCCGCCGCACTCGCCTGCTGCAGCGCCTTGATTTGCTGGCGAATCAGCTCGCGCGCCTGGTGCAATTCCTTCTTAAGGGCGCGCGAGTCGGCGTGAATCGCGCCGCGCTCCTTCTCGATCAGATCCTGGTATTTTTTGTCGAATCGGCGCTTTTTCTGCTCCGCCTCGCGCCGCGCATGCTCCAGGCGATTTCGCTCGGCGTCCAGCCCGCTGAGTTGCTCCTCAAGGGTCGCCAGCACCTCGTCGACATGATGGTGCTCCTGGCCGTCGAGCACCTCCATCGCCCGGTCGATCAGCGGTTGCGGAAGCCCAAGACGGCTGGAAATGCGCAGCGCAAATGAGCTGCCAGGAATGCCGAGCGTAAGCCGGTAAGTCGGTGACAGCGTCTCCAGGTCAAACCCCATCGACGCGTTGGCAAACGCCTGGTTTTGGATGGCGAGCGTCTTCAGATTTTCCAGGTGCGTGGTGACCGCCGCGCTCGCCCCGCGCCGGGCGAGTTCTTCGAGCAGGGCGATCGCAAGCGCCGCGCCCTGCATCGGGTCAGTGCCGGTGAATAACTCGTCGAGCAAGACCAGACTTCGGGGGCCGCACTCGCCCAGAAACGCGTTGATATTCTTGAGATGGCTCGAAAATGTACTCAGATCATGCTCGATCGACTGCTCGTCGCCGATATCGCTAAAGATCGAGTCATAGAGCGGAATTGTCGAGCCCTCGGCCACCGGAAGCGGCAGGCCAAAATGCAGCATCAGCGCGCACAGGCCGAAGGATTTCAGCAGCACCGTCTTGCCGCCGGTATTGGGCCCCGAAATAAGCAAAATGCGCCGCTCGGGCTCAAGGATCAGGTCATTGGCGACGACGTCACTTTTATCCTTCTCGCGAAGATGCTGCACATAGAGCATGGGGTGGCGAAGTTGTTTGAGCTCGACTTTGGTGTCCGAAATCGCCGGAACCGTGGCCCGGATACGCTGCGAAAAACGCGCCTGGGCCATGATGACATCGATATAGGCGAGGCAGTCGCTATTATGCTGCAAGCTCTGCGCGTGCTGGGCGACCCGGCCCGAGAGCCGGGCGAGGATGCGATTGATCTCTTCCTGGAGCTCGGCCTCGGCCCAGCGAAGCTCGTTATTGAGGTTGACCAGCTCGGCCGGCTCGATAAACGCGGTCTGCCCGCTGGAGGAATATCCGTGGACCACGCCGGGGACCTGGGAGCGCGCACCGGCGCGAATGGGCAGGACATAGCGCTCCTCGCGCACGGTAAAATAATCGTCTTGAAGATGGTCGACCAGATCCTCGCGCGCGAGCTCCTGCTCGATGCGCGAGCGCAGGCGATCATGCTGGTTTTGGACATTGCGGCGCAACTTTCGAAGCTCGGGGCTCGCGTTATCGGTGAGCTCGCCGCCCGGGTCGACCGAGGCATGCAGTTCGGTGCGAAGCCCGTCGAGCGGGTCGATCTGCGAGCCGGCCTCGGCAAGCAGCGCGAAGCGCCCCGCACGGCTGTCAAAGAAGCGGTGATTTCGGGCGCCGACGTCGCAATTTCGCGCGATCGCGGCGAGGTCCTCGCCGAGCAATACGCCGTGGCGGGTGACGTGAGCCAGGGCGCGCCGAATGTCGCGAAGTCCCATCAGCGGCGGGAAATCATCGTCCGCCAGAAGCCTGAGCGCCTCGCCGGTCTCGGCCAGGCGGCGCTCGATGCCCGCGCGCGTCGGCAGCGGGCGCAGATCCGCAAGGATCGCGCGCCCCTC
>Ga0209075_1004032_pt1 | contig 11953 bp, 10 predicted proteins | sample Stecom2011_FD_187523 | JGI IMG/M metagenome (GOLD analysis project Ga0209075, IMG submission 187523) | Agricultural soil microbial communities from Utah to study Nitrogen management - Steer compost 2011 (SPAdes) (version 2) | ecosystem: Environmental > Terrestrial > Soil > Agricultural land...
CTTTTGGGCAGGCGAACGTTTTCGAATAGCACCTGACCGTGGCCGTAAGGTTCGTCGTATTCGCCGAATACGGGGAGCATACGTTCAATCTTTACGCCCGGTGCATCGAGCGGTACCAATACCATGGAATGACGACGGTGTTTGTGGGCATCGGGGTCTGAAAGACCCATAAAGATAGCCACTTTGCAGTCTGGGTGGCCAATGCCGGTGCTCCACCACTTGCGACCATTGAGCACCACTTCGTCACCTTCAACAATAGCGGTTGCTTCCATAGTGGTGGCATCAGAGGAGGCTACGGCAGGCTCGGTCATGCAGAAGGCTGAGCGGATTTCACCGCTGAGCAAACGCGGCAGCCATTCGGTTTTTTGCTCTTCGGAGCCGTAGTGAATGAGCACTTCCATGTTGCCTGTATCGGGCGCGTTGCAGTTAAAAATCTCAGGCGCGATAAAGCTGCGACCGGTTTCTTCTGCAATCAGTGCGTAGTCGGAGTTGAGTAAGCCGCAACCATGCTTTTCATCCGGGAAGAACATGTTCCAGAGGCCTTGGGCTTTGGCCTTTTCCTTCAATTCCTTAATGATCGGCAGCACGACCCAGCGATTTTCAAGAGACGCCAGCTCTTTGTGGTACTGGGCTTCAACCGGGAAAATCTCTTCCGCCATAAACGCTTTTACACGTTTGAGATAATCCTGACCTTTCTCGGAGATACTGAAATCCATTGCCGAACCCTCTCAGAAATTGAACAGCGATTTTAGACTAGCAAACAGTGCATGAAGTTTAAGCACGATGAGATCAGTCTAAGGTTGCCCACACTATTACGCGACTGAATTATTCTTATCGCTTACTATCAGCAATACTTATTCAACTAGAGCTAACTGACTATGGCCGGAACTCGTCTGGATCTCAATTTGCTGCATGTATTTGACACGATATACCGGGAAGGCAGTCTTACCCGGGCGGCGAAGGCGTTACACCTCACCCAGCCTGCCGTTAGCCATTCGCTGTCTCGACTGAGGGACCATTTTGACGACCCTCTGTTCACCCGTCAGGGCAACCAAATGGTGCCGACACCTTTGGCCCGACGTTTTCTGGAATCCATGAAACCGGGACTTACCCAAATTCAGGGCGCGGTGAATCAGTTCCACGCGTTTGACCCTGCGAACCAGCGCAAAACCTATTCTTTGGGGCTACGGGATGTTCTTGAGTCAACGTTTCTGCCGCCGCTTATGCAGCGATTAAACCCCTACCCTGAACTCGAAATAGCTAGCAAGCGCATTCCCCGACGGGATATGGAAACGCAATTGGCCGCAGGCAAACTGGACTTTGCTGTGGATGTTTTGCTGCCCGTCAGCAACCATACATCCCATGAACTTCTCAGACAGGACAGACTTGTGGTTCTGGCTCGGGAAGGACATCCGCTGGCAGAAAACACGCTGAACATGGACGGATACCTTTCAGCGCAGCACGTGTTGGTTTCATCACGCGCTGAAGGGCCGGGGATTGAGGATTTTGAATTATCAAGGCTAGGGGTTCAGCGCAGCATCCGCCTGCGCTGCCAGCACTATTACGCCGCCTGCCGGGTGGTCGAAGGAACGGATATGTTGCTGACTATGCCGGAAACCTACGCCCAGATTATTTCCGAGCGGGCAAACATCACCATAATGAACCCGCCAGCCGACTTGCCTTCAGTGGATGTGCATCTGTACTGGCACACTGCCTACGGTCAGGAACCGGCTCTCATTTGGTTTCGGGAGCAGCTGAAGGCGATTCAGTAGGCCCCCACAGCCACCAGAAAGCCGAAGAAACAAATGGCGGTAATACCGAGCGAGGCCAACACAATTCCAAACCCCCACCAGATGGCTGCGCCATCGGAGATATCAACTCCATGGCCACGCAGGGTGCGGTAAAATGCCCAAGGGCCGAGTAGGAACGCACCCACCACAGCAAACACAAGCCCTATGCTCATGCCAGCAAAGGTCCAGGTGGCAAGCTCGGTTGTTCGGCCTGAAAGGTTATCGATAACGCCCTGACGCTGCAGGAACTTCTTGCAAAAAAACCACACCAGCGCAAAAAGCGCTGCCACGAATACCAGGCCGCCAATAACGGTAAGAAGTCGGTAAAGCAAAGTTGCCTTCCTGTAGTAAGTAGAGCCTATAAAATTACGCGTGTGCGCGAATTGAGGACACACTATAGCGCCGGGTTGCAGGCGGGTAAAACGGCTTTCTTGCCTTCCCCGGTGGCAACCCCGGTTTCCCTGACTAAACTGGGTTGGTTATCCATACCAGTCAATTTGAAAAGGAGTCTCCAAAATGGCCCAAACGACCCGCATTGCCGTTACACCCGGCGACGGAATTGGCCCGGAAGTTGTGGGGGAAGCCATACGCTGCCTGGAAACCCTGCGAACCAAGCACAATCTCGCTCTTGAGTGGACTCATTTTCCATGGCCGTCCCATGCTTGGCATCAAGAGCATGGTGAATCCATGCCCGAGGACGCATTAATCCAGCTCAAAGCCTACGACGCCATATTACTTGGCGCGCTGGGTGATCCAGGACCTCTGGATGACCCCAATCGCTACTTGTTGACAGACAGCGTTTCACTGGCACCTTTGCTGGATATGCGTAAGGGCTTCGATCAATGGGTGTGCGAACGCCCGGCTCGCCTACTGCCCGGCGCTCGCCAGTATCTTGCTGATGAGCGTGCAAAAGATATAGACATGTTGGTTATTCGGGAGAATTCCGAGGGTGAGTATGTGAGTCAAGGTGGGCGCTTGCGCAAGGGAACCGAGGATGAAATTGCGACCCAAATGGAGGTGTTTACCCGCAAGGCCACCAATCGCATTATCCGCTATGGTTTTGAGCAAGCTCGTGCTAGAGCAACGGAGCGGGCAAACGAAGGCCGCACCCGGGAATTCCGCAAGCTTGATGGCAGCACCTGTGAAAGTCAGGTGTGCTTGATCACCAAACGCAATGCTCTGCGTTACTGGGGTGATATGTATACCGAGGCGTTTGAGGAGATCAGCCAAGAGTTTCCTGACGTAGCAACCCACCATGAACTGGTAGATGCAGCTTGTATGAAGTTCGTACAAAGCCCCTGGGCATTTGACGTGGTGGTTGCCAGCAACTTGCAGGGAGATATCCTTACGGATTTGGCCGCCGTGTTATCTGGCGGCATGGGCGTTGCCCCATCCTGCAACCTAAACCCAACAGACCCAAACATGCCCTCTATGTTTGAGCCCACTCATGGCAGCGCTCCAGACATTGCAGGGCAAGGCTTAGCAGATCCAACTGCCATGTTATTTACCGCTGCTCGCATGCTGGAATGGTTTGGCCGGAAAGATCCGGTGATGGCAGCGGCAGGTAAGGAGCTATTCGACGCAGTGGCCGCAGACTTGGCGGAAAATTCCGGTGCGCGGCGTGGAACTCAAGCCATTGGTGAAGCAATCTGCGCGAGACTGTCAGCCTGATAGACCACAGAAGCGGAGCCAGAGTTTTTTTCTGACTCCGCTTCAACTGCAGCCTTTTATTCGTCAGCCATCACAAATTCTAGACGGCCCGGTGCTACGCGCACGTCCATAGGCACCATCCCAAACATGCGCTGCGCCAGCTTGGTTTCATCCAAACGGTACACTGGCATGGTTTCCAGCATCTGAGCCACAACGCGCATGACTGTATCTGTAACCGGTGCTAGATCACCCTTGAAAAAGCTCGAATCAATGCTGCTTTCAAGCAGCTTTATTCTGCGAATATAGATCGCTTTCTCTTTGCTGTCGTAAACCGGGGCACCCTCCACTTTCAAGGCCAGATCAACCGGAAGCTTGGCCAAAAACGCATTAAGTGCAACCTGCCCTTTGAGATCAATTACCGCCACATCGCGGCCATCCGGCCCCAACGCCACGTTTGCATCACTGAGACTGAGGCTCAGGGGCGAGCCGCTTTTCAACTGCGTGCGATCGTAATCACTTACAACGTTTTGGAGGTGCCGCTCAAGCTCACCTTCAGAAATTGCATAAGGGGATATGCTGGCACAGCCGCTGGTTAAGGCAAGGGTCATCAAAACCATGCCCCAAAGGCCGATTAGGTGTGGTTTCTTCATCGTCTATTCTCCATGAATGAGCACCCATCCTGCGGCAGAGCGGAAGGCGTAACAAGACTGGCGGATTAATGATTGGTCAGAACTCGGGCCATCTACTCGTTTTCAGCCCGAGCTTCTACATAAGGGATCAGATTATCATCGAAAATAACCCGCAATAGAATAGGCTGGCAGCATACCTGACAATCTTCGACATACTCCTGCTCCGCTACTGATGGGTCGACGCTGATATCCAGCGCCTCCCAGCAATAGGGGCACTGGACGATTACAGAGTCCAGAGCCGACATAGGTGCTCCTTAGAGTTCTTTTAGAACTGCTGCTTGGCCATCCACGGAATGATGCGGTCAAACGCTGCATCCAGCTTTTCACAGGTGGTGGAAAAGCTAATGCGCACAGCGTTAGTGCAGCCTTCGCCGAAAGCATCACCAGGCACTACACACACACCGGTTTCTTTAAGCATGCGCAGTGCTAAATCCGACCCATCAACATGAGGCGGCAGATCCGGGAACGCAAAAAACGCTCCGCCCGGTTTGTATCCGGTCATGTAGGGAGTTTGATCAATAAGCTCTACAACTTTATCGCGGCGTTCTTTGTAGATGCCCAGCATATCCCTCACGCACTGTTGGTCACCAGTTAGTGCGGCTACGCCGGCGAACTGGGAAGGTGTATTGGCAACCGACGTGGTGAACATGTGATAGCGCCGCAAAGATTTAATCGCAGCCTGACTGGATATTACCCAGCCGACACGCAACCCTGCCATGCTGTAGGTTTTGGAGAAACTGCTGATGCACATGATGTTGTCCAGATCCATGGAGCAATTCAGAACACTGGCAAAGTCATCGTCATCAAAAATCATGTGGTCATACACTTCGTCGGCGTAGACCTGAATGCCCCGGTATGCGCACTCCTCCAAAATAGTCTCTACAGTACTGCGCGGATAGACCGCCCCGGTAGGATTGTTTGGGTTATTGAGGATCAAGGCGAAGGTGCGCGAACCCATGGCTCGAATCACTTCATCGGGATCGAGCTGATGGTCGTTTTCGGCCCGAGTTGGAACAAACTTAACCTCTCCCCCGTTCATACGAATGAGTGGGGCATACAATAGAAACGAGGGGTCGGTTACGATGAACTGTCGACCCGGTGCCGCTGTCGCCGAGATGGCTAGATACATGGCTTCAGTCGCACCACTGGTCACCAAAATATTATCTCTGGTGAGTTTGCGGTTGTAGCGCTTGCCGTAATAATCCCTTAGCGCCACCAATAATTCAGGTAGCCCGGCGTCCATGGTGTAGCCGGTTTGCCCTGCATGGAGAGCGTCAACATAAGCATCAATAATATGCTTGGGTGTTGGCAGATCAGGCTGACCGATTGAAAGATGGATTACGTCCTTCATGGTGGCAGCCATATTGACCATACGCCGAATACCCGGCACCGGAACAGCCTGCATGGCAGGGTTCCAACTGGCCTTGGTTTTCCGGTACTTCACTTTACGAACTGCATCTTGGCCAGTATCTCTGTTGGCGGCATTTGCCATAACAACCTCCTGCAACGGGGACGACGGGGCAAAACAGACCCCCTTGCAGGTTAGTCAGTAAAATCAGGGCATACAAGACAAAGCCGCGAAAGATGGTGTAGGTACAAGTACCCAGCAAAATAGACGGGACTTGAGCCCACAAAACCGAACCAAGGTTGACCAGACCGCATCTGCCTACCAGACTCTTTGCAGGGCCTTGCAAGGAATAAAACCGGCCCACAGAAAAACACTCACAGAAACCAGCTTTTTAATCAGGCGGAGGTTCAATGTCTCAGCGCAACAAACCTGTTGTAACCGTACTCACTGCCCCCGGAGAGCAGGAACCTCCGGGCATGGATTCTCTCAGGGCACGCGCCGAAGTGCGTTTTGCCAGCGATGAGGCCACCCTGCGCGCTACCTTGCCGGGTACCGATGTAATGATGGTGACGGATTTTCGAACCGAGGCACTCGAAGCGGCTTGGGGCTGTGCGGACACATTGAGATGGATACATGCCACCAGCGCGGGGGTAGATGCGCTGATGTTCCCTGCCCTCACGAAAAGCAGCGTGGTAGTCACTAATGCCAGAGGCATATTTGACAAAACCATTGCCGAATACGTGCTCTGTACTATTTTGATGTTTGCAAAAGACTTCCCGGCCTCAATTCGCCTTCAACTCAAGCATCAGTGGAAGCATAGAGACACAGAAAGAGCAGCGGGAAAGCAGGTGCTTGTAGTGGGTGCGGGCTCTATCGGCCGACAGATCGGGCGTTTGGTTGCTGCTGCGGGCCTACAACCTCACGGTATTGCAAGAACAGCACGTACAGACGATCCAGACTTTGTGGCCGTGCACAGTAACGACGACCTATATAATCAGCTAGGTCACGCAGATTACGTAGTCATCGCTGCACCACTGACACCCCAAACAGAAGGCTTGTTCGATGAGAAAGCCTTCAAGGCTATGAAGAAGACCGCACGCCTGATTAACATTGGCCGAGGCCCGATTGTTAAAACCAAGGATCTGATTGCAGCGCTGGAGAGTGGCGAAATTGCCGGTGCCGGGCTCGACGTATTCGAGGAAGAACCCTTACCGGAAGATCACCCGCTTTGGGACATGGACAATGTCATCATGACCGCACACATGGCGGGTGACTTTATCGGGTGGAAGCGCGCACTTACTGATCAGTTTTTGGAGAATTTTGACCGCTGGCATGGCGGTGAGGAACTGTTCAATCTGGTGGATAAGGAGCTTGGATACGCTGGGAGCAAGTAGCCGAGCGTACAGGGAGGTATTCACAGCGTGTTTTGGGAACACCTCCCCTGCCCGCTCTCCTAACTTACTGAACCTCAGCTCCCAGACAACGACTGGTCCGCTGGATCAATCTCCATCTGCTGTATCGCAATCACCGCCTGAGTGCGGTTGCGAACCCCAAGCTTGCGGAACACCGCAGTGATATGAGCCTTGATGGTTGCCTCAGACACCTCAAGATCGTAAGCAATTTGCTTGTTCAGAAGACCTTCCGCCAGCATACCCAGAACTCGGAATTGCTGCGGGGTCAGTGACGCGAGCTTTTCAGAGAAATCCGTGGTGTCGGCATGCATGCGTTCAAGCTTGTCTGCAACGCCTTCGGGGAGCCAAACATCGCCTTCCAGCACAGCCCGAATGGCTTCTGTGATGGTTGGCAGCGGCGCCGACTTGGGAATGAAGCCAGACGCTCCATAGTCAATGGAGCGTCGCATTACCTGCAACTCTTCAGAGCCAGACACAACCACCACGGGTAAGCCGGGGTACTGCCCCCGCATAAACACCAACCCGGAAAAACCGTGGGCACCCGGCATATTAAGATCAAGCAAAACCAGATCTGCATCCGGGTGCGAATCTACCGACGCTTGGAGTGCCTTGATGCTGTCGACTTCTACGGTTTGTGCATCAGGTACTGCTTGATTGACCGCCTGTTTCAGGGCGGCCCGAAACAGGGGATGGTCATCAGCGACGATAATTGTTTGTGTCATTAAACCGGTTCCTCACGGGTTTATGGCCTGTTTTCAGACCTTATTTGAACGCACGATTGCTGATGAGATCATCAACCACGCTAGGATCTGCAAGTGTTGAAGTATCTCCCAACTGGTCGTGCTCGTTAGCGGCAATCTTACGCAGAATGCGACGCATGATCTTGCCTGACCGTGTTTTAGGCATACCCGGTGCCCACTGAATGATATCCGGAGAGGCGATGGGGCCAATTTCCTTGCGAACCCATTGTACCAGTTCTTTTTTGAGCTCATCGGAAGGTTCTTCACCCTGCATCAGAGTCACATAAACGTACAAACCCTGCCCCTTAATCTCATGGGGGAAGCCGACAACCGCAGCTTCTGCCACTTTGTCGTGGGCTACCAGCGCACTTTCCACCTCGGCAGTACCAAGACGGTGGCCAGATACGTTGAGCACGTCGTCAACCCTGCCGGTAATCCAGTAGTCGCCGTCTTCGTCCCTACGGGCACCGTCTTCAGTAAAGTACATGCCTTTGTAGGTGCTGAAATAGGTTCTCACAAAGCGCTCATGGTCACCGTATATCGTGCGCATTTGCCCCGGCCAGCTGTCTAGGATAACAAGGTTGCCGTCGGCTTTACCCTCCAGCAGATTGCCTTCGTTATCCACCAGAGCTGGTTTTACTCCGAAGAATGGCACTGTTGCAGAGCCCGGCTTCAAATCAACCGCGCCCGGCAGTGGCGCAATCAGAATACCGCCGGTTTCGGTTTGCCACCAGGTATCCACAATCGGGCACTGGCTGTTACCGATAACACGGTGGTACCACTCCCAGGCTTCCGGGTTTATCGGCTCACCCACAGAGCCCAACAATTTCAGGCTCTTACGCGAAGTACCCTCCATACAGGCTTCGCCTTCGGCCATCAACGCCCGAATAGCCGTCGGGGCTGTGTAAAGAATGTTGACCTGATGCTTATCAACAACCTGCCCCATTCGTGAACTGTCCGGATAGTTGGGAACGCCTTCAAACAGAAGCGAAGTGGCGCCATTACAAAGTGGGCCGTAAAGAATGTAACTGTGCCCCGTTACCCAGCCAAAATCTGCTGTACACCAGTAAACATCGCCATCTTTATAATCAAATACATACTGGTGGGTCATGGAAGCGTATACCAAGTAGCCTCCAGTCGTATGCAGGACGCCCTTGGGAGCGCCAGTAGATCCTGATGTGTATAGCATAAACAGAGGATCTTCCGCGTTCATAGGTTCTGGCGGGCAGTCAGCAGAGGCCGCTTGCACTAGATCCTCATAGCGCACGTCGCGCTCGTCGTTCCAGGGTACATCTTTGTTACCGGTGCGGCTGACAACCACAACTTTCTCGACTGCGACACCTTCCCTGTCTTTAAGCGCTGCATCCACGTTCTTTTTCAGTGGCACCTTACGACCACCGCGAAGCCCCTCATCGGCGGTAACAACAAAACGTGACTTACCATTTACTATGCGGGCACCCAAAGCTTCGGGCGAAAAGCCTCCAAACACAACCGAGTGGATAGCACCAATACGTGTGCACGCCAGCATAGCCACTGCGGTTTCCACGATCATCGGCATATAAATGGTGACGACATCACCCTTTTTTACACCCAGATTTTTTAACACGTTGGCGAACTTGCAGGTTTCTTCATGCAATTCACGGTAACTAACGTGACGGGACTCTGCCGGGTCATCGCCTTCAAAAATAATAGCCGTCTGGTCGCCACGGGTTTCAAGATGACGGTCAAGGCAATTTGCAGACGCATTTAGCTGTCCATCTTCAAACCACTTAATGGATACATTGTTGTAATCGAAAGACGTGTTCTTAACCTTGGAGTAGGGTTTGATCCACTCAAGACGCTTGCCGTGCTCTCCCCAAAAACCATCGGGATCCTCGACCGACCGACGATACATTTCGTCATACTGCTGCCGGTTTACTAACGCCCGTTTAGCTACTTCTGGACTTACCGGATAAAGGTGTTTATCAGTCATAGTGTTCCCCTTTGGTCAGAGTTTGTTGTCATTGTCGATTTTGCTGATTTAAAACGAGAGGGCACGAGAGCCCTGCGGACACATAGCCGTAGTTCAACATGTGAGCTACCACCTATTGAATTAGACTAACGTCCTAACACGCTTGAACTTTTAGCGCAAAACGTTCAGTAACCTGCAAGAATTCAAGGGTAAATTCCTGACAAAACAAGCCACAAATTAAAGAGTAGTTCGGTTTCCCTGAGAGGTAAACCAACCCCGCACAACGGGACCAGACGAAATCAAGCCGCTTTTTTACGCCCCCGAATGCCACGTGGAGCACGCGCTTTTTTCGCTTTAAGTGCGTACCGGTTGAGACCTGCCAAGTGAATTTTACGCAGATAGACAGCCCAATCGATTAGACCAGCATCTACTGGAAACAGGGCTTTATCTACCTCACCCATGCGTGCTGCCAGAGCTAGCAAGTCATCGTTATGGAAGATGTAGTCCGGCGCGGTATAGAAGCCGAAAATCGATGCAAGGGAACGCGTGGTATCGAGGTTTTGAAGTACCTTGAACTCACTACCCCGCCCCAGCGCGCCCATCAAGCGGCTCGTAAGACTGAGGGGAATGCGTGCACCTCCCACCAAGGCATCGAACAAGGTTCGGTTTACAGCAATAAAGGGCTTCACTGGCCGGCGATAAAACAGGTTTTCATAGGCCGCATAATTGGTTTTGGCTTCCGCCATAAGGTGATCAATAAACTCACCCACAGACACCGGGTTTGAGCTGCCACTACAACATTGGTAAATCCGGGAGCGCGGGGCTTCTCCCAAAGCCTCTGCAACCGCAAGAATAATAGTATTTGCGACCAAATCCACAGGGATTACATCAACAATGCCTGAGCGCTTACCGGGGAATAAAGTGACTTTTTCTCGTGCATAAGCAAGAATAATGGCGTCTGCCACTTTCACCCCTTCAATCCAGCCGGGTGCAGGCTCTTCGAGAGCGCTCTCGATTATAGATGGGCGCACAATAGTAAGGGCTCGACCGTTCAAAGCCTTCAAAAGCAGCTGCTCGCCCAACCACTTTGTGAAGGTATAGGTGTCACTCCAGCCATAGCGGTTGGCCTCACGAATCCCCAAATCCACGAGCTTTCGTTCTAGGTTTTTTCCAGTGTAGCGAGAACGGACATCTGCAATGCTGTCATTAAGTACCCGTATCAGTTCTTCAATTTCATAATAGCCAGCTTGGCTGCGGGGAATCTTGGCACCTGCGGGCTTAATCACCGATTCCGTTACCTGCCCAGAGTTTTTCCCGTTTACATAGCAGGTTGAAACTTGGACAACTGAGAGCGATGGATTCTGGCGCGCAAGTTCAGCAATGTTATTCAAGCACAGAGTGTTGATGGTTAGTGCTTTGTCTAACTCTTCGCGAAAGTTAACGCTGGCCGCCGAGTTAATAACGGCATCTACGCTGCACGCCAAGTTTCGGAACGCCTCTGGCGGCAAGCCAAAGTCAGGCTCAGTGACCTCTCCCGTAACGCAGTGCAGCCGCTCTTCCAAGAAAGCTTCAAACACTTCGTTATTCTCTTGCCGTAATCTATCAAATACCGAGGAGGTGGCAATTTCATCGAGAAAGCGGCCACGGGCGTCAGGGTGTTGTTTGTTGCCTCGTATCAGCAGGTGTAAACCGCCAATGTCCGGCACCGCACGAATCAGTTTTTCCAGAATAACTTTACCCAAAAAACCCGTAGTGCCAGTAATCAGGACATGTTTACCACGTAGCTGTTCAAGTACTTTTGACGAAGACACTTCTGCCCCCTTTATTCGTTTTGCCATTGTGAAAACTCCTTTTCGTGGATGCCAGCAGCATCCGATCCTTGCACATTTTTCGGGACAATGCGGTGACAAACTGCAAGATTGCCACGAATAATCAACGGATGGTCGTTTAGGTGTTGTTATTCTCTTTGTCCGCCAGCGACCTTAGCAGTTGATTTAGCGAAATGCTCGAAGGCTGCTCTTTTAGGGCTTTAACCAAGCTCTCCTGATCACCAAAACGGATACGATCATAGACAGGTTCAGGTGGGATAGGCTGCGAAATCTCGAGACCAACCTGTTTACCATCATCGGAGGAGGCATCAACGGGCGAGATCTCACCAGCCAAATGCCTGAGGTGCATTGCCAGATGCTGGCGCTGTGCTGGGCTAAGCGCTTCCCAGTTAATCGCACCAAGTCCGGTCTGGATAATTTCAACCGTATCGTTGTCTAGTGAGCCCCCGAGCAGCGCAAACAAACGCATAAACACATCGTAGCGCAGCATGGCGTTCACATCCGTGCGCCCGAGTATCGTTTCCAATTCACCAACAGCCTGAAA
>Ga0209075_1004033_pt1 | contig 11952 bp, 18 predicted proteins | sample Stecom2011_FD_187523 | JGI IMG/M metagenome (GOLD analysis project Ga0209075, IMG submission 187523) | Agricultural soil microbial communities from Utah to study Nitrogen management - Steer compost 2011 (SPAdes) (version 2) | ecosystem: Environmental > Terrestrial > Soil > Agricultural land...
GTTGTTGCAAATGTAAAAGATGTACCGCAAGGTGTATTAATAAGGGGAGTTGAACCGTTAGATTATAAAGAAGATAAGCCTTCTACAAATGGACCAGGTAAACTATGTAGGGAACTTGGAATAGATAAAAGGCATTATGGTCTAGATTTAGTTACTAGTGATGAGATGTATATAATTGATGATGATTATGAGTTTGAGATTGTAGAAAGTAAAAGAGTGAATATTCATTATGCTGAAGAGTATAAGGATATGTTGTGGCGATTTTATATTAAGGGAAATAAATATGTTTCAAAAAGGTGAAACTAAAATATTGGCGGATAGATGGAGTCTAAATTTATTGGTGGATTACTTGAATTAATAGGGATTTCCTTATTGCAATTCATAATAATTATTTTTACATTTGGCCTTGGGACGCCTTGGGCAGTTGTAATGAGGCAAGATGGATAACGAAAAATACGATCATTGATGGTTATCGACTTTATTTTGATGGGAATGGATCACAATTGTTTGGACATTTTATAAAATGGATTATATTAACTATAATTAAATTTGGTATATATGGTTTATGGTTAGGAATTAAGATGAAGCAATGGGTAATTAAACATACTCACTTAGAAAATACTGCACCAATCCGATGAATTAACTTGACTTTTATAACAAAATATAGTAATATATTTAAGGTACATTTTCGGCCCACGAAAAAGCCCTGTTAAAATCAATATACCACAATTGATTTATTAAATTACAGGAGGATACAATGAGTAAAACATTTATGGCGAATGCCCAAAACGTTGAACATAAATGGTATGTAGTAGATGCTACAGACGCTGTTTTAGGTAGATTCGCAACACAAGTAGCTTCTATTTTAAGAGGCAAACATAAACCAACTTTTACACCTCATGTAGACTGTGGTGACTATGTTGTTATCGTTAACGCTGAAAAAATTGCTTTAACAGGTAATAAATTAGAAGATAAAATTTACTATCGTCATTCAGGCTATCCAGGTGGATTAAAAACAAGAAATGCAAAGACAATGTTAGAAAAACAACCTACTAAAGTTTTAGAAAAAGCTATTAGAGGTATGCTACCTAAGAATAAATTAGGTGAACAAATGTATAGGAAGCTTTTCGTATATGCTGGTCCTGATCATCCGCATCAGGCTCAACAACCTGAAAAGTTAGAATTGAAAGGTTAAGGAGGGATTATAGATGGCAAAAGTTCAATATTATGGTACTGGAAGACGTAAGAGTGCAGTTGCTAGAGTTAGACTAGTTCCAGGTAGTGGTAAGATCACAATCAATAAACGTGACTTTGTGGAATATATTCCATCTCCTGCAGTAAGACTAGACGTATTACAACCTCTTAACCTTACAAACACTTTATCATCTTATGATGTATTAGTGAATGTTAATGGTGGCGGTAAGAGCGGACAAAGTGGAGCTATTCGTCACGGAATTGCTAGAGCATTGTTAGAAGTGAACCCTGACTTTAGATCTGTTCTAAAGAAAGCTGGATTACTTACTCGTGATCCACGTGCTAAAGAACGTAAGAAATACGGTCTTAAGAAAGCTCGTAAATCACCTCAATTCTCAAAACGTTAGAAATTTTAAAAGTTTCTATAGGATTAGTCAAAATGCAAGTCTTTGGACTTGCATTTTTATTCCTTTTGTTAATAAAAAGTCAATTAAAAAAAATGATTATATAATTAATTTACCTAGGTTTTAATAATTAGTTTATAACTTTACATTTTTTAGAATAATGTATATAATAATATTGTGTAGATTAATTTGAATGGTGAGGATATTATGATAAAAATTTATAATTCACTAACAAAACAAATAGAAGAATTTAAACCCTTAAAAGAAAAAGAAGTTAGTATGTATGTATGTGGACCGACAGTTTATAACTATATGCATATTGGTAATTCAAGACCAGTAGTGTTTTTTGATGTTGTTGCAAGATTTTTTAAATATATGGGTTATAAAGTTACATATGTATCTAACTTTACAGATATCGATGATAAAATTATTGCAAGAGCAAAAGAAGAAGGGTTAACAGAAGAAGAAGTTAGTGAAAAATATATTAAAGAAATTAGTGAAACATATAGAAGATTAAACATTATCCCTCATGACATGAATCCTAAAGTTACTGAAAATATTGATGGAATTATTGAATTTATTCAATTATTAGTAACTAAAGGTGGAGCTTATGTTGTTGATGGTGATGTTTATTTTGATGTAAGTAAAGTAGATAACTATGGTATCTTAAGTTCACAAACGATTGAAAATTTAATTCAAGGTGCAAGAATTGAAACTAACGAAAAGAAAAAGAATCCAATTGATTTTACTTTATGGAAAGAAACACTAGAAGGTCTTCGTTGGAAATCGCCATGGAGTGAGGGTAGACCTGGCTGGCATACAGAATGTGTTGTTATGATTAACAATATTTTCAATGGTAAAATTGATATTCATGGTGGTGGAATGGATCTTAAATTTCCACATCACGACAATGAGATTGCTCAATCAATGTGTGCGCACGATCATACAATAGCTAACTATTGGATGCACAATGGTCGAATTGATTTTAGTGGTGAGAAAATGAGTAAATCAGTTGGTAATGTTGTTTGGGCAAATGATTTACTAGATAAAGTTGATCATCAAGTATATAGATTTATGATGTTGAATGTTCCTTATCGTCAACCACTTAACTATCGTGATGAATTGTTAGATCAAGCAAGTGTTGAATATGAAAAGATAAGACGATCATTTAATAGTTTGCATCGTAAGTTAGAGTTATCAGATATTGAAGTAAAAGATTTTTTAGTTAGTGAAGTTGAAGAAATCAAACACAGATTTATAGAAGCAATGAGTAATGATTTCAATACAGCTAATGCAATTACAGAAATAATAAATATATCTAAATTTGCAAATACTATTTTAAGAGAAAAAGAATTAGATTATGATAAATTATATGCTACTTATAAATTATTCAAAGAAATTTTATGGGTATTAGGTATTGAAACACAAATCGAAGATTTAAGTGAAGAAGATCGAAAACTAGTTAAAGAATATGAGGAAGCAAGAAAAGCAAGAAACTTTGCAGTTTCAGATGAACTAAGAAAAATTATTACGGAAAAAGGAATTATACTATGATCCCTAAACTCCTTAATGGAGCTAATCTAGCTTACATAGGAGATGCCTATTATGAGCTAAGAATTAGGAAATATTTAATTGATAAAGAAATTACAAATCAAAATAAACTACATAAACTTGCAACTAAATATGTTAGTGCAAGTGGTCACTATAAGATAATGAATAATTTGTTTGATTTATTAACTGAAGAAGAACTTGCAATTTATAAACGAGGAAGAAATTTTAAAAGTAATAGTAGACGTAAAAACACAAAACAAGACGAATATTTGGCTAGTTCTGGCTTTGAATCTTTAATAGGATATTTATATCTAAATGAAAATTATGCCAGACTAGAAGAAATTATAGGACTAGCAATTAATATAATCGAGGATAATTATGAGTGATTTAATTTGTGGGAATAATGTAGTTAAAGCTGCAATAACTGAAAATGTGAGGATATTAAATCTTTATATAAACTCAAATAATAAAGAAATTATAGAGTTAGCAGAAAAGAAAAGAATTAAATTTAAATTGGTTGATAAAAATTTTTTAGATAAACTACTTAAAAATCATCAAGGAGTTATTGCTGAAATAGAAGGGTTTAAAACGTTTAACCTTGAAGATATAATGACAGGATCTAATCAGTCATTAATTGTAATGCTTGAAGGCTTAGAAGACCCACATAATTTAGGAGCTATTTTAAGAACTGCAGATGCAGCTGGCGTTGATGGAGTAATTATTCCCAAACATAGAAGCGTTAAGTTAAATAGTACGGTTGCAAAGGTGTCAACTGGCGCTATCTTTACTGTTAAATGTGTTGAAGTTGCAAATTTTGCTAACACAATAGAAAAACTTAAAAAAGCTGGATATTGGATTGTTGGTGCAGAAGCAAGTCCAACTTCACAAGATTATCGTAGTCTAAAATATGATATGCCAACAGTCTTAGTTATTGGCAGTGAAGGTAAAGGTATTTCAAGGCTAGTAACAAGTAAGTGTGATTTCCTTGTAGAAATACCAATGCGTGGAAGTGTTACTTCCTTAAATGCATCAGTATCTGCTGCAATATTAATGTATGAGATAAAAAAAGACCAAGAATAATTAAAGGGGTTTTGCGATGTATCAATATAACGATTTTGAATTGTTGTATTTGATCCGCGAAAATTGCGATATTGCATTAGATATTATGTTTCGAAAATATATTCCTTTAATTAATTCTCGAATCAAGTCATTTAATATTAAACATTGGAATCGAGATGATTTCTTTCAAGAAGGTTTAATTTGCTTACATAAAGCAATTTCAACCTTTAGAGAAGATAAAAACAAAACTTTTACTAAATACTTTGACCTTATTTTACAAAGACACTTCATGCAAATCTTAAGAAAAGAAAGTAACAATTTCTATAATGTAGATTTGGTTGGTGCTGGTGAATATATAAGTGAACCAGAAACAAAGTTCGAAGATAGTCTTTCTGAGGTAATTAATAAAGTAAAGTTTTCAAAATTTGAAACTGAAGTCTTAAAAAATTTAAGACTTGGAGTTAAATCAAGAGAGATTGCATCCCTTTTAGGTTGTAAACCTAAACAGGTTTATGATGCAACTGATAGGATAAAAAAGAAAATCAAAGGAGTAAAAAATTCACTTGACAATAATATGTAATTTTGCTAAAATAGATTAAGTGAATTTAGGTTGTAGTTATGAGAGAAAAAGTAATTTTAATATGTGAGGAATGTTTGTCTCGCAATTATACTGCCGATCGTAACAAAACTAATAATCCAAATAGGATGGTTCTAAAGAAATTCTGTAAAAGATGTAACAAACATACGATTCATAAGGAGACTAAATAGGAGGCATTATGGCTAAAGAGAGAAACACAAAAAGCGAAAATAGTATACTTTCTATTTTCACGAAAGAATATAAATATGAAGGATTATTATTACTATTTTTATCATTAGTTGCTATTTTACTTGGAACAATGGTAATAATGGGTGAAAATAGTGTAGACGGAAGACCATTAACTATTAGAAAAGAAGTATTCTTAATTGGTGAATACCCATTAGTATTTGCATGGATATTAGTTATTTTAGGAGTTATGTCATTAATCTTAGCGGTATGGCCATTCCTAAAACCATCAGTTTCTGAGCTTAGAAGAGTAAGCTGGGCTAAGAAAGGTGAATTATTACAAAATACTGCAACAGTATTTGCGTTCATAGTAATAATGGCAGCATTTTTCTTACTTTCAGACTATTTATTAGGTTTCTTATTAAGATTCTTTGAATGGGCAGCAGGCAAAATGCCGCTGTAAGATATTATGGAAGAAAGAGCTTGGTATGTTGTTCAGACATATAGTGGTTGTGAAAATGCGGCTAAGAAGAATATTGAACGTCGTATTGAATCAATGGGTATGTCTGACAAAATTTTCAGGGTTTTAGTCCCTGAACAAAAAGTAGTCGAAAGAAAGAAAAACGGCGAACTTAAAGAAGTTATGGTGAAACCTTTCCCGGGCTATGTTTTCATCGATATGATAGTTACTGATGAATCGTGGTTTATGGTAAGAAACACACCTATGGTTACTGGATTCTTAGGTTCGAGCGGTGGTGGTGCAAAACCTGTGCCAATGCCTGATGATGAAATTATTCCAATACTAAAAATGTGTGGAATTACTAAAGAAAGTAAATTTAAAGGTGAAGTCGGAGATCGAGTTAAAATTATTGCGGGTGCTTTTGCTCAACAAGAAGGTATCATCGATATGATTGATGAAGAAAAAGAGATTGTAAAAGTCTTAGTTTATGCCTTCGGTAGAGCTACACCAGCAGAACTTAACTTCGATGAAGTTCAATTACTAGATTGATACAAGCCCAAGTACATTATGTACTTGGTTTTTTTGCTTTTAAAATACATATTTTAATTAATGGAAATAGGATAATATAAAAATAGAACCTTATATACTATTTAATTAATTAATGTCGATATTAATAAATTAATTAAAATGTAATATATATAATAAAACCATCTATGAAAATGTAAAAATTATAATATCCACTTGGATTTATTGATACGAATGATTATATTTTTGAAAAAGAATTTTTACATTGATATTATTAGTAATTTTTACACTTAAAACAAATTACTAAATATCCAATGAAGTTTATTTAGGTTTAAATCTAATTTTTTTGGATATTTTTTTAAAAAAAGTACAAAAAAGCACAACCGAAACCGTTTTCATTGATTTTTTGCCAAAATCTAATCCATTTTTGGATTTTAAAATACTATTATAAGTGAAGGCGTTCTAAAATACTAAAAAAGGAGGTTTAAAGATAATATTTGAATAATATTCTAATAACGAAGAAGCTTGTGTAACAACTGCTGAATTTATCGATATTATTACTAAATCTTTTATTTGTTACATTAGTCGCAATGAAATTAAAAAGCATCCAGCCGTATTTGTTCAAGGCCAGCCCGGAATAGGTAAATCCGTGTCGATTCATCAAATTAAACATAACATTGAAAAATAAACAAAAATGAGAGTAAATGTTAAAGATGTACGATTAATACTTTATTCACCTATAGATTTAAATGGAATTCCTGTACCGAATTATAATAATAATCGTGCTATTTGGCTAACACCTGATATTTTCGTTATGGATAATAGCGAAAATGTAGTAAACATTTTATTCCTTGATGAATTAATTTCAGCTCCTGCAAGTGTACAAGCAGTTGCGTACCAAATAGCTTTAGACAAAAAATTAGGAGATCATAGATTACCTGATAATACATTTGTAATTGCTGCAGGAAACAGATCAGAAGATAACGGTGTAATAAATGAGATGCCTTCACCTTTGAAAACCCGTTTTATGCACTTTGTTTTAAGAGTTGATGTTGATTCTTGGCTCAAATGGGCTACAGAAAATGGAATCAATAAAGAAATTATTGATTTCATTAGCAATAATCCTGACATGTTGTCAACGAAAAATTTTAATTTAGATAGTAATATTGTTGTTACTCCAAGAAGTTGGGAAACCTTATCAAAAGTAATAAATACTTTTGGTGGATCAATAGCTGAAAATGAAATACTAGCGAATTCAATTGTCGGGAAGACAATTACAAGCCTAATGATAAATAATAAGCATGAGAATCTATTTGAAAAAATTTTGTTAGGAGATTTTAATGATGTTACAAGTAACTTATCGTTAATTTAACATTCAATTCAATTAATAGAACACAATTATAATAAATTTTATGAAAATAAATATGATGTAGAAAAGATAATATTATTTTTGTTGGATATACCAGTTTATTTTAAAATTAGAATATTAAAATTATTTATTGATAATCCGCCGAAGACATATGATATTACTTCATTGGAAATATTTAAGGATTTAATAGAAAAAATAAATATTGAGGCATGAGATAATGGATAAAATATTTAAAAAAATCAACAAAGCAAGGTACAATATATTTTAAAAGAACCATCTTTGGGTTATGTTTTACAAAACATTAAGATTTTAATAACTTATAACGTAAAAACTGCTGCAACAGATGGTGAACAAATTTATATATCTTCAATCTTTATAAATAATCTTAATCAAGAAAAAATAATTTTTATTCTGCTCCACGAGTTATTACATATAGTGCTATATCATCCATCTAGAGCTAATAATTACAACACAAAAATTTATAATTACGCGCACGATATAGTTGTTAATGATATTATAAAGAGTTATTGTTATAAGGAAGGAACCTTAAGTCCCATAACTAAATTATTTGATATAGATGGAACTATTAATACAGCGGAAGAAATTTATGATTTTATTAAAGATAAGATTATTGATATTAAGATTTTAGATAGTCACATTCATTTTGGGATAAAATAAATTCAAATGTAGTCAAAAAATAATGGATGATGCAAGGTTGCATGTATATTAATTAAAAAATGAATTTTCTAGAAAAATTATGCGTGAAACTACTAGGAAAAAATCAAATTGGCATGAAATATTAAAAAAATTCTTATTATATGATGAGTATGATTTTACTTATAATCGAGTTAATAGTAGATACAAAGATGTGCTTCTACTTCAATTTAAAGAATGTTATTCATTTTAAAAAACATTTGGTTAGTTATCGATGTGTCATGTTCTATTTCCGATGAGATATTAAGTTAATTATCTGCCCAATTAATGAATTTGTTTAAACTTTATAAAAGGATGGATTGTTATGTATCGTTTTTTTATAACAAAACCAACAATAATAAAAACTGTTATGGTTTATAAAGAATGTATTAAAGATGTTAAAACTACTGGCGGAAGACAATTTAAAATTATTTTTGATAATGTGAAAAACTATTTTCGATTATTACCTAAAGCGATTTTTATTATGATTGATGGGTATGCTAAATTCCCAAAAAAACCATCTTTTCATATAAATAAAATTATTTGGCTAATTACTAATAATGATATTACTGCACCATATGGAATAGTAGCGAGGTTATAAAATGAATTTAACATATTATGAATTAAAAGAGTGGTTTAAGAATCATCAACTTAAATATTATTCAAAGGAATTTGATTTAGAATTTGATGTGAATAAAATAGATGATTTGTTTTACTTTGTATTTGATAATTTTCTTTACAATGATAAATATGAAAATGAATTAAAAAAACAAAATTTTAAATTTGATTCAAATACGGTTAGAAATATAATAAATATTTATAAAAATAATAATAGTAAAACCAAAATATTTTTTATCGGTGAAAATGCTAAAAACTCATTGAGTAGTTTCAAAAGACACTATAAAGGTGAATATACAATCTACGAGAAGAATGATTATAAAATTGAAATAACATTAAGTAGCGAGGACATTTTTAATTATTCATTGTTAAAAAATAAAGATTGCTTAATTATTATTTTAACTAAATCTAACTTTATCTTATATGATGATTATGATTATAAATTTACATTAAATATTGATAATTGTTGTGGTAAGTATGAAGCATTAGGTTCGTTAAATGATATTTCTATACAAGACTTTTTATTAGCAAATTTAATTTATCGTTTTGATAATTTTACAATTAATAATATTTGTGATAATATTAATTGTGTATTATTAAAGGACATTATTTCCAAGTGTATTATATTTGATGAAAAATATGATTATATTGATTTGTATTTATTTGATAATATTAGAACTATATTTAACAGTAATAATATTAAATATTTAAAAAACTTTAAATATAAGTTTTTAAATACGATAAAATTATCTACAATAAAAATACAGGCAAAAGCTCCGGATATATACAGATTCATATATAAGAGAAAAAATAAAAAAATCATTTTTAATAATTATAAAATTAATAAAAATAATGAGCGAAGTATTTATTCTTTATTAAAAAGAATTGCATTGCATTATCAAAATGATAATCAAAATAGACTGAGTTGTGCTAAATCAAATATCGAAAAAGAAATTTTTATATGCTATAATACCATAAAAAAGATGATGAAAAGCAACATTTCATATATAGTTATAAAAACTGATAAAACTTTTGATATAAATAAAATAAAAGAAACCTTAGGGATAATTTACGATGATGATTTCCCAATATATAATAAATATAATACATATGCTTTTCCGATTTATATAAAAAAATTTAAAACCGAAAACTTTAAAGATAATCTCGATCCACTTGATTGCTATACTATTATTAATCCCAATAAAATAAAAATATATTGTAATAATGATTTACTATATTCTTCAGAGTATTTATCAATATCAGATTACTATGTTTTAAGTGATTTACTAGGCTATATGATTGATGTATTCTTTTATTCAGTGGTGTTTTATAATCTATCATTTGTTTCTGAAGATTTAGTAAATAAAGTTTTAAAAAATATTGACAAACCACTCTTAAAAAGCATTGATATTAATTTAATAATGCTTCAACATTATAAACCTAAATTTTCTATCCGAGGAATTGTTGAGGCACTAAAGATAGCGTTATTAAAATACGAAACAAATGAAATAATGGATTATTCAATTATAGAATTTTTAGAGGAGAAAAAATATTATGTATGATTACTATTTACTACAATCAAAAACAATTGAACCGCTCTTAGAATTAAAAATTGATAGAATAATTAAGAAAAAGAAAAATTATTATGAATTAATAATAACAATGGATGAATACAATGATAAATATTTAAGTGTTAAATCAAAAAATATTGTAAAGACAATAATAAGTTATAATGTTGATCTTTTAAATGTTATAAGAGCTGATGATAATCATTTAGTAAATATGAATAGGGATATTAAAATAAAATCAAATAAAGATTATATAAAAGGAAAGCTCCTATCAACTTTACAAAGAAAAGCTTATAATCTACAAATACCAGATAGTTTTTATGAGTCGAATTTTTTCATTGTTTTTGCTAAACGAATAATGAACTTACTATATAAAGATAGAACATTAGATAATGAATTAGAAAAGGCAGAATTATTTAATAGTATGGCATTAATTATAAAAAAATTAGTAGAAGCGAATAAACTTCATTTATTTTATGAATCTGATGCAAATAAAATAATAAATTTATATCAAAATAATATAATTATAAAAAAATAATTATATTAGAGAACAAAATGGAAGTGAGGTAAATAGTAATAAAAAATGCTTTTAAAGATAAAATTGAATATATAATAAATCCGAACCATGTAGTGTATTTAGATAAAAAAATGTTACAAACCATTTATAATAGAAAAATTAGAGAATCAATTGAAAGTATTTAAATATCATCCTGAATTAAAAGTTTGTTATCATGATATTAAGAAAGATTATGAAAATATCAAATATATGAAAAATACTTTTGAGGTATATGATTACTTTTTACAATATACTAATGGTGAAAAAAACCATTATGACTTATATATTAAATATAAACCGCATGGTTATTTATCTAGCTGGAGCATTTCTGATTACTTGAAAAGAAATTATCCTAACGAGTGTAAGAGACCATCATATATCTTTTATGCTCGAGAATATCATTATGATATCGTAACAGATTTTCAAATACAAAATTCTTTCAAAGTTGAAAGTAGTGGAAATATTAGAATATCAAATGATAAAAATTGCTAGTATTAATTTATGATAAGAACGACGAAAATTCTAATGATTGAGAAGGTAATATATTACACTACATTGGTGAGGAAGTAGGTGAAAATCAAGGACTGACTGGAAATAAAGAGATTATTTTAAAATCGAAAGAACTTGATTTGCAAATATATTTATTTATGAGAATAAAGGAAAATGAGTATTTGCATTTAGGAAATTATAATATTTGTATGACTCCATATCTTAAAAAAATAAAAAGCAAAAATTTTTATGTGTTTCCATTGCGAGAAGATTATGAAAAATTAATAAATTCATATTTATTCGACCTTTATAAATGCGGAGAAAAATATTGTGCGTATGATTTTTTGGCTAATTATCACGCTTTAACTTTTAATGAAATTTTTAATTACTTGAACAAAAAAATGACGAAAAAAAGAATGAAACGATTCCAAATTATTTTATTAATTACACGCGCAAATAGTATATTGAAAACATAAATATTGAAGTTGCTATAGTTATTGTTTGGGGTTCTGCTTTTATTTTAGAAAAGGTTGATGACAATTATTTTTCTCGAGAATTATTTATGGTATAAATAATAAGAAGATAGTTCGCTTAAATGATGATACATTAAAAATAAAAATTTTGTCACTATAGAAGTTTTAAAATTGTTAAAGAAGTATATCGATTTTGGTATGTAATCGATTGATCATATGTATAAATTTGT
>Ga0209075_1004034_pt1 | contig 11949 bp, 8 predicted proteins | sample Stecom2011_FD_187523 | JGI IMG/M metagenome (GOLD analysis project Ga0209075, IMG submission 187523) | Agricultural soil microbial communities from Utah to study Nitrogen management - Steer compost 2011 (SPAdes) (version 2) | ecosystem: Environmental > Terrestrial > Soil > Agricultural land...
TGAAAACGTCTTTTTTCGTGGTCTTTGTTGATAATTAACCTTTTGATTGTTAGTAAATTGATAATAGTATAAGCGCAATAACAAGCAAAGCATTCCGATTTTTGTAAAAAAACACATGACGACAAAACGGACTTCTTTGCATCAATTTTTCGGAGGATTTCCAGATCCAAGAATTAAACGTAATAAACGGCATGAATTATTAGACATTATCGTTTTAACAATTTTAGCAGTTGTATGCGGTGCTGAATCCTGGGATTCTATTGAACTTTTTGGCAAAACAAAAATAGATTTTTTGAAGCAGTTTCTAAAATTGCGAAACGGGATTCCTTCACACGACACAATCAACCGTGTATTTTCGATATTGGATCCTAAATTGTTTGAAGAAGTCTTTATAAAATGGGTTAATTCCTTGCGCGACAAAAACATTGATGTTGAGCTAATTGCAATTGACGGAAAGACTGTCAGAAGGTCAAAAGATACATTTAATGAAAAATCACCCGTTCATTTAGTCAATGCATGGGCATGCAAAAACCAGTTGGTACTTGGTCAGTATAAAACAAAAGATAAGTCGAATGAAATTTCCGCAATTCCAAAACTGCTCGATCTTTTGGACATTGAGGGCTCCATCATTACTATTGATGCAATGGGCACACAAAAAGCTATTGCTGAAAAGATCGTGACCAAGGGAGCTGATTACATTCTAGCATTAAAAGGCAACCAGAAAGAAATCAACGAAGAAGCGCAAAGCTTGTTTAAAATACAAAAACCCAACTCAACCTGTGAAGAAACTGAGAAGGGGCACGGCCGCATAGAAACAAGAAAATGTGAAGTTATCACAGATCTAAAGTTCCTTGATAGCAAAGAGAAATGGGGAAACCTAAACAGCGTTATAAAGATCACATCAAAAAGAGTTCTAAAAGAAAAAACCGAATCAGAAACCAGATATTACATTAGTAGCCTTAATTTAAACGCAATTGATTTCAATAAATACATAAGGATGCACTGGGGTGTGGAGAATTCCTTACATTGGACTTTGGACATGGTCTTTAATGAAGATTACCAACGAAAAAGAAATGGACGGTCTGCTGAAAACTTTGCTTTAATACAAAAAATGGCTCTGAACATATTAAAAAAAGATCAATCCAAAGGAAGTCTTAAATCAAAAAGACTGAGAGCCGGTTGGGATAATAAATTTTTACTGGATATTATAAAAATTTAAATGCGTTGACCCTGTGTTACAAGGTGGATTTATAATTTATTGAAATATAGTTATTTGAAATGGATTCAAAGGAATGCATTTGAGTTTAACTAGAAGCTTTATTTCTTAAACTTATTTTCAGTTAGCTGGAAGGATATAATGTTCCTTTTGAACAGGATATGCTATTCTATATTGTTTTTCCAGTGCATAAATAGATAATTAATTCAAATGAGAACTCCATCAGAAGTTTTAACATTAAAGGAGACTGTAATAGACGGTAATTACTGTATTGGATGTGGTATATGTACTACAGTTGTGGGATCGCCATTTAAAGTAAAGATGGATGAGTATGGAAACTATGTTGCTTACATAGATAAAATGATAAATTATGATGAAAGCGTTGACTTGCTTGACGTATGTCCGTTTTCTGGAGTTTCAAAGAATGAAGATGATTTGGGAGCTATATTGTATCCAAACAATCAAATGGATAGTTATTTAGGAAACTATTTGAAATGCTATGCTGGTTATGTGTCTTATGATAGTTTTAGAGAGAAGGGAAGCTCGGGAGGTTTTGGAAAATGGTTAGGTTATATTTTACTGAAAGAAAGGAAAATAGATTATATTATTCAATTGGTTCCTAATGAGACCCAGAGATCTGATGTCCCTTTATTTAATTACAAAGTATTTGAAAACCCAAATGAGGTGCTAGCAGGATCCAGGTCTGGTTATTATCCGTCTACTTTAGGGAGTATAATAGATCATATACGTAGTGTTGAAGGGAGGTATGCGATAACTGGGATTCCTTGTTTTATAAAGGCATTGCGTTTATTGTCATTAAAGGACTCTGTGGTAAGAGAAAGACTGAAATACACTGTTGGAATTGTATGTGGTGGGATGAAAAGTGCAAATCAATCGAAGATGATAGGCTGGTTTTTAGGAGTTCATCCAAGCAATCTAACCGCAATTGACTTTCGCGGTAAACTTGACGATAAGCCTGCTAGTCATAAAGTTTACAAAGTATGGTCTAATAAAGATAACTTAGTTAGGTCTAAAGTTGACAAGGAGATATTTGGATGTGAAGACTATGGCTCTGGATTCTTTAAACCTCATGCATGTGATTATTGTGATGATGTGGTTAATGAAACCTCAGATATTTCAATAGGTGACGCATGGTTGCCTAAGTATGTCAATGATTCAAAGGGGACATCCATTCTTGTAGTTCGAAATAAGGAAATACTGAGTTTGCTACAAGAGCAGATGACCGTCAATGCAATTTTCCTTGATGAGATATCCAAAGAAGATGTAATCAAATCACAAGATGGTGGCTTTAGGCATAGGAGAGAAGGATTGTCATATAGAATTGCAAGAAAGAAAAAAGAGGGCAAATGGTATCCCCAAAAAAGAGTTGAGGCCAATCAGAATAAAATCACAAAGAAAAGGCAAAGAATTTATTCACTTCGTGAAGAATTATCTTTACTAAGTCATATGGCCTTTCTTGAAGCTCTTCGTCAAAATAATCTCAATGTTTTTACATCACGCATGAAGAAGCCATTAAAAAAATATATGACAGCGAGAAGGAAGTCAATTATACATAGGTTGGCGAAGAAAATATATGGTGTTTCGTTGAGGGTGTTTAGAGCCCATTGATTTTTGGAAGGATGAAGGTCTTTTCTGGGCTTTTTGTTGTATTGGTGATATTTGGTTATTGGCATCAATGCTCTCATAATACCATACTTCCATTTTGGAAACCTACTTCATATTAGAGTATTACCTTTTAGAATGATTGCTTTATTCAGAATACTCTTTATGCTTTTAATATCCTAGATTGATTTACCTTTATTTAATAGGATATTGCTTGAGTTAAGCAGTTTTCCAGATTTAATAGATGTTAACAGAATAAACTTGATATGAGCGATAAGGCATTACTAATAGAAAACAATAAGCGTATTATAAGGAATACTTCTATGTTGTATTTCAGGATGTTAGTAATGATGATAGTGACATTGTATACCTCTAGGGTCGTTCTTAACACCCTAGGTGTGGAAGACTTTGGTATATATCATGCTGTTGCTGGTTTTGTTACAATGATGGCATTTCTTAGCAACGCGATGACTTCAGCTACTCAACGATTCTTATCCTTTGAAATAGGAAGAGAAGATAAAACCAAGCTTCATAATGTTTTTGTTATGAGTGTGAATATTCACCTGCTAATAGCTTTATTTATTATTGTTTTGGCAGAGACACTAGGGCTGTGGTTCTTTAATGAATATCTAACCATTCCACAAGAAAGATTAGCTGCAGCACACTGGGTATACCAGATCTCCATTCTTGTGTTGATTGTAAATATGATTAGCGTTCCTTATAACGCAATGATAATTGCACATGAGAAGATGAATGTGTATGCGTGGGTTAGTATGATTGAGGTGAGTTTCAATTTGCTAATCGTTTTTATGTTACAGTGGTTTGGATTTGATAAATTGAAGTTTTATTCCGTTTTGGTTTTAATAGTTGCAATACTTTCAAAACTTATTTATTGTGTGTATTGCCATATAAAGTATGAAGAAAGTAGATACGTATTTTTCTGGGATGCAGGTTTGTTTAAAACGCTATTTAGTTATGCTGGTTGGAACCTATGGGGCAGTTCTGCTTCGGTAATTATGGGACAAGGTATAAATGTTATTTTGAATATGTTTTTTGGTCCAATAGTAAATGCAGCATATGCAGTTGCCATGAGAGTAAAAAGTGCAGCAAACCAGTTTGTAAGTAATTTCCAGATGGCGCTTAATCCACCCATAATAAAGTCCTATGCTGGTGGCCAAATTGAGTTTATGCACCAACTTATTTATAAAGGAGCAAAGTATTCGTATTTTTTGTTGTTTACCTTGTCATTGCCTATTTTATTAGAAACAGAGGTCATTTTAAGATTATGGCTAAAAACAGTACCTGATTTTACAGTTGTATTTACTCGCCTAGTCATTGCAAATATTTTAATTGAAAGTTTGTCAAAGCCATTAATGACTTCAGCTCAGGCAACAGGTAAAATAAAACTATATCAAGGTGTGGTGGGAGGGTTGCTGGTTATTAATCTACCTGTTTCATTTTTGATTCTTAAACTTGGATTTCCACCGCAATCTACGCTCTGGGCTAGTATTTGTATTTCAATAGTTGCAATAGCTGTTCGATTGATTATTGTTAGAAGGTTGGTAAAACTTAATGTTAGAAGGTTTATTTCTCAGGTAATTTTTATTTGCTTATTAATCAGTGTTACTTCAGTTCCTATTCCTCTATTATTGCATATGAATTTAGAATTTTCATTTGCAAGGTTTATTTTAGTAGTTTTTTTGTCTGTTATTTTTTCTATAATATCCATTTACCTACTGGGCTTAGATGTAAAAGAAAAAGAGTTTTTTCTTAGTTACCTGGGTAGGATTATCAGACGGCAATGAAGGCTGTTTGCTGGATTGTCAGTTCGACTGTGATACAATGGAGTTTTTAAATGTAATTTATGAAAATAGGCGATCGGAATAAGAAAATTGGAATTTTGACTTTTCACAGGAAAAGTAATTATGGAGCAGTTTTGCAGGCTTTTGCATTATATACAGCTATTAAGAGACTAGGATTTGAACCAATAATATTGAATAGGCCTAGTCATTTTTTTGATAAGGTCAAGGATTTTGGAGTTGTAGAAGCTGCAAGAAAAACAGTTTCCTTGTGGATAAGAGACTTGCTTTTTGCCAGAGAGTTCTCAAGATTTAGAAGATGTATGTTACCAAATACTACTTCTTTTTTGTTTGGAACGAGGTCATTGTCAAAGGCATCAAAGAATCTTGATGCTGTAGTTGTTGGGAGCGATCAGGTGTGGCGTCTTTCTTACGCAAGGAATTTAATTAGAAGTTATTTCCTTGATTTTGTTCCAGAAAATGTAAAGAGAATATCTTATGCCGCTAGTTTTGGAATAGATTATTTTGAAGGGGATAGTGATTGTGTTGATCAATTAGGAAAATTGTTAAAAAAGTTTGATGCTGTATCTGTAAGAGAAGAAGTTGGTACCAGGATTTGCATGGAAATGTTTGGGGTCAGAGCAAATCATGTTTTAGATCCAACTTTTCTTCTTGATGAGAAGGTATATGTTGACCTTGCAAAGGATTGTACAACGCCAGAACAACCTTATATAGCGCAGTTTTTCCTTGATGATTCAAATTTTAAAAGAGAAGTAGGAAGTAGGATTAAGAGTGTTACAAAGGCTAATGGCATAGCAATTTTGAATCCAAAGGACCGGTTCTCGTTACGGAAAGTCTTTAGCCGAGGAAGATCGTATAATTACCCATCTATTGAAACATGGTTGTCGGGTATTTCTAATTCTAGTTTTGTTGTGACTGATTCCTTTCATGGTGTCGTATTCTCTATTATTTTTAAGAAGCAGTTTGTGTGTATTTTGAATGATGAACGTGGCAATACAAGAATAGAAAGTTTGCTAGATATGTTAGGAATCAGGGGTAATACAATTGATAAATCAATAAGTAAGGTGGAGGATTTTACTCCTATTGAAATTGATTATAAAGAAGTATGGAGTATCCTTGATAAACAACGTGAAGCATCGCTTGTCTTTTTAAAGAATGCTTTGAACAAGTACTTATAATTGTATAATTGTGGATACCCGTATTGCTATACTATTTTGTTTTGTTATTCTGTTTGTCCTTCGATACGCTGCTTTCAGAATATTAGGGAAGAAATCTACTTTTTTGATTGTAAGTTTTTTAGTTTTCTGGTTGCCATTTACTATAAATATATTGCAGATTCCACCATACCCAGAGCTGAAGTCTGGAGCATTCAATCAGAGTTTTAGTTTAGAACCTTTTGTCTTATTTAATGCTATACTGCTTTTATACCTTCTTTTTAGTAAAACTAAATTCCCTTTTTCTAGAAAAGATGGTTTATTAGTTTTAATTATTGTGTTATTCTTTTTCCCATCCTTAATAAATGGTGCTAATGTAGATGTTAAGTACACGGTGTTTTTCTTGATACGGATTCTTAATCTTACATTATTCTATGTTTTGTTAAGATCCTGCTTTGAAAAGGAAACTATTTTTCGAGGTGTTTACGATGCATTATCGATTTTAGTGATTTGCCAGTTTTTCTTGGCTTTATTATTCCCTGTGTTAGGTATTGAAAGTGCTACTGAATGGTTTTTGCCTGGTTCTTCTAAGTGGGCGGCTGAAGGAAGAGGAGGAAGGTTGTCTGCAATTGGTATATTTAGCCATCCTGGAAACTTAGCTCTTTTTTGTCTTATATCTTTTAGTTTTTTTTATTCAGCATTCTTGCTAAAGGTAAAGCGCAGGGATTCAATAGTTTTTCTAGTTTTGAGTGTTCTGACCCTTCTATTAACCCTGTCAAGGTCAGGGGTATTAGGGTTTTTGTTTTCATTCTCTGTAATTCTTTACATTTTCAAAAACCCAAATAGCTCTTTGTTTAGCCTTAAAAGAATTATCTATATATCTGTTATTGGTGCTATAATTTTTGCTGTAATTTATTTATTTACACCAATTGGAGAATATTTTCAGGGGGATAACTTCGATGAAATGGCAAAGGCCAGATTAGTACATTGGTTTGCTGGTTTTGAAATAATAAGACTGCATCCGTTTTTTGGTGTTGGTCTCAATACTCATATATCTTATTTTGCTGCTGAGTTGCCAATATTAGACGGATTCTTTGCTAGAAGTCCAATTCACAATATTCATATCATAATGCTCGCTGAGACTGGAATAATAGGTTTCGCCTGTTTGTTTTTACTATTTTCTAAGGTCTTTAAAAGATCAGCGCTGATGGTAAACAAAGAAGTTTCCGTAAATAAGAAGGTTTTGAATTTAGCTTTTTCGGGTGTACTTATTGCATTTATTATTTATGGCAATTTGGGTTGGTCACCATTTGCGAATGAACAAATATCAATTGTATATCTTCTGTATTATTTTTCATCAAGGATTTAAGGAGTAAATGACCCTGCAATTAATCTTAAGTAATAACGGTTTAGGTTTAATGCATATTGTTTTCCGGATATGGATACCTAAGGATTGATATATAGTGGTTTGGGACACATCCTTTATATAAACATTTTGTAGTACAATCTTATTATTGTCAATCGATGAATTTTTACTTGGTTTTATTTTTAATGTTAGTCTCTGCTTTAGCTTTTTTGGGCGGGGCAAATATTTTAGGACATGATATTTCCATTCATAGTTTTAGATATTGTAAGAAGCTGTCTTCTAGGCTTTCTTTATTTCTGTTTTTCATCTTTTTGTGTTTTTCAGGGTATTTTCTTGTTAAGCATATAGACTCTATATGGATAGTAGTACTATTTATCCCTATCTCCATTTTTTCTGCATTTGTTTTTGGGTTTTTGATTACGAAGTTTAGTCCCAAAACAGCTTTTACTTCACTCCTGTATTATTTTGTTAGCACAGTGTGTACAATGTATTTAGTGTATTCCCAACTAAATATAGAGTATGCAATCCTATGGTGTTTTATTTATGGTTTTTACATTAGGAACTCACCTTTGGGTGCACCACATCGACAATACATTACGCTGGCTAAAAGTTTTAAAGAAAAGAGAGATAGGAATATAGATATATCTAGATCCCAAGCTAAAAAATCTATTTTTTTTAATTCGTTTAGGGAAAATCCTAATAGCTCGTTGATTCAAGACTTTTCATTTGCTGGTTTTGATTATGGTGAGTCTGATCCCGATGCTTTGTTTGCAACTTTTAAGGTATACGATGCAAAGAATTATGGTATATATCCTAATAAATCAGAGGATTGTACTTTGAAAATTCAGAATGCTGTTGATACTATTGGAAGAGATGGTGGTGGAATTCTGTTTTTTTCAAATGGCATTTACAATGTTGGACAGCATGGGCGATTTATTCAAATTAATTATAGTAAAATAGTAATAAAGGGAGAATCCAAGAGTACGGTTTTTGTTTCACATTCTCCTACACTAATGGGAGAAAAGAATCCTTGGCTTTCTCCTTTTGTTTTTACAACAGGAGAGTTATTACAGAGTAGCAATATTTTCTTTGGTGTTCAGTTTAAGAAAAGAAAGAGTATAATTACCAGGAGCGCATCATTGACAGATCCTGGCTCAGACGGAAGTATAATTGAAGCGCAGTATTTGACAAAAGTCGTTGAGCCAGCTTATCGTGGTGATAGTATCCTGGTCGTTGATGATACCAAATCACTTGAGGGCAGTAAGTATGTAATTTTGGCTCTTTTTAATGACTATGGAAATGATGAGCTGATAAAAACACTGTTGTCAGTTGATGCCCTAAGGGAAGAGTGGAAAACAGCTAAAAGGGCTTCTGATGAGATTGCTCCTTCTTTTCAATGGTTGGTTGAAGTAGAGAGGATACTAGATAGTAAGAGGGTGAAGTTAAAACAACCTTTGAGGGTAGATGCCAAAGCAGAGTTTTATCCTGAACTATATGGAGTTGAAATGTTGGAGAATGTCGGGTTTGTCAATTTTACATTGAGGTCAAAGTGGAATGGTATCTTTAGGCATCATGGATTTCCTATCTACTTTTCGAAAAGAGAAGCTCAGATAATGGACTATGGATGGAACGGAATTAATATGAAGAGGGTTTCCCATGGCCTCATTAAAGATGTAGTTATAGATAATTTTACTAATCCTTTATATGTTCAAGATGCTAGGAATTGTACTGTTGATAAGGTAGTGATTAAAGGTTCTTCAGGACATCAAGGGATAAAACTATATGGACATTCCTCTGATAACCTGTTTTGTGATATATTTTTCGAGACCTGTTTTGCTGATATGATGGGAGGGGAAGGAAATTGTTATGGTAATGTTTTTACATGTATTGAGTATAACAATACAGAGAATATTTATGTTGACTTTGATTTACATGGGTTCTCTGAGGGTCCGTTTTCTCCACCAGCGTTTAATCTATTTGAGTTAGTTTGGGGATTTAGAGGAATTAAGGGTGGAGGAGCATTGTTTAATCAACCAGCGTGCGCTGGATATAATGTATGGTGGAATATCTTCAGTGAAGGTTATGACAGAACACCTGATGTATTTGTAAATACAGGTTACCATAAAAGTAATAAAATCAAACAGATACTTGGTGTAATAGTGAGGACTATTGTTACCCTTGTGCATAAAAAATCAATAGGACTATCGTTTGTTGCAAATACCTTAAAGGAGAATCTTAGTAAGCTTAATAATGATACTTCTGTTTTGCGGAGGGAGCATTACAAGTTATTTAGATCTTCAATTATTTCGGGTTATTGTACAAAATATCCTATGAGGATTTACGATTCTGGAGATAACTATGTATATGTAGAGAATTTTAGTGGTCATCAGCTTTCAGAACCAATATCTCTTTTTGGGGAAGAGAGAAGGATCAGAGCGAAGCTAGGTGACCAAAATGAGATCAAATATGATGATTGTAACCAAACTACAAAATGATTTAGGAGTTCGGAAAGTGTTTTCGGGTAATAATCATTTGTAGATTTTTACATTCCAATTTATTTAAAGATGAAAAGACTCAAGGTTGCATTCTCGCCTACTGGTAGTATTGCAAACAAGTATTTGGAAATAATAATTGGAGGTCTGAATAATCGGGGTTGTGAAGTTATTTCAATTAAGGAACTATTGTTCGATATAAGAAATCTGTTTGCAACCAAGATTGTTCACCTAAACTGGTTCGAGGATGCCATTGGAAAGACATTATTGAAAAGAATTTTAAATATACAAAGCAAGTTAATTATCCTACTGCTGCTTATTATGCTTGGGAAAAGGATTGTTTGGACCATGCATAACAAAAAATCTCATCGTGACTTCTGGATGTCAAGGGTGTTAAGATTGCTTATTGTTTTCTTCTCAAAAAGGATTATCATACATTGTGAAGAATCTAGAATGTTCCTGCCTCCAAGATATAGGAATTCTTCAAAGGTTGTGTTAATTCCTCATCCAAACTATATCGATGTTTATGGACCCAAGTTGGATGATAATAATTCGAGTAGTAGGCCAGCAGTAAGGCTTTTATTTATAGGTGCGATAAAACCGTATAAGAACATTGATATACTCATAAATGCAATAAAAAGAGTTAACTCACCTGTAGAGTTAATGATTGCTGGAAACCCTTCTGACGAGACGTTCACTGAGAAACTCTTTAAAGAGGCAGATTCTATCCCAAATATCAAGCTTGATGCAAGATTTATTCCCGACGAAGAACTACCTTTGTTGATTCACAATTGCGATGTAGTTGTCATACCTTTGAGTTTGAAAAGTAGTCTCAACTCAGGTTCTGTAATATTAAGCTTCTCATACGGTAGAACAGTAATTTCTCCTAAAGTCGGAACAATTCTGGAGTATCCGGAAGATCTTGTTTTTTCATACTTATATAGAGATGAGCAAGAACATGTAATAAACCTGGCCAAAGTGATAGAAAAGGTAAGTAACATTGGGTTTTCTGATAAGGAAGCCTTACTGAATATGGGAGGGGAAATGTTTCATATTGTCAGTAAGGTTAATAATAAAGATATTGTCGTTGAGGCCTTTTTAAATACTTATAAACCCATACTATGAGTATGTTTTCAGTAATAATTCCAAGTTATAATTGCAGTCAATATGTAAATAGAGCAATTGATAGTGTCATAAATCAAGAATGCAATGATTGGGAATTGATTTTGGTGGATAATAATTCAAAAGATGCTACGTTGGGCATCCTCAATAAATATAGGGAATTACATCCGGAAAAAGTAAGTGTCTTTAGTGAACTAAACCCTGGAGCTGCGCCTGCAAGAAACCTGGGACTAAGTCATGCCAGAGGAGAATGGATTGTATTTTTAGATTCCGATGATGAGTTGCTCCCTTCTCATTTAAGTAGAATTGAGTTGTACATAAGCAAATATCAATTTGATGTTTTAGTGGGCAGTCTATGTAGAGTAATAAGAAAAGGTGGGTTTGAATTCCCTTTTCCAAAATTTCCGCACAGAGATGTTTGGACTGGATTGATAACTGGACATTTAGGCATTACTTCATCAAATGTGTTTAGAAAAAGATGCCTTGATAATGTAGGTGGATGGAATGCAAACTGGACATCCTCGCAAGAGTATGAGTTAATGTTTAGGATATTAAAAGCAGGATTCAAAGTCAGGTCAGCAAGATCTAAACCAACGGTAAATGTATACTACTCCAAGAACTCTATAACAAGAACAGATGATACTAATAAGGTTCAGTCTGTTTTTAATAACTTTGTTGAGTTGAGGTTGCAAATTCGGAAGTTTCTTGAAAATAGTGATGAATGGAATAAAAAGTACTTCTCAGCATATTCAAGTTCTTTATACTCATATTACTTGGGAAAGAAGAGAATTCTTGGGCTTTCCAGGACCTTTCTTGATGTTAATAATATTAGGCCCGGTATCTTGAAGAAGGCTCAGATGCAGATAAGGTTCTTCTTTAAGTCTCTATTCGTCTGATATCCTTGTTTACTTAATAGTGTCGCTGGCTTTTTATAGTTATTGATTGAACACAAGGTTATTTCTAACTGTGATAAGCCTATAAAAATGTGTTTTAAAATGAAGAGAGTTTTGATTGTTTTTGGAACCCGACCCGAGGCCATTAAGATGGCTCCTGTGGTGAGGGCTTTCAAATCGGATTCATTATTTGCAACAAAGGTATGTGTGACTGCTCAGCATAGAGAGATGCTAGATCAGGTTTTGAATTTTTGTAACTACTC
>Ga0209075_1004035_pt1 | contig 11948 bp, 7 predicted proteins | sample Stecom2011_FD_187523 | JGI IMG/M metagenome (GOLD analysis project Ga0209075, IMG submission 187523) | Agricultural soil microbial communities from Utah to study Nitrogen management - Steer compost 2011 (SPAdes) (version 2) | ecosystem: Environmental > Terrestrial > Soil > Agricultural land...
AACAAATCTCCAAAGATTACCCCAACTCAATAGCTGTCTACATCGGGGATGATATTACAGATGAAGATGCTTTCAACGAATTGAAAGAATCTGGTATAGGCATTTTGGCAGGAAGCCACAAACATGGAAGCAGCGCAAAGTACCATCTCGTTGACGTAGAACAGGTTTATGTATTTTTATCCGATCTGAACAAAATTCTGAAAGGATTTAAATAGACACTGAAATCCAAAAGCCTTATACAGAAAGCATAAACTCTATACAAAAATTACCTGCTCCACTTCTTTCAAATGTTTTGAAAAGGAGTATGAAATGAAATTACGCAGTCCTTCTTTCAGAAACAATGATTTTATTCCGCGTAAATACACGTGTGATGATGCTGATATTAATCCTGGATTGTTGATTTCCGATATACCTCCGGAAACAAAGAGTCTGGTTCTTATTGTTGAAGATCCGGATGCACCCAAAGGAAACTGGCTTCACTGGCTGGTTTACGACATTCCTGTAACTGAAATTATCAAAGAAAATTCCATTCCTGGCAGTGAAGGTATTAATGATTATAACCAGCGTGGATACGGTGGTCCGTGCCCCCCAAAAGGCACTCATCATTACTATTTCCGATTGTTTGCTCTTGACATTATGCTAAACATGGGCAGAAACAGAACCAGAGATGAAATCGAAAATGCAATGTCGGGACATATTCTGGATAAAGCAGAAATAACAGGATTATATTCCCGCGATGCGTAAACAAATACCTGAATGGTGACGATTAATTTACGATGAAGCTGCGAGAGCGTTTTTCTTCGCGGAAAGGTTTTTGTGAATGTTAATCGAATTTTTAATCGGAATTCGGGATCGAAGTCGGTATCGGTATCCTGTAATCACAGATTGTTCTTATAAATTCGCAATATTAAACTCGAAATACGAAACAGAACTAAAGAATAATCTGAAGATAAATTAAAAAACATGCGTGCCCAAAACACGATTGACAGGCAGAGTTTTGATACAAAATTACTGTAACAACGCAAAATAGAGTATCTGTTTAAATTCATATTTCGTATTTCGTATTTCGTATTTTTGAATTAAACATTATGGAAGGCTGCATAATAAATGGATGAAGAAACGATTGTTTATGAAAACTATAATCCCGAAGAGGAACCTTTACGTGAGGCGCTCTGCACATTGGGAAACGGTTATTTTGCAACCAGAGCTGCACACGAAAGTTCTCATGCCGGAAACAATCATTATCCAGGTACTTACCTTGCCGGTGGTTACAACCGGATGAAAAGTGAAGTTGAAGGGCGCATTGTTGAAAACGAGGATCTTGTCAACTGGCCGAACTGGCTTTTTTTGACTTTCCGGTTACCGGATGGTAACTGGTTTTCACCAGACAATGTCAAAATTCTTTCCTACAAACAGAACCTGTATCTTCGTAAAGGTTTTCTTGAACGTACAATGCGTTTCAGTGATTCAGAAAACAGGGAAACAGTTCTAATATCACGAAGACTGGTAAACATGAAATTTCCACATCTGGGATCGCTTCAATGGATTCTGATTCCACAGAACTGGTCTGAGAAAATACAGATTCATTCGGCACTTGACGCAACAGTAACAAACAGTGGAGTAGAACGATACCGTTCCTTTAATGGCCGTCATCTTGAATTTATAAGGTCTGGTAAAACTTCTGAAAATGGTATTTTCCTTGAAGTACAAACTTGTCAGTCGCATATCCGGATGGCTCAGGCAGCACGTACATTAATTTTTGATGGAGAAATGCCGGGAAAACCGGAAAGGATAATTCAAAAAGAGAATTATATTGCACATGAAACGGAATTTAAATGTCAAAAACTTAGTCCTGTACGCATCGAAAAGACAGTTGCTATCTATACATCACGCGACAATGCTATAAGTGAACCTGTTTATGAAGCATGCCGTGATATTGAGAACTGCGCGGGGTTTGACAAACTCCTTAAGTTTCATATCCGTTCCTGGGAACATATCTGGAACAGATGTAATATTGATTTTGAAAATGACAATAAAGTTCTCAGCATTCTTCATTTGCATATTTTTCACCTGATGCAAACCGCTTCTCCAAATACTGTTGATCTTGATGCAGGTGTTCCTCCACGTGGGCTTCATGGAGAAGCTTACAGAGGACACATAATGTGGGATGAACTTTTTATCTTTCCGTTCCTCAATCTCAGACTTCCATTCCTGACAAGGACGTTTCTGATGTATCGGTACAGACGACTCAAAGAAGCCAGGCGTGCAGCACACCAGGAAAGCTTTGGTGGAGCCATGTTCCCATGGATGAGCGGAAGTAACGGACGGGAAGAGAGCCAGAAAATCCATCTTAATCCACTTTCAAAACGATGGGTACCCGACAACACCTGTCTTCAACGACACGTAAATGCAGCCATTGCATATAATGTATGGCAATATTATCAGTCTACTGATGACAAGGAGTTCCTCTATTTTTACGGAGCAGAAATGCTGCTTGAGATTGCAAAGTTCTGGTCTTCAGTTGTCAGTTATAACCAGTTTCGCAAACGTTACGAAATTCATGGTGTAATCGGGCCCGATGAATATCACACTGCATACCCCGATTCCGATTCGCCTGGCATAAATAACAATGCATATACAAATATCATGGCCGTATGGGTACTTTTAAGGGCAATTGAAGTTTTGGAAATTCTTGATGAAAACAGGACAAAAGAAATTCTTGATAATCTCTCTATAAGCAACGAAGAGATTGAACGTTGGAAACATATAAGCACAAACATGTTTATACCAGTTGAAAACAGCTTTATCTGGCAGTTTGAAGGATATGAAACATTAAAAGAACTGGACTGGAAAAGTTATCACAAAGAATATGGTGATAATATTCGACTCGACCGGATTCTGGAAAATGAGAATGATACTATAAACAATTATAAAGCATGTAAACAAGCTGATGTGTTGATGCTATTTTATCTTTTTTCATCAGATGAACTAAAATTATTATTAAATTATTCAGGATATAATTTCAATCCGGAATCCATACCAGAAATGATTGAATATTATCACAATCGTACTTCACACGGTTCCACATTGAGCAGACTCGTTCTCTCGTGGGTATTATCCCGAGCCGACAGAAACCATTCGTGGCATATTTTCAAACATGCCCTGTTAAGTGATTTTCTTGATGTACAAGGCGGAACTACACCTGAAGGAATTCATCTTGGTGCAATGGCTGGTACAATAGATATTATTCAAAGATGTTATACAGGCATCGAAACACGCAATGATGTTTTATGGTTCAATCCATGCCTGCCTCTGGATGTTAAATCCCTTAGTTTCAGGATACGGTACAGAAGTCATTTTATCACTGTTTCTGTTAACCAAAAGGAACTTACTCTTTATCTGGAAGAGGGATTGGGTAATCCTGTAAAATTAGGCTTTGGTGGTGAAATACATCTGTTCAAGAAAAAACAAAAACTGGTTTTCAGCCTTGATAAAACATGCCCCGCCTGAACTTTGTCACGATGTTTTGCCATTGAAACGCGAGTATCGTATATGTATTTCGTTGTTACATATCCAGACATTTTTCTCTTTTAATGAACTTCATATTGCATTTTTTTAAACGATGAGAGCTCTTCAATTCCATCATATTCTCGAATTCCTCTCCACACAACCGATAACAACCGGGTGTTCATGTCAATAACTACTGTCTGCAAGGCAACAGAAAGCTCCCCAGGACCTTCACCGGTATCAATAGTCATTACAGGTTTTTCTGAAGGGAGTTCAAATTCAAATGTCGGGTAATCTTTATCGAAATATTTCAGGGTAACATGTTCATCACCTTTAAGTACCTTTCCCCATAATCCTTCGGAAGCTCCCTGAAAGAGTCGATAATCCAGTTTTGGTATTTTTATCTGTGAACTCCCCCCCTGCATCGTCTTTAATTGTTCGGCTACAGCCGGCACCTGTTCCGGAAGCACCCCTGCATATGTATATCTTGGATAAAAATTCTTCCGTGTCCATCCGAAAGAAGCCGGTTTTGGAGCATTTACCCATTCATCAGTTTTAGAAAGGATCAGGTTATCTGGTGTAAGCGGAAAGTCCGGGTCCTCAAGGTTTGGTATCAGAATATCTTCATATTTTTCGAATCCCCCCTTAAGGGTAAACCCTCTCCCAATCGGATTTGGCAGAAATGAATTTACAGCCCCATCTTTACTTATTGCGATTCCCCCATAAGCATGGCGATATCCCAGTTCCATTTCTGTAAAAGGCTCAGGGTCACTGATAATCAAACCACGAAGCGCTTTTGATTCAACTTTTCTGTTACCATAAATCATTACAGTTTTTTTCAGAGGTCCGACACGAACAGAACAGTCGAGATAATAAGCTTTTTTCCCGGCCGGAGTATATGCTTTGCCAATTACAACCACATCAGTTGTTAATTTATACGGTATAAGATCAGTTTCTGCAGCGATCTCACTGTAAAGAGGTTTTTGAGGGTCTTTACAAATATCAGCTTCAACAAGTGGTAACTGCTCCGATGCAGTCTTGACATTTCCTGGAGTAAATGAATAGGTTTTCTTTGCCAGAACAGACAGTATCGGGACGTCATCATTTTTATTGCCGGGAAGAAAAGTATAAATCCACATTTTTCATTTTCTACGGTTGTTAAGGTAATCCAGACAGAATGAAATTTATCAATTGACCATTACAATTCCGCCTTTGACAGTTGTCATTCCGCTTCCACTCAACTCTGCCATTGCGCCACCAAGCTTCAGCATTACATCTCCTTTAAGTTCTGTGTTCATTCCTTGTATTTTAACACCTGTGGTCCCTTTTGTGTCAACCTGCAGACCTTCAATTTTGACATTTGCATTTGCTTTCTGGTTTATATTCAACCCGCTTATGGTCATGTCCTGTCCGGCTTTCAGATCAACTTTTCCGGAAGATGTACTCATTACAATATTCGCATTACTGTTTATTTCTATATCTTGTGCGGCATTAATCGAGAGTTTTCCTTTTGTATCAAGTATCAGCCCCTTGCTTCCATCAAGAGTAACAGTATTTTTATCCTTTCCATCGGAAAGGGTAATTTTATTTCCATTGTCATCAAGGTCTATAGTATTTCCGCCATTAGATTGAATTGTGATTCTTTTGTTTTTATCATCTATTCTGATAACATGCCCGTCCGCCGTATTAATAACAATGCCTTCTTCACCACCCTTATAGGACATTGAGATAACATGGTTTCCGCCATTCCATGAAACAGATTCGTTTTGATCATCAAGCAAAATCTTGTTTTGATCTGTAGATTGAAGATAGATTCTTTTGTTTTCATCATCCATTTCGAACGCGTTATTATTGTTAGTCAGAATCCTGACCTTCTGCTTCCCGTCCTCATCATCCATTATAAACTCATTACCGCCGGCAGTTCTGATTATATTCTGGTGTTTGTTTTCACTGATAACTGGAGAAACGGTGTTTGCGTTTGGAATCGTTCCCAATCCCATAGGTTTATCCGGATCTCCGTTAACACATGCAAGCACCATTTCAGTGCCCTGATGAGACGGGAAATGGATACCATATTTTGCACCGCTGTATGGTTGTGCCATGCGGATATATTTTGATCCGTTACAGTCATTTTTTTTGCCGGAAATATCAAAAGGCAGCCGGATTTTATATCTTCCCATATCATCCAGATGAGCATAATCAGAATTTTCAGCCTCTATCATGGCTGTAATGATACCATTAACTTTTGGAATCACCGCCTGTTTTTGGGGAACATAGTAATCGATGAGTTCCTGATGCACGGAACTGAACTGATTATGATAATTATAATTTCCTGTAGAAAGATTACCACCAGTGTGAGTCACCTGAGTAATAAGGAAAATTGAATTAAGGGAATTGTTGGGATGATTTTCGAGTGTAAACCTGCAGCCCGCCCTGAATCCCCTGCAGTTTCCAGCCCCTTCCATATTAGATTGAAGGGATTTTATCCGTTTGGAAAGAATTTTTACAGCAGTTTCTGCTTCATCTGTATTTTTATAACTTCCCCCATATTCATATATTGTACCCCATTCACCGCCTTCAATTTTTGCTTTACCGGATAAATCAAGTTCAGGAGTTCTGTAGTTGTAATTTTTCCCGAATGCCTCATCTGGAATAATTCTCTTTTTAAACTGTGTTTTATGAATTGATTCCCTGTTTTCATCATCAGTTCTCTCGTTACAGCCAAAAACAGAACTGAATGTAATAGAACTTTTTTTCGGTATTTCCAAAAAATCACCCGGATTATCTGTTATTATGAGTTTTTCACTTGAAAGTTCCGGTTTTACTCCTGGTGAGGCTCCAACCGGTTTTTCTTCAAAAAAATACCAGAACCCGTAATTTTCCATCAAACGTAATATAAAATTGAGATCTGATTCGTTATACTGAACCACATATTCATGTTCCGGATAGTTGTCCGGTATTCTGTTATCAATATCTTTGCTCTCTATCCCAGCATCTTCAAGTATCTCATTTATGATATCCTTCACCTTCTTTTTCTGGAAAATTCTTGATTTCTTGTTAAGAGTAGTCAACCATAATTTGGGAACAAGATGTACCCGATATGTGCAAAAATCCGGATTTTGATCTACAGAACAGAATTCAGTAACAATTCCTGAATATGGGAAATACTGGTTACCACGAAGAATAAAGAGTGTGGCAGGTTTGTTTAGAACTTCATCAAAATTAATATTAAAGTTTTTTGAAGTAAGTGTTATATCAAAATGGTAAGGATTTGAAATTCGTTCAGACCCTTTAAAATCAGCTACGTCAAAAATTGTTTTTTTCAGTTCACCACAAATAAAGTGAAATTGAGACTCATTTGCCTTTTCCATATATCCTCCGGGTACTTTTAGAACAATTTATCACCTCTTGAAGAATATACAATGTATGTAATAACAGAAATGTGATCCAGATCACATTTCACAAGATTTTTTTCAAAATAAGTGGATAACCGCTGTGTAAGGATTGTCCTGTTTTAGGAATTTTCTGGTATTCAGTCAAATTTTTCTGCCATACCCGGCTTAAAGCTTCAATTCCAAGTCTCTGGTTTGAAAAGTTAAATGGCTTCAAACAGTTTTCAACTCACATAATTTTTCTATCGAGTCAAGATTGTTTATACTATGAACAGTTATACCTTTTTTGAAACCATTTGCCCGAACAAGTCCTGTCAAAACTCTCCCCGAACCTACTTCATAAAAAGTATTGACCCCTGCCTGGCGCAATGTTTCCATTGATTCTCTCCAGTATACCGGCAATGACAACTGTCCGGCAACCAGATTCTTTATTGTTGATGGATCTTTTTGAGGTTTTGCCAGGGCATTGAATATAACAGGTATTTGAGGTTCCTTAAAAATGATGTCTTCAGCCCATTTGGTGTATACATCACGTGCTTCGGCAAGAAAAGGACTATGCCATGGTCCAATTACATTAACAATTCTGGTCTTCCCCAGCTTCCTGTTTTGAATTTCAAACGAAATTTTATCCAGTAATTTCATTTCTCCAGACAGTACGACCTGACATGGAGCATTGTCATTGGCAAGAACTACCCGATCCGGTTCATTAATTTCTTCAAGAAGCTCAATAACACTGTCGAGATCCATAAACATGATAGCCAGCATACCACCATCGTTTTTTTTCGCCACCATGTCCATTAACTCCCCACGCCTGGCAGCAATTCTGACTGCCTGCTCAGGATCAACAATCTTTGCTACCGCAAGCGAAGTGATCTCACCTAATGAATGGCCAAGAACAACATCAGGCACAATATCCCTGTCTGTTAGTCTCTTGAAATATCCAAGCGATACAGCAACAAGCAAAGGCTGAAGATAACGAGCCTGCATCAACTGACTCTCAGGTCCCATAAGGCAAAGTTTCTCAAGATTACACCCGGTTATTTCACTGCCGAGATCTATAAGAGACCTGAAAAACGGATCATTGTTTTCGAAAAGATCCTTCCCCATTCCCACCGCCTGAGATCCCTGTCCAGGAAACAAAAACGCCTTTTTCCACATTATTATTTAGTTCCTGTAATCCACTATTAGTGACTATTCCCTGACCGGTCCATACAGAAAGCAATTCTCGAATTAACATTCTTTTAAACTTCTATGGAAGATTTAACCGGAAATCAGAGCTAAAAATTGAATAAATATACTTATTTATTCAGTTTGTTCCAACATACACTAATCGAATAACACCCCGAAATACTGAATTCAGGTAACCAGATACCTGGCTTAATAATTTCTTTAAAATATGAACATTAACATAAAAATTACATTTTTCTCCTGCTCATTCTCCAGCAATATGAAGTCAAACTGAACAAATTTTCACGAAAAAACTCAAAAATAGTTTTGTTACAGCAAACAGATTCTGCCCCGACAAAAATGGTGCAGCAGGCATCAATCAGCTTCATATATTAAAGACTTGCGGATTTATTTCCAGCCCACTTTGAGCGATTAATTTCAATCTATTTGATGCTATTGGTGCAGTTTCTCTTTCTTTTGCTCTGGTAAAATTCAGCCATGTTAAATAACCTTTACCCTGACAACTACACTAACACCTTAAAAAATGTTATGTTCAATATTGTTTAGAATATACCCGTTAAACCAATATCAGTAAAAAAAGTTTAATTTAATCGAATTCAAACTGTATTTTATTGTGAGTATTACTTTTTAACAGGAATCGCAACGACAGTCCATTATGTTTGACAAGAAATCTCGGGTATACTTGAATGCAAGGGCACAAAACTTGTTACAAATATAGGGAGATTTCTTTTCTTCAATGAATTCTTCATTAATTCAGTCTCTTTTACGAAACTGATGATAATGAGTTTGCGGATAGATTGATTTTTTTAAATTTTTATATAAGAGGACGAAAATGAACCTGAAAACATCAGAAATCCCCCAATTTGACACGGAAATAATTTTTGTGTCCAAAAGTGAAAAACCTGCACTGACTGATTTTCAAGCAGATGCTGGTGAGATCACACTTAGGTATGAAAACGGTTTGACCAAAATCTTTTGTGGCACAGGAGAAAAAAAATCCTGCACACTTCAAACGATTCGAAACACTGCTGCAAAAGGAATACAGAAAGTATTTGATTTGAAACGTGAACAGGTATCTGTTCTGGCATTCAATAAATCCACAGAACCTTTAAGTGGCAGTAATGTAGCACTTATCGAAGGCATAATACTTGGATCATACAGATTCTCCAAATACAAAAGTGAGAAACCTCATGAGATCAAAGAAATCGAAATAGCTGGAGAACAGTTAAATAAAACAGAGATCAAACGTACAGAGATAATCAGCAAAGCAGTTTTGTATACCAGAGATCTCGTAAACAGCAATGCTTCGGAAATAACTCCTCAATATCTTGCCAATGAAGCACTTGAATTAGCCAAATTCGAGAATCTTGAAGTTACAGTTCTGGATGAAAAAGAGATGAACAAAAAGCAGTTAAATCTTATTAATGCTGTAGGAAGCGGTTCTTCTACCCCACCCCGCCTGATTATTATGGAGTATATTGGAGATAAAAACAACAACTCCAAAACAGCTATAATTGGTAAAGGAATTACATTCGACTCCGGAGGGCAAAACCTTAAACCAACCGGCCACATCGAGACTATGCGATCGGATATGGCTGGTGCAGCAACAGTACTTGGAGTCATGAAAGCGCTTGTTGAACTGAAACCCTCTATCAATGTAACAGGTGTAATAGGTGCAGCGCATAATGCAATCGGAACCAATGCTTTCTTTCCGGGAGATGTTTACAAATCTTACTGCGGTAAAACAGTTGAAATCTGTTCTACCGACGCAGAGGGAAGACTTGTTCTGGCAGATGCAATTTCATACAGTGTCAGAAATTTCAAACCAGATACAATTATTGATTTTGCGACCCTCACAGGTGGTGTCGTAGTTGCACTCGGAGAAATGGTTGCAGGACTTTTTTCCAATAATGACAAACTGGCAGATAAACTGTTTAATACAGGAGAAAAATGTGGTGAACAGATCTGGAAATTACCATTGTATAAAGAATATTGTGAATCCCTTAAAAGTGATATAGCAGATCTGAGGAATCTTTCCAAATTCAAAAAAGGAACTGCCAGCTCAATCACGGCAGCTGCATTTCTTCAGGAGTTTGTTGAAGGTACACCATGGGCACATATAGATATTGCAGGAACAGCGTTCAATGAGGGTACACAGCGTGGAGAGATCCCTCAATATGCAACCGGTTTTGGAGTCAGGCTCTTTCTGGAGTATATTCTGGCACCTTGACAAAATATGATAATGACAACTGATTTACGATAAGCGGCACTGCTGCATGTAAATCGAATGGCATGGCATGGCTGTGAAAACCAGACATTTATCAGATCTTTTCCGTTATCGGCGTTGGTATCCGCATCGAAATCATGGAAACAGAGGATTCAGAATCAATACCGACCCTGAATTCCGAGTCCCTATTTCGAGGACAGGAAAAAGAGAGCTGGCAAAAACATTGTTCGTATTTCTTTTTGGGTCGGTAAATTCGGGGTTGGTATCGGAATCGAACCATAAAAACAGAAATTCGAAATTGATACCGACTCCGAGTTCCATTTCATAATTCATAATTCTAATATTCAGGTCGCAGATAGTTGCAGTTATAAGTACCTGTAACCGGTTTCAATACTTTATTTTGTGTTTTCAGCCTTTTTCTTCTGAATATATTGTCAAAATGTCCACTATATGTTAATTTTATTACTAAAGTTGTAATCAACACATTTTGAGGAGGTACAGATGTCCTGTTTCAAGCAAATTCTGATTTTATCGTTTTTTGCATTAATCCTGGCAGGATGTGGTTCAAAAACCACAGTAGCAAAAGGTGACAAATTCATTGTTCAGGAAGAGATTCGTGAAAACGCCGAAATACGACTGGACGGTTATGTAGATGGTGTTCAAGTTACCCTGCCTGAAGGAACTGTTCTTGAAGTTCTTTATACACCTCCTGCAACAGGTAATGTCATAGAATGTATACCTGTCGAACTGAATCAGCAAAAAGATTCTGAAGAGATTGAATCTTTGTTAATACCAGAAAGATTCCGGTTTAAAGAAGGTTATAATGGATACAGCTTTGCCATTAAAAAAGAGTATATAGGATCAAAAATTAAAAAAGCTAATTAACAAAATTTTTTAATGCAGAGTCACTCCTGATTAGTGACTCTGCATATAAAACAAATCAGATATTTTTCTTCAGGCAGTAATACTGGACATCGCAAATTAATCACTACTTTTTCGGTACCGGATCAGGATTTCTATTCTTGTTATTTATCATCTTATCAAAACGACATCTCGTTACCCCGGATAAGATCTTTTGAAAATTTGAGCTGTTCAAAACATTATAATCGATCTCCTGGTTAGGATGAACCAGAACCTCTGAAATTGAATTGTTCAGAAGATTTTTAATTTTTTCCTTTATCAAACTATTTTTTACGAATTGTTGTATATGAAAAAAATAATCGGTACAATGATACCGTTTTATGATTATTGAATCTATAACAGCCCTGTATTTTTTGTTCCAGAAGTTTTTTTCATTTTTCAGAAAAGAATAGTTTCTTCTTACAAATGTATTCCGGGGAATTAAATGCCCCCATATAATATTAGCACAAAGGTGCATATGATTATGTCCATCAATTCTCAGTGGTTCTTTTTTATATAACCGGCTGTATTCCTCTACCTGTTTGTGATATACATAAGCGAATTCATCTTTTATAAAAGGGTTATACAGGATTTGTGCAAGTTTGTGTTTTTTTAAAAACGAAATAATGCTGTTTTGGGATTTCAGCAAACGCCCCGGAACTTCAGCATTAAAAGACAGTGTGAAATTCAGGTGCAACCCGGTATCAATGCCCTTTTCAATTGCTATTTCTGCA
>Ga0209075_1004036_pt1 | contig 11947 bp, 9 predicted proteins | sample Stecom2011_FD_187523 | JGI IMG/M metagenome (GOLD analysis project Ga0209075, IMG submission 187523) | Agricultural soil microbial communities from Utah to study Nitrogen management - Steer compost 2011 (SPAdes) (version 2) | ecosystem: Environmental > Terrestrial > Soil > Agricultural land...
TGATAGAACAACAGATACCAACATCATAAATCCTGCAATAATAAAACTTTTCTTTTCTGGTTTAAAATACTTGAATAGACGTTTTATTAATCCCATATCAGTTATTTTTGTGGTAGGTTCATTATAGTTTGTTGGCATATTAGTCTACCTCCACTTCATCTTCAAGTTTTTGCAGTTCAACCATTTCCTTGTAGATTTCATTACGACTTGACAATTCTTCATGGGTACCTACATCTACTACTTGTCCATCATCGACTAAGATTATTTTTTCCATATTTTTAACGGTAGTGATTCGATGTGCAATTAAAATTGTCGTTTTATTTTCTCTAATTTCATTTAAGTTTTTAAGGATTACTTCTTCAGTATTTGTATCAACAGCTGATACAGAATCATCTAAGATTAAAATTGTAGCATCTTTAATTAAAGCTCTAGCAATTGATATTCTCTGCTTTTGGCCTCCTGATACTGTAACTCCTCTTTCCCCTAAAATTGTATCATATCCTAAATAAAATTCACTAATATTATCATGGACATCCGCTCGCATAGCTGCCATCATAACATCATTAAAATTCATCTTATCAGTGTAGAAAGCAATATTGTTTTTGATTGTATCACTGAATAAAAAGTTATCTTGGGGAACATAAGCAATTGCCTCTCTAACTTGTCTAAATGGCAATTTCATTATATCGATATCATCGATTAATAATTGGTTTTCCTCAAGATTATAAATCCTTAATAACAAATCAACAATTGTTGTTTTACCGCTTCCGGTTTTTCCAACAATACCTACATGCTCTCCAGCTTCAATAGTAAAATTAATATTATTTAAAACATTATGAGTTGTTCCTGGGAATTTAAAATTCAAATTATTGAAAGTAATCTTCCCCTGAATCTCATGATCACCAATTACATCTGGACTGTCAACAATTTCAACTTCATAATTCAATAATTCATCAATACGTTTTAATGAAGTTCTACCTTGACTAGAAATATCAATTAATCTTCCTATTGCCATCATTGGCCATGTTAACGCTCCAAATAATGCTAAAAATTCTGTTAATTGTCCAATAGTAATTGTTGCTCCACCAATTAACGAACCCTGAGCTATGTAATAACCACCGTACCCGATTACAAATAGATTAATAGAACCAACGAATGCTCCTACTAAAATATTTAATAAAACTGAGATTTTAACAAACTCAATATTCTTTTTACGATAATCTTCATTTTTGTGAGCAAAAGCTAAGAGCTCTTTTCCTTCCTTTACAAATGCTTTAATAACGCTTATCCCGGAAAAACTCTCTTGTGTAAAATCATTTAAATCAGCAAAAGACTCTTGTCTGATTCTAAATTTCTTACGCATATATTTACCAATAACGCCCCCACTTATAGCAATCAATGTTAAAGGAATTGATGAAACAAGTGTTAATGTTTTATCAATATTCCACATTCTTGCAAAAGCAAAGATTGTTAAGAAAATAGTGTCAATAAGCATAACAAATCCAAAACCAAAATTCATTCTAACGGAATGTAAATCGTTAGTAAACAAAGCCATTAATGAACCAGTCTTGTTCTCTTGAAAAAATCCTTGTGATAATTTCTCTGAATGCTTGAACATTCGATGGCGTAAATCTGTCTCAATGCGAATTCCATTGCCAAATATACAGATTCTCCATAAAAACCTACCTACAAACATAACAACAATGATGATGAGCATTTCTTTTATAAATCCTACTAATTGTGGATTCGTCAGCGTTTTTTCGCTTATCCCATCAACAATTTGACCAAAAATATTTGGAATTTCTAATTGGTAATAGTCAACAAAAATTAATGCCGCAACTCCTACAATGAAGTAAAAGGCAAATTTAAAATAGTATCTGTTGACATTCTTTCCAAATAACACAATTGCACCTCCGTATAAATACAAGAGATATTATACCACGATTCGTCAATTTTTGCAATCGATTTCAAAGTTAATTATTGAAAAGTTATAAATTACCAAAACCAAGACAAAAAGAAAATAAAAAAGGAGCATTGCTCCTTAAAAGGTAATCGTATTTTTATTAATATCTTTACTCACTGCATCTGTAGATAAAAGCGTAATTTTAGAAATTTTCTTGCCAATTTCTATTGCATCTTTTAATTCCTTGTTTTTTAATAATCCTAAAATAATCCCAGCTAGCATTGAATCACCTGCACCAGTTGCATTGACAATATTTCTTACCTTTTCAACCTTTATCTTTCCAATCATATTATTAGAGCCATAATAAATGTCATTTGCTCCATCGGTTACAATTACTTGTCTTAAACCGATACTAAAAAGTTTTTCGATTAGCTCTCTTCCCTTTAAATTTTCATTTGCCAATGCTTGCGCTTCATAAATATTTGCTTTTAATAAAAACAATTTTTCTAAATTATCTTTAAATTTCAAAACTTTGTTCGTTGAAATTCCATCAACAATAAATTTATTTTGATATCTATTTAAAATATAGTTAATCACTGTTTTATTTAAATTCCCATCTAAAACAATATATTTATAATCATTTTCAAGTTTAAGATTTTCAGCAATAAACTCCGGATTAATTTCATCAACTATTTTCATATCACTAATTGCATAAGCCATATCACCATTAATATCATGAATCGCCATATAGTTAGATGTTTCTAAACCAGTTTTAGGAATAATTAACTTAACATTTAATTCTTCTAATTCGTTTTTAAGTCTGCTACCTAAATCGTCATTTCCAATTGCCGTAATGAAACTTGTGTCGACACCTAAACGAGCAAGGTTCTCACAAACATTTCTGCCAACACCGCCAAATGCTACCTTGACAGTTCCAATATTTGAATCATTTTTAATTAATTTATTTTTACTTTTACCAATAAAATCAATATTAGAAGCTCCAATAATTAATACTTTATCCATATAATTCTCCTTTTAAAAAAATGGGATAAATCCCATTTTAATTTAAATACTTTTCTGAATTATCCATATATTCTTGAATTTTAATAAACGCTTGGGCTAGTGGATAACCATCAACTAAAGCATGGGATACATGTAAATTTAATGATATGATAAACTTTTCATTCTTCTTATAATACTTGCCCCATGTAATCCTAGGAACAAAGGCGGTATCATCATCAGGCATCGGATGCGTAACTGAAGAAAAATCAATCCAAGGTACACTTGTGAAATAGTATTGATCCATTATCGATAGATCATTATAACTTTTATTTTGTCTTACAGCCTTTTTAGCATGCTCAATTGCTCCTAATCCTTCAGCATAATAAGTTTTAAAATTATTGCTGAAATCATGTTCGCAATTATCGAAAATACCTTCTTCAGTCATTATCGTATATGATGGATGAATAATATCATATAAAATTACTTTTTCATCCACAACTCTAAGCCTAAACTCTTCAACATCGTTTAAGGCTAAATGAATTAAATACATAAATGGAATGAAAAATGATAATGAATTTGCCTTAATATATTTAATAAACCCACTTATATCAATAGTTTTTGTTATCCCATAATAATGAACGGGATATTTTTTAAACCATAAATAATGTTTTCTGCCTCGCCAATTATTAATTTCAATTATCTTCATTTACCTAGCACCAGGATCATATGGAATACCCTCGGCTTTTGGTGCTCTAGATTTTTTCGAAGCAAATGCAAGAGCAACCATCGTTGCAATAAATGGAATCATTTTGAAAACATAATCAATGTTTGGAATATTTAAATCCGTGATAAAGGTAAATACAATATATGTTGATGATAATGCTTTAAAGAAACCAAAGAAAATTGCTGAAAAGAAAATTCTTATCGGTTTCCATTGTCCGAAGATCATAACAGCAAGTGCTAAGAACCCGTATCCGCCAACATCACCCGCAAAGCTTACTGTGGTTGGAACAACATAGATAAGCCCACCTAAGCCAGCAAGTGCACCAGAAATTAATACTCCTGACCAACGCATTGAATATACATTGACACCAACTGATGCTGCAGCTTGTGGATGTTCTCCACAGGCACTTAATCTCAAACCAAATCTTGTTTTATATAAAACAATTGTAGCAACTATTAAAATAATTATTCCTATCAGCGTTGTTAGATAAGCATTTTTGAAAAATAAATCACCAATGATTGGAATCTTAGAAAGTAATGGTACTTCTCTAACTCTAAATATAGGATCAAAATATATCTGCTTAACATCTGTTGTCGTTCTCGCAATAAACACAACAAGAGCCGGGGCTAGTAAATTAAGCGCAGTTCCACCAATAACTTGGTTAGCCTTCATGTTTATCGAAGCAAACGCTAATAGCGCTGAATAAATAATTCCCGAAACAATTGACACTAACGATGCAAGGATTAAAAGCAACTGCGGATTATCAGCAAACCTTCCTGCTGATTGCATTGCATTAATAAACAAAATCCCAAAAAATGCGCCAATAATCATTATCCCTTCTAAGGCAATATTGATAACGCCACTTTTTTCTGAAAACATTCCGCCCAAAGCAACTACCAAAAGTGGGATAATAAAAATCAATGAATTTTGAAAAACGAAATATAAATCATTCATCACCTAAATCCTCACTTTCATTAAGATTAGCGTCAATAGAATCTAAAGCCATATTCGCTTCTAATTTTCTTTGTATCCTACGATCTTTTCTTCGCTTCATAATTTGTTGGAAAAGTAATGCAAAAGCACTAAAGTAAATTATTAAAGCAATAATAATATCAATTATTTCAATCATTGCCCTTGACTGAATGTAGTTTCCACCACGCTGAATATAGGTAATAAATAAGGCTGAAAATACAATTCCTATTGGATGTAGCAATCCTAATAGAGCAACTGGAATACCATTAAAACCTTCTGGAGCAATTACTTCCACTGGTTTAATCCTATTTCCTAACCCATGTGCTCCAGGAGCTAATATTTGTAATGCTCCCCCTAGACCAGCTAAGGCACCTGCTATCACCATTGAAATAACAATCTTTCTTTTTGCGTTAATTCCTGCATATCTACTTGCTTCGCGATTATGCCCTACTGCTATTAATTCATAACCAAAAATTGTCTTTTTAAGGACTATATAAATTGCAATAGCAACAATAATCGCAAATATAATTCCGATATCTACTCGAGAACCTGGAAAAATAAAATCTAATCCCGCTTTAGGATTAAATGCTGAATCAGGTAATTTATGCGTTTCAGCCCTAAGCGGATTATATAGGACATTACTACTATAAATAAGCATATTACGTAAATACATACCAATATAGTTAAACATAATTGAGGTAATAACTTCATTTACATTAAACAAGGCCTTGAAAATCCCTGGGAAAAAACCCCATATTGCTCCCGCAGCTATTCCTGCAAGAATAGCAATAGGCCACTGAAAAACACCTAGCCCTTCGGCGTATAAACCAACAATTACTGCAACAAGTTGGGCTACCATGAATTGTCCTGAAGCTCCAATATTAAACAAACCAGTTTTATAAGCAAAACCTACTGATAATCCCGTAAATATTAATGGCGTTGCATAATATAATAAATCTCCAAATCCTAACCATCCACCTCTTGGTTCACCAAATGAGCCGGCCAAGATTCCTGCAAAAGCTGGAAATGCATTTTTAGGATTTGCAATTAACAAAACTAATAAGCCTAATAATAATCCTGAAGCAACTGCTAGAGCAATTGAAATAAAAGTTTTAAAGCCTGGAGAGGAAACTAAAATTTTCAATTTTCTTTTAATATTTTCTTTGTTGAAAAGGGATTTAATACTATCCATGTCTTCCCTCCTTATTACCACCTGCCATATATAAACCTAGTTCAGCTACTGTAGTCTTTTTCGGATCTAATTCGGCAACAATTTCACCTTCATATATAACTAAGATACGATCACTAACAGTCATAACTTCATCTAATTCCAGTGTAGTCATTAATACAGCTTGGCCTTTGTCTCTTTCAGCAATGATTTGATTATTTATATATTCGATGGCACCAACATCTAAGCCTCTAGTAGCTTGTACGGAAAGCAATAAATCAGAACCTTGATTAATTTCCCTAGCAATAATCGCTTTTTGTTGATTTCCACCAGACATACTTCTCGCCAAGGTTTCCTTGCCTTGAGCACTACGAATATCAAACTTTTCAATTAGTTCATCTGCAAATTCAGCAATCCTATCTTTAATTAAAAAGCCTTTTTTTTGAAATTCTGGTGTATGGTACTTTTTAAGAATCAAATTATATCCTAAACTATAATCTAGAATTAAACCATGCTTGTGGCGATCTTCAGGAATATGACTTAAACCATTATCATTTCTAAAACGAATACTTTCTTGTTCAATATTACGACCTAAAAGTTTTATTTCCCCTGAATCAACTTTAATTAATCCCGCAATTGCATGAGCTAATTCAGTTTGTCCATTTCCTTCAATACCCGCAATACAAACAATTTCTCCACGGCGAACGTTTAAACTAACATCCTTAAGCAGATGCTTATTAGTATCTGGGGAAATAACATTTAAATTATTTATTTCCAGAACAACTTCTCCTGGAGTTGATTCTTTTTTCTTAATTTCAAAATCAATATCGCGACCTACCATCATATTAGAAAGTTCTACTTTATTAGTATTGGCAACTTCTACAGTTTCAACACTTTTGCCCTTACGTAAAACTGTACAACGATCAGCGACTTCCATTATTTCATTCAATTTATGGGTAATAAAAATTATTGATTTCCCCTCTTTAACTAAGTCTCTCATAATATCCATTATCTCATCAATTTCTTGAGGGGTTAAAACTGCAGTCGGCTCATCGAAAATCAAAATTTCGTTTTCTCGATAAAGCATCTTTAAAATTTCAACGCGTTGTTGCATACCAACAGAAATATCTTCAATCAACGCATCAGGGTCTACATGAAGTTTATATGCTTGACTTAGCTCAATAATTTTCTTTCTTGCTTTTTTACGATCGATAAATCCATTTTTTATCGGCTCATCTCCAAGGATAATATTATCTAATACAGTAAAGTTTTCCACCAATTTAAAATGTTGATGAACCATACCAATGCCTAAATGATTGGCATCGTTAGGATCTTCGATATTGACTTCTTCACCATTTTTGTATATTTTTCCTGTTTCTGGCTGATATAAACCAAACAAGACACTCATTAAGGTTGATTTACCAGCGCCATTTTCACCTAATAAAGCATGGATCTCCCCCTTTTTTAATTGGAATGTTATATCATCATTTGCTTTTATCCCGGGAAATTCTTTGGTAATATTTCGCATCTCTATAACATAATTCACATCAATTACCATGTTCCTTTCTTAAACTATCATTTAATTGAACAATAAGAAAGGAAGGCCCTTTCTTATTGTATTAGTCATATTTATTTTAATTCAATATTAGAATAAGTTAACATCTACATTAGGAACATCATATGCGTCTGCAGCTTTAGTAATGTCAACTTCTATTATAAGGTCTCCGTCAGCTAGCTTTCCAAAAATTTCATTATAATCTGCTGTAGTGAATGTTTCAAATCTTGATGTTTCAATAGGTAGACCTACACCATCAACTGCAGCGTCTAAATTAGCCGCTGTTCCACCAATTGTATCCCATTCGTCATTAAAATATGCTTCTAAAGCTAGAACTACTGAAGCAGAAAGTCCCTTAATAGCTGATGTAATTACAGTATCAGAGTCACCACTTTGGTCAATGTCTACACCAATTACATGTGCATCCGCATCACTTGCAGCATTCATAACTGATTGTCCAACAGCTCCACCACATGCAAAGATAACTTCAGTTCCACCATTATATAATGATGCAGCTGTAGCAACTGCTTCTGGAGTAGCTGCAAAGCTATCAGTATATGTATATTCTAATTCAACTTGAACATCTAATTCTTCCGCAGCATCATTAGCGCCAAGAACATATCCATGACCAAAACGAATAACAGCAGGCACAGCTACTCCACCCATAAATCCTAGTTTTGTAAAGCCTTCTTTTACTGCTGCATATCCAGCTAAATAGCCAGCTTGTTCTTCTGCATAGAATACTGCATAAGTATTGTCTTCAATTGTACCGTCATCTACATTTGCAGGACTACCGTCTAAAATAACAAACTTCACATTTGGATGTTCTTTTTGAGCAATGTTAATTGGTTCTTCAAACATAAACCCTGGGGTTATTATAATTTCAGCACCATTAGAAACTGCTAAATCAATTGCTGCAATATATGCATCCACCGTTTCGTCTGTTGGTTTGTAATATTTGTAAAGTACTTCTTCGTCATAGTTTTCTACAAACTCAAGTACACCTTCCCACGCACCTTGATTAAATGACTTGTCATCAATGTCACCAATATCTGTGATTAAAGCAATAGTAAACTCTTCTTTTTCGCAACCTACTAATGCGAACATTCCGACAACCATTAACAATAAGAATAAAAACTTTTTCATTGTTCCTCCTATTAAATCTTATTGGGGATTATATCCTCACATTTATTCTAACAAAACTGGAATCAAATGTCAATGTCATAAACGATTTATTATCATCTTTATGATTGGTTTTTTTACATTTTCTATACAAATTAATCAATATATTTTTTAAAAACATGAGAATTTGTTTCTTTACTTTCACACTTATTATGGTAAAATTATAACGAAAGGAGAATTATGCGTAAAATATATATATTATTTACGTTAGTGATATTATTTATTATGACAGGTTGCACTAAAGAAATTAAATTAAATATCTCTGAAAAAGAGATTATACTTCATATTAATGAAGAATATGTTATAAATTATGAGGTAGATAATGCACCTAATGATACTGAGGTTGTTATTGAAACAGCTGGGGATAATATAAAAATAGATGAAAATACAATTACAGCACTAAAAATAGGTGCTGAAATTGTTACTCTTTATCTTAAAGAAAATCCGAGTATTAGAGCCGAAATAGTAGTAATTGTGGAGGATAGTTTTGCAATAACATCTGAAATTGACAGTCTATATATAAGCGAAACTCGTCAAATTCAAATCAAGAATAATACTGATTTTCCATTAAACTTAAATTGGTTTACGTCAAATGAGGATGTAGCCACTATAAAGGATGGCCTAATAACAGCAAAAAAGGCTGGTATAACAACAATTTCAATCATAAATAGTAATACTAATGAAAGAAAAGCTTTTGATGTTAATATTCTTGCCGATGACCCAGAGGAGGTAATTATTGAAGGCGTTGACCCGATACATATTAATTATGAAAAACACCTAACAGCAAAAACTTTACCTAAAACTGCGTCACAAGAATTTACCTGGGAATCTAGCGATACTAATATTGCTACAGTAGATGAGAATGGTGTTTTAAGAGCAATTCGAAGTGGCGAGGCTAATATTACCGCAACTTCAAAAGCTGACCCAAGCCTCTCAGCAACAATTACAATTGAATTCTATGTTGATCCAATAAAGCTGCTTGCAAGTTTTAATGAAGAAAAGCCGATCAAGCAATATGTAACTACATTTGGTTATAACCCATCAGAAAGATATCAATGGGTATATGGAAGTGTTTCCTCATATTTTAATGATGATATGAATTTAGTTACAAAAATCGTTCCAATTGATGAAAACGAATATGCAGGAAAAACCGCAACGCCCGAAATGCTAGAACATGCAGAAAGCCTACTTTTAGTTAGATCGGGAATCCTTCATGAAGAAACTAAATATATAACCTACCATGATACAGGCAATCACACACCAGGAGCTAATGCGAAAATGCATGCTGATTATATGGTAGGAAAAGATAATCGTGGTAATCGTGCTCGCTCATGGCATTATACAGTAGATGAAAATTACATCTATCATCATATTCCTGATAATGAGGTTGCATGGCAAGGCGATAGTTACGATGCTTATGCAAAAAGTATTGGCATTGAAACTTGTGTTGATTTTGGTTCTGACTTATATACTACTTGGCATCGCACGGCTAAGCTGATAGCATCCCTTTTGGTGAAACATAATTTAACAATCGATGCAATTAAACAACATTATGACTTTAGTCGCAAAAATTGCCCACAAACTTTAAGGATGAGCAATTTATATGATAAAGCAATTGAGTTAGTAGAAACTGAGTATATCGTATTAACTGAATTAAAAGACTATAATATAACCTTTACTTCACTAAATAAGGAATTTGTTGATGATCACGGCAGAGTCATTGATCTGCCTAAAATGGAAACAAAAGTAGGTTATAAAGTTCATATTACAAACAATAATGGTTATGATGAAGAAATAATTTTATATTCAACATTGCCTGCAAAAGAGTAAAATCGAGGATTATTCCTCGATTTTTTTATATTTTTTATAAAAGTACGCCATCCCTGCTTCTGATGTCTCTTTATATTTTGGATGCATATCAAGCCCAGTTTGATACATTGTGCGCACAATCATATCAAATGATATTTTTCTTGAGCCACTTAAGAAATAGGCAATGCCACTAGCATTTATTGCCCTAATTGCCGCAACAGCATTTCTTTCAATACATGGTATTTGCACATAACCTTTAATCGGATCACAAGTCAATCCCAAATGATGTTCCATAGCAATTTCGGCAGCATATTCAATTTGATCAATAGAATTGTCAAATAATACAGAATGTGCGGCTGCAGCCATTGAGCATGCACTACCAACTTCAGCTTGACAGCCTCCTACAGCACCAGAAATTGTTGCATTTTCTTTAATAATATTGCCAATTAAGCCAGCAACAGCTAACGCAGAAATGATTTTTTCATCGTTTAAGTTTTTGCTTTGTTTTAGATAGTATAAAACGGCCGGTAAAACTCCTGCTGCACCACATGTTGGCGCAGTCACAACGATTCCCCCTGCTGCATTTTCTTCACTGACTGCAAAGGCATATGCGCTAACTAATCGATGTTCAGTAATTGCTTCTGATTCATTTTCCATACGATTATTAAACAATTCCTTAGCTTTTCTTTTAACTTCTAACCTTCCTGGTAAAACTCCTTCAGCATTAAGTCCATTAACAATCGACTTTTGTATTTGCTCCCAGACCTCTTTTAAGTACTCATCAATACTAGTTCCTTCAACTTCCTTTACATAATCATATAAAGAAATGTTTTTATTTAAACAATATTCTTTTATTTCTGAAAAATCTCGATGAGGATATATATGGTTAGGTGTAAATGCCTCATCATCAAAGATGATATCACCACCACCAATACTAACCACTTTGATTAGTTTAGTTAAATTATTGTCATTATATATTTCAAATTCCATATAGTTTGGGTGCTTTTCCAAATCTATTTTAGTAACAAAACTAACTATAATTGGAGCAAAGGCATCTTTAATTACTTTATATGTAAGATGACCCTCTCCTGTTAATGCTAGTGAATTAAATAAAGTGACTCTTACCTTTTTAATTTTTGAAAATCTTTTTTTGATCTTATTAACGGCAAAAAACGGACCCATAGTATGGGAACTAGAAGGCCCTCTGCCAATTTTATAAAGTGACTTAATACTTTGCATAACTACCTCTAAATAACCTTTTCGTAAGCTAGACGCAAGTTTTCTTCCTTTTTTATATTTTCAAAATATATTTTCCCACAGTATTCAAACCCAAACCTTTTCAGAAAATTAAGCATAATAAAATTATCTTGATGAGTATCGACACGAATACTTTTTAATCTCTTCGTTTTGGCTAATTCTTCTGCAAAGTTAAATAAGGCTTTGCCTATTCCCTTATTATAAAAACCACTTTTAACCGCCAAGCGATTAATCGATAAATATTCCTTTGCATTTATAAGCCATTTTCCTTCTTCTATATTTTCATATGAAGGTTTCTGGATTGTATCTAATGAAGCAAAACCAAGTAATTGTCCTTCCTCTACAACGAGGTGTAAAGATCTTTTTTTTATGTCA
>Ga0209075_1004037_pt1 | contig 11941 bp, 10 predicted proteins | sample Stecom2011_FD_187523 | JGI IMG/M metagenome (GOLD analysis project Ga0209075, IMG submission 187523) | Agricultural soil microbial communities from Utah to study Nitrogen management - Steer compost 2011 (SPAdes) (version 2) | ecosystem: Environmental > Terrestrial > Soil > Agricultural land...
GCCAGGTTGGTCAGGCAGACTCTCTTGTTGGCAGTTCTATCAAGTTTTTGCAGCGCATCGGCCATGTCCATAACGGTGGTCGAGCGAGAAGCAACCACCAGATCACATTTTGGTGTGTCTTCCCAGCTGTCCTCCCAAGCGCGCTGAATTGTGCGAATGTTTGTAATGCCTTGCTTGCGCGCATTGCTCTCGAAGGCTTGCAGCATTCCAATGCTGTAGTCCATGCCAATAACCTGGTGCATTTTTGCAGCCAGCGCTAATCCGATAGCGCCTGTGCCGCACCCCATATCCAGCATGGTGCTGCAGTCACTGGTATTGGTTAGCTCTATAAATGCCTGGGTGTAATGGCTGTCGCTTGGCCGCTTCTGCATCTCTAGAGCCCGTGCGTCCCAGGCACTGGCAGGTTTTTCCTTGCCGCCAGCCAGTGCCATCTGGTCGCGATAAAGTTGTCCGAAATCGATACCGGTTAATAACATAGAGCCGTTCCTGAAATTTAGTGCCTTGAATAACAAACCTGCTGACCACTCAGTTTCCCGGCCTATTCTATAGTATTGCCGGGGAGCCATGAGGCCACTCTGAAATGCAGATGCAAACGTAATAGAATACGGTCGGTGGATTTCCCTGTTCTACTGTCCGGTGATGTATTAACAGACCAACGCTCAAAACTATTCTGAGAGGGCCGGCTGATGATGCCGGCCAAAACTTCATGGTGGTTTGTGTGTCACTCACATTCTGCTTTGTTGTGTACTCAATGCTGCTAGTGACGGTTCCGGTATATAGCCTGGAACTGGGCGCCTCTCCTTTAATGCTGGGCGTTATTCTCAGTTCTCAGTATCTGCTGCCTTTTTTATTGGCCATTCCTTTGGGAGGATTGGTTACGCGCCATGGCGGAAGGGTAACCCTGGTGATTGGCGCATTTGTGATGGTTGCAGGCTTGCTACTGATGCAGGCAGTGCCGGGTTACTATGGGCTAATAGGTGGTCAGCTATTAATCGGGCTGGCGCATTTGCAGATGGTATTGTCTGCCCAAACTATTATTTCCTCCCTGGCCACTGGGCCAAAACTTGAAGGCTATTTCGGCTGGTATTCCACGTGGCTGTCTGGCGGGCAGGTGGTTGGGCCTTTAATCGCCGGGGGCTGGATTCAGTGGGCTGGAGGTGTGGGCAATCTGTTTTTGGTGATGGCCGGGATTGCTTTGCTCGGGGGGCTATCAGGCCTCGCACTCACGGGTGATGCCACTCGGGGCGTGCGGGTTACTCGCAAACTGACTGGTTTTCGCGCACAAGCTTCGCTGGCTCGGAGCAATACTGGCGTTCAAGTATCAATCGCCATTACCTTGGCTGGTATGTTTACCCTGGGCGTATTCGGCAGTTATCTGCCGGTGTACCTTGATAGCCTGGAAATGAGCGCGGTGATGATTGGCATACTGGTAAGTATCAGGGCAGGGGTTTCTATGGTGATCCGACCGTTCATACCAAGGATTATCTTTGCCGTAGGAGGTCGAGGCAGGGCCACCACGCTGGCCCTTGGTGTTATCACTGTAGGGTTAGCAGGTTTAGGTTTCGCCACCAGTGCACCCTCCATTGCTGTTTTGGCGGTCCTTGTGGGGTTAGGTGGAGGCCTCACACAGCCGCTTTCGATGGTGGTTCTGGCCGAAAGTGTTGGTTCAGAGCAGCGATCTGGTGCCCTGGGTATGCGCTTGATGGTGAACAGGGCCGTTCATTTTGCAGCGCCACTGCTGTTTGGGGCGGTGCTGGGTATAAGTGGCTTTGCTTTGTCGTTTGGACTCTCAGGGCTATTGGTTGCTTTGGTTGCTGTCTGTCTGGTGCGGTTGCAGGCACGAGAGTCAGTTGACGATAATATAACCAATTGATCTTAATGTTTTCGCAGTGCCTGCCGTTAGCCATTACACATAAGCCCTTGCAGGAGGTTAAGGTTATGGTAGCGCCAATCATTGGTCGCGGGCCGGATGTGACCGGTCGAGTGAACACGAGCCCCACCGAAGCCAGGCCAGCAAATCGTGTAGCCGCCGAGGCTCGAATCGAAAAGCAGGCAACTATTCGTACACCTGCAGATGCTATTAATGTGATGCGGGCACGTATGGAGCAGCGGCTTCAGGAAGCCATGGGCGGCCAGAACAAAGCCGTGTCCGGGGCGGACAAGTACGCAGCACAGGCGCAGCCACCTACCGCTTCGGATGTTGCCAGTGTGATCCTCGGATTTGTCCAGAACCGACTGCAAGCAGAAGCAGACGGTGGTGCAGATTTGGAGAAGCTTACAGATTTGATGTCCCAGGCCCGCGCGGGTATCGAGAAAGGTTATGCTGAAGCACGAGAACAGATAGTCGCTTTGGGTATGATGAACGACACCCTGGGTGCGGAAATCGATGAAGGCTTCAATCTTATTCAGGACGGCTTGCTGAATTTGGAAAAGCTGTTTTTGGGCAAAGAGCCTGGCGCGGATAATTCCACCGAGACCGGTTAATCGGCACTCGGTTTTTTTGCAAGTCCCTTCGTTTCCTGGGCTTTGTTCAGCATGGCAGAAGACTCTACTTCTCTGCCTTGTTTGGACAAGGCTTCAGCCAGATTATTCCAGCCAGCACTAATATCAGGAAATTGTTCGGTCATGGCGCGGTAGTATTTTTCCGCTTCTGACCAATGGCCTTGCTGGTAGGCCAGATTACCCAAACCAAGCAAGGCTGCAGGTTGATCGGGCCAGGTTTTGGCGGCGGTGCTGTAGGCAAGTTTTGCAGCGTTTGTTTGCTGGGTCGTTTCCAGATCGTGGGCTGCCATCAGGAATTCCAACGGCTCCGCCGTCGCAGGCAACCGATCTGGCGGCAGCATTACCCGTGCCCATCGCTCCGAGCGATCCCAGGTTGCCATAAAAGCGCTGGCGGGCAGGCGGTAATTCTCTTCTGTTCCGGAATGCAGTATCAGCACTTCCTTTTTGCTGTCGTAGCCAATTACCACGGCAAAGTGCCATTGCGGCCACCATCCAAAACGAAGGTTCTGCAAAACCAGAACCGGGTGCCCAGCTTCAACTTCCTTTAGCACAACGTCCAATTCCGGCTTCAGCGGATAAACCAGCATGCCGTATTGGCGAGCCGCTGCCACCATCTCGACCTGCAACGCGCCTTTGCGCTCAGGCAGGTAGACTTTGCTTACCAATTCATCGGGCGTTGCCTGCACATCCTGGGCGTTGAGCATCATCGCAAGAGAAGCAGGGCCACACTGATACAGCTCTTGAGGATGAAAGGGTACGTTGGTAAGCGTGGCTTTTTCGTAGGCATCGGGCCATCTTGGTTGGCTGGCGCAGCCTGAGAGGATAACCCCCAGGAGCGCCACCAATAGTAGCCGGGCCGAATGTGGCCGGAAAGTATGCATGGAGGTGATGTTTAGCGAATGCAGTTAATAAACGGGAAGATATCCGTTGCACACAGCATGTCTGTAATAATGAAAACCAGCAGGAACAGTACGATTATTCCTACAACTCCTTCACCAGTCGGTGCTTCGGCAAGCTGCTGTTTAAAGTCTGCAAGCTCAGAGGGGGTGAGGCTTTGAATTCTCTCTCGTACTTCCTGTTCGCCCACGCCCATGCTGGCAAGCGCGCCTTTTACGTCTTCGCGTTCCAGCATGCTCATCAGAGCTTCTCGGTCGATATCAGCCCTTTGTTCAGTCAAGAGTTCGCCGGTACCAACAATGTTGGCAGAGGCAGGAATTGCCCACATAGAGCTCAGTATCATTACCAACGCCATAATGGCGGAAACGGACTGGGTGTAGGATCTTATGGCTTGCATCAGGCTGCTCCTGCTAGTTGTTGCTTTGGATATTGATTCTGGATCAGTCAGAGCATAAGTGTAAGCATTTGCGCGCCATTTGCCGTTAAAATCAGATTAACATGCATTAACTTCCGGTTTAGATTTGGTGACGAACAAGCATTGTCTTGATCCGGCCAATTTGCTTCATGGGGTTGAGCCCCTTCGGGCAATAAGCTGTGCAGTTACCAATCCCTCTGCAGCGAAATACGCTGAACGGGTCCTCCAGCTTTGCCAGGCGCTCAGTGGTTGCTGTGTCTCGCGAATCCAGTAAAAACCGGTGGGCTTGTAGCAACCCCGCTGGTCCCACGTATTTTTCCGGGTTCCACCACCAGGAGGGGCAGGCGGATGAGCAGCAGGCGCACAGAATGCATTCGTACAAACCATCCAGTTTTGCGCGATCTTCCGGGCTTTGGAGTCGCTCGATCGCGGGTCGCGGTTGGTCGTTTATTAACCAGGGCTGAATGCTTTTGTATTGTTTGAAAAACAGGGATTGGTCTACCACCAAATCACGGATAACTGGCATGCCGGGGAGTGGCCGGATGACCAGTTTGGACGACTTGCCAAGAACATCGGCCACCCGGGTAATGCAGCCAAGACCATTGCGGCCATTAATGTTAAGGCCATCCGAGCCGCACACACCCTCACGGCAGGAGCGGCGGAAAGAAAGCGTGGGATCGACCGTTTTCAGGTACTCAAGAACGTCCAGTACCATACGGTTGCGGTAACTGGCATCCACTTCCACATCCTGAACATAGGGTGTGTTGTCAGTTTCCGGGTTGTAGCGATAGAGTTGGACGGTGATTTTAGCCATAGCAAAATCATCCTTTGCTGGACATGGCCAGCAAGACAGACAAGTTTTAGACATGCGCAAAAAGATGTTCACCTGAAATTCTAGTAGCTGATGCTTTAGCGTCAAGGTGCAGCGTGGACTTCACGCAATTTTTGCTCCGTCATTCAGCCTCAACTGTAAGCCATGGCTGTAGAATACCAATTTGGGTTTTTGGCCGTGAATCCCCAGGTCCCGAAGCCGCTGAGCCATTGCATGAGTCCCGTTGCCAACGGATGCCCGGATGCTACCTGGCGAGCACAGGCGGCCACCACCACGGGTTACCACCAAGGTTCTGAGCAGGTCTTTCTCGCGCTGGGAATAGAGTAGGATGTCCAGTTGTGGCCCAGGCACGCCAAGGCCCGCTGACCCGCTGACGGTAATAATGTCTTCTTCATTGTCCGGGTCTTTAACGGTACTGGAAAACGCTGACCCGGAAAGAGAAAAGCTGATGTCCGTGATAAATTTAGGGAATCCCCAGACTTCTTTGCCGGCCGCGCAGGCGGCGGCAGTGGTTACCGGAAGATCGATTACCGTAAGCCCAAGCATTCGCGTATCCAGTGACTGGTACAGGGCCAGCCAGGGGTGTTTGGGTTGAGCAGTCCCGGCCGGCACGGTGGCAATGGCGACACCAACCTCGTTGTAAGCGCCCACGGCAGTTTCCCGGTACTCATACAAAGCTAGCGCGACCAGAGCCTTTCCTCCGGGGAATTTTGCCACGTCTACCAACTTGGTGTTCAGCAGGGGGGCTACCTTCTCCAGATTCACTTCATAAAGTGCCAGAAAGTTGGAATTGTCATAGTAAAGGATGGGCAGGTCTATCTTGCCTTCACTGGTTTCGAAGGGTGCCAGTGGGTATTGAAAAAACGGATCCTGATGCCAGTTTTTCATGATTAAACTCCAATATTTGTTGTTGAATGTGAGCACAGAGGTAGTAGCTGGTCTTGCCAGTCTTCGATTACAGAAAGCTGGTTGATCTGGTTGGTCCCCTCGAAAATCCGGGTCAGTCGAACGTCCCGGAATATTTTTTCAACCTTCTGCTCATGCAGGCCGCCCTGGTCGGCAAGCAGATCCATTGCCATTTCTACAACAACCTGAGCACGATCTGTCGCATGAAATTTGCAAGCCGAAGCGCTCAGTTGGCGCGGCTTCCAGGCATTCCGGGCTTCCTGCCAAACCATGCTGCGTATGGCCCGGGTTTCCGCCACCATGGTGGCAATATGTTGCTGCACATCCTGATAGTGGATCAGCGACTTGCCGCCAAGTTGGTAATGGCAAGCGAAGGTAACGGCTTGTTCGGTTGCTGCACGGGCAAACCCGACAGCCATAGAGGCTACCGGGATTCTCGAAGTGTTCAGGCATGCTCGATTCAGCACCCAGCCTTTGCGCAAACCGCCGATAACATGGCTGTCCGGCACAAATACATTTGTAAACTCCAGCTCTGCAGCACTGGATGCGCGCATGCCCATTTTCATTTCATTTCGCGCAACCCTGAACCCTTGAGCTTTTGCGTCCACATAAAAGCAGGTCCAGGAATCCATACCTTCGCCCTCAAGCGCCGCAAAGACAGTCAAGGTTCGGGCCAGGTCGCCACCACTTATAAAGCACTTGCGGCCATTGAGATTCCAGCCTCCAGAGCAGCGGCTGGCCACAACGCCCGGCTTGTAATCCCTGGCACCGTGCCCGTCTTCAGCATCAGAGCCGGCGCCTGGTTCGGTAATGGCGAACGCCACCAGATGCGGATCTCCTTTGTGACAGGAGCGATAGACCGGTGCCAAAAAGCGCCGGATAGCGTTAATGTCCCCAGAGAGAAGCAGTGGTATACAGCCAAGGTGATGAGCTGAGAGCAGAAGCATCAGTCCACCACAGACCCTGCTGAATTCTTCAACCACCAGGCTGGATTGCCATGCGGGCGGGTAGGGGGCTCTGTTCCAGCTCATGGTGCCCAAGGGCTTGGGCAAAAAGTAGCTCAGCCATCCCTCCCGTCCAGCCACTTTCAGCAAGTCGATTATGGCTGGCGAAGGTTGTCCCGGTGCTTTATGTGTAGCGAGGTCTGCCTCGTTGGACAGGGGGGCAATATGTGTTTCTGCGAAAGTCCGGGCCTGGCGTCGCAGTTGGGCCATGGGAGCAGGCAATGAGCGGGTATCCGATTCCCACAGATCATGGCGCTGGTAGCTTGTGATCTGTTGGGTAATCCTGGAAAGATCGCGGAATTGCCAGTGTGGTGCCAGTTTGTGATCCGCAGGGAGGTGACCATCCAGATGCAGTACTCGATTGATCATTTATATCTCTCCCCAGGCGTGTACGAACAGTGGTATCTCGCGGATACCGCCGCTTTGAAGGCGTAACATGTTTTGGTCGCGCAGCAGTTTCTCGGGCCCGCAATCCTGCATATACCCAATGCCACCGTGCACTTGCATAACGAGATTGGCAGCTATGCAAAGCTTTGGATGAAGTTGCTGACGAGCCATCAGTAGATCTTTGAGCGTTAAACTGGAAAGTGGTCGTGCCAGTCCCGTCAGGGTCATGTCCGCTTCCCAATGGGCCTGCTCAATGCTTGCCAACATGGATTGGACTGCTGCGTGCTGGTTGATAACCCGGCCACCTTGGCGGCGCAGGCTGGCGTATGCCCGCGCTATAGACTCACCTTGTTGGTTTATGCCTGCAGCAATGGCAAGTAATCCGAGGGCGTCCAGAATAAGCATGGTGGAAACCTGCTGCTGTGTGGCTTTGACAACCTGCCCCATCTCCGTGCCTGCGCTAACTTGCCAAGTGGCCAGTTCATTGAATCCATGCTGTGGGAGGCATGATGCGGCCGCAACTTGCCGGCGGTTCAGTACTTGCCAGCTCATAGCGCCCTTGTGCCATACAAGCCAAATCAGGTCTTGCCACTGTGTAGGCGCCGTTATAATTGTCTTGCGGGTATTTCGATCCAGCCAGTCCGTCAGCATGGGCTGATCCGCGTTTACCGTTCTTTGTTTTAGCCAGCGGGCCAGAGAGCCTCTGGCAAGACCATGGTGACCCGTTGGGACCATTGTGAGTGCCAGTGGGGTAAGCGGCTTTGCGGCAATTCGCCATCCGATGAGCTTTGCAAGAAGGTGGGCTAAGGCATTGCGGTGCCATGCCAGGGCAATGCCGGCGTTGACAGATGCCAGGTGCTTGAGTGCTTCAATACTGAAACTGATGGCGTTCGCATCTTCAGGTTGTGCCCATAACGCCAGTCCAGAGCCCTGTTCACCATCGGGCAAAATGCCAAATTCGAAAGCTGCCTGACTGAGCTTCGAAATATCTTCTGCTGAAGCCGGCATGTCGGGGCGCTTTGTTATTGGAGCCATTTCGACACTGCTGAATCTGGAAATTTCATCCAGCATTGGTTGAAGGTCATCTGCCGCGAGAAATGGCTGGGCCATAAAAAGTACCTAATCTATTGCTTTTGTTTGATATGGCTCAGAGTATGTCTTTAACGCACCTTGCGTGAATGCTGAACAGGGTCAATAATTTTAGTTTTTAGGCCATGGGGGGTGGGCGTGACCGAGTTTCTGGATTTCAGGCGCAGTATCACCAGTGTTCGTTTGATGGTGGATTATGGCGTTGAGCGTGGGGTAGCTATAGGCGAGTTACTCGAAGGTAGTGGGGTATCCCAGGCGTTGTTGATGAATCCAAATACGGAGGTCACGGCGACTCAGGAATTGCAGGTCATCTGGAATATTGTAGAGAAGTTCGATGATGTGGCGTCGGTCGCGCGGGAAATTGGGCAAAGATACCACTGCTCTGCCTACGGGCTCTGGGGCTACGGCCTTATGTGCAGCGCCACGGCAGGAGATGCCTTGCAACTTGCGCTGCGTTTCTTACCGCTGACTTACGCCTATACAGTCATCTCATATCACGAAGAACACGATATGAGTATTCTGGATTTTGGTGATCCACAGCTTGATTGCCGCTTGAAACAGTTCGTTGTTATCCGGGATATGGCTGCGGCAACCGTTTTGATGCAGGAGTTGATGGGAGAGTCTTTTGAGGTGTCAGAGGTTTCCGGCAATACGTTTATGTTTGCCAAAGACCAGCTGACTAGAACCTTGCCGCAGGCCAACCCGGTCACCGCAGAGTTATGTGAACAGCAGTGCCGTGCGTTAATGGAGCAGCGTCGGAACACTACCGGAGCTAAAACGATTGTTCTCCACTATCTGCAAAATTCCGGTACGCGTATGCCTACTTTAACCGCAGCCGCACACCATCTTCATATGAGCGAACGAACCCTGAAGCGTCATTTGCGGGCGGAAGGCGTGAGCTTCCGGCAGTTGCTTGAGCACACAAGAAAGACCAGGGCCCAGCGACTGCTGAATCAGGGGGGCTTGAGCATTTCTGAAATTGCAGACAAGTTGGGGTTCAGCGATGCTTCGACATTTTCTCAGGCGTTTAAGCGCTGGACAGGAGAAGCACCAAGCTATTGGGCCGGTAAACTGAGGTAATTCCGGTGTGGTGCATGCCTTCATAAGCTATGCTGGTGGATACGTTTTCTTTTCATTAACGGGCCTTTACACATGTCTGAAACAGACACTACCGTTTTCGAAATTTTCCCATGGAACCGGAATTTCGAAACGGGCATCGAAACAATTGATGAACAACATAAGGTGCTTGTTGAAATAGTTAACAGGCTTGCCTGGCATTTTGCATCCAGTACCTCAGAGCTTGAAATCAGCCACATTCTTGATGAACTGCTTTCTTATGCCGCCTATCATTTCAAAGCGGAGGAAGAAATCTGGAAAGCTGCTCTTGGTGAGCAGGAAATGGTGCAGAATCATCACGATGGCCATCAGTTGTTCTTCGTTCAGATCCATATGTTCCGCTCCAGTGATGAGCCAGAAGAAAAGGTTATGAGCGATTTGTTCTCCTACCTTACCCGATGGCTGGCTTTTCATATTCTTGAGTCAGATCGCCGAATGGCACTCACCATCAAGGCGGTGGAACAGGGTGTTCCTTTATCAGAAGCCAAAAAAGAAGTTGATAACGAGCTGAGCGGTGCGGTGTCTGTGATGGTTTCGGCCTTGTTGGAAATCTACGAAAAGCTGGCTGCCAGCGCCATGCAATTGATGCGTGAAAAAATGGCGCGGCTCAGAGCTGAGGATGAACTCGCTCGCTTGCATCACGACAACCTCAATAGAGCGCTTGAACAGCAGGCGTCTGAGCACGCAGAACACCTGAAGTTTCTCGCGTATTCGGATCCGGTTACCGGGCTGATGAATCGTAATGGAATACTCCGGGAGATCCGGAATGTAATGCAGCAAAAGCATTTACCTGCAGAGTCCGCTGCGGTGATCTCCATTGATCTGGATAATTTTCATAAAGTGAATGCCCGCTTCGGTGAGGAATCTGCCGACCGGCTACTTGGTTTGCTTGCCAGACGCTGGAAGGATGCGATGGCATACGGTGGGCACCTTGCACGAATCAGTGGCGACGAGTTTGTTGTGCTTCTGGCAGATAGCGGAAAAATAGAAGCCCAACTTAGGGCATTGAGGCTGACGGCCGAACAGCCGTTCATGCTTGATGGTGGCAGTATTAGCATGGCATTTACTGCGGGCATCGTTCGTTTTCCCCATGATGGCGCAGACGATGGGGATACGCTTTTGCGGCAGGCTGATCACACGTTGTTTCGCGCGAAGCAGGAACAAAAAGGTGAATGGTTGTTTCTGGATGCTGATGCACAACGCCAGTCGGTTGAGCGCCAGCGGCTTTTGGCCGACATTCGTGCTGGGCTTGCAGGCGAACAGTTCAGGTTGTTGTATCAACCGAAGGTCTGTCTACGATCGGGCGCTGTAATGGGTGTTGAGGCGCTTATTCGGTGGGAGCATCCGGAGCAAGGTATCCTGAGCCCAATACAATTTCTGCCAGTGCTGGAGCATCACCTATTGATGATCAATATTGGTGAGTGGGTTATCAACGAGGCGCTCAGACAAATGACGGTTTGGGATAGTGAAGGGCTGGTTTTGGATGTAGGTGTGAATATTGCTGCGGTACATCTCCAGCACCCGGATTTTGCAACCAGGTTGGCCGGGGCGCTGGCCAGATACCCACATGTTGCGCCGCAAAGACTGGATCTGGAAATACTTGAAACAGCTGCTCTTGGTGAGCTTGATAAGGCAGGCAGTATTATTCGGGAATGCGAAAGCCTTGGGGTAACCTTTTCATTGGACGATTTTGGTACCGGCTACTCTTCACTTTCGTACCTCAAAAAGCTGCCTGTCAGAACCCTGAAAATAGACCAGGGCTTTGTAAGCAGTGCATTGTTGAATGGTGACGATAGAGCAATCCTCAAAGGCATAATTGGCCTTTCTCATGCGTTCGACAAAAAGTTGGTGGCGGAGGGGGTAGAAACCATGGAGCACGGGAAGCTTCTGATTCGCCTTGGTTGCTATCATGCTCAGGGCTACGCCATTGCCAGGCCCATGAAACCAGAGAAAATAGCAGCCTGGAAAAAACAGTGGCGGCCTTATCCTGAATGGTCTGCCGGAGAATATGTAAAATAATGATTACGCCCGCAAATACAATGGATAACCGCAAGATCGCGGAAGCGCGACTGCCGCGAATGATGTTCGATTACTTTGACGGTGGTGCCTTTTCGGAGCAGACCCTCAGGGAAAATGCGGGGGATTTCCAAAAGCTGCACTTCCGCCAACGGGTCATGCGGGACGTGTCTGCTGCCTCTGCTGCTACACGAATACTGGGCCAGGGTACCTCTTTACCACTGGCTCTTGCGCCAGTTGGTCTGGCCGGCATGCTCGCCCGCAGGGGAGAGGTTCAGGTAGCACGGGCAGCGAAAAAAGCTGGCGTGCCCTTTTGCCTCAGCACCGTGTCCATTTGTTCTCTGGAAGAGGTTGCCGCGGCAGCCACTGCGGCTAACTGGTTTCAACTGTATGTCTTGAAGGACAGGGGTTACTCGGAAGCCTTGCTTGATCGTGCACACAAAGCCGGATACTCAACTCTGGTGTTTACAGTGGATCTTCCCAAACTTGGCGTACGTTATAGAGATATCCGTAACGGCATGAATGGCGGCCTCTCAACCTGGGGCAAGATACAAAAGCTGTCTGATTTGCTTTCCCATCCCCTATGGCTTTGGGATGTTGCCATCAAGGGCAAACCTCTAACGTTTGGCAACCTGTCTGATGCCGTGCCCTCGGGCCGCAATCCTGAAGATTTCAAAGCATGGGTAGACCAGCAGTTTGATGCGTCGGTTACCTGGAAGGATCTCGAATGGGTACGCCAGCACTGGTCGGGCAAACTGGTTATCAAAGGGATTATGG
>Ga0209075_1004038_pt1 | contig 11941 bp, 12 predicted proteins | sample Stecom2011_FD_187523 | JGI IMG/M metagenome (GOLD analysis project Ga0209075, IMG submission 187523) | Agricultural soil microbial communities from Utah to study Nitrogen management - Steer compost 2011 (SPAdes) (version 2) | ecosystem: Environmental > Terrestrial > Soil > Agricultural land...
TCTGACAGGTTAGCAACCATGGCTTTAGTTTCTTCAGTTTTACCAAAGAAATGTTCGCGCGTGTAGGCACCGCCTTTCGCTTTATAGTTCTGGTACTCACCGTCGACACTATCTTGCATGATTTCAGCAAGCTTACCTTCAGTGTCACGATACAAGAGTGGATCCCAATAACGGCCCCAAATAACCTTGATCACTTCCCAGCCTGCGCCACGGAAGGTTCCCTCAAGCTCTTGAATGATTTTACCGTTACCACGTACAGGCCCATCAAGGCGCTGCAAGTTACAGTTAACAATAAAGGTTAAGTTGTCTAAGCCTTCACGACTCGCTAGGCCTATAGCGCCCAAGCTTTCCGGCTCGTCCACTTCGCCGTCGCCCAAGAAGCAATACACACGCTGCTTCGAGCAGTCTTTAATACCACGGTCGGTTAGGTACTTTAAGAACCGCGCCGTATAAATAGCCTGCATTGGACCAAGGCCCATAGATACGGTTGGGAACTGCCAGAAGTCCGGCATTAAGTGCGGGTGTGGGTAGCTTGGTAAGCCATTGCCATCTATTTCTTGGCGGAAATTATCAAGCTGCTCTTCACTAATACGCCCTTCAAGGAAGGCGCGCGCATAAATACCCGGCGAACCATGGCCTTGAACAAACAAGAAATCGCCGCCATCTTCGCCTGGGGCACGGAAGAAGTGGTTAAAACCCACATCGTAAATCATGGCCGACGAAGCAAAGGTCGAAATGTGTCCGCCCAACTCGAGTTCTTTATTCGAGCCGCGAAGAACCATAGCCAATGCGTTCCAACGAATCGCCGCGCGAATACGCGCTTCTAAAGTTTGATCGCCAGGCACTACCGGCTCTTGGCTAACTGGTATCGTGTTTAAATACGCTGTTGTTGCTTGATAAGGTAAATACGCGCCACTGCGGCGTGCCTTTTCAATTAAACTTTCTAAAATATAGTGAGCACGTTCTGGCCCACCTGCGTCAAATAAGGTTTCTAAAGAATCGAGCCACTCTTGGGTTTCTTGTGGATCGATATCATTACGTTCTAGTTCTGCCATAATGGTTCCCTTCACCTACTACGTGTTTAATCTCTTAAGCATCGACTTTGTCAGTGCGCCGTAGCGCCCGCTGAACTCGGCTCTGCTCCCGATTTAATTGCAATAAAATAATTTCTATATAAGCCAAGTGATCATGACAAGCTTCACGCGCTTGTTCAGGTTGCCGTTCCATAATGGCTTTCACCAAGGCTTCTCGATGTACCTGCATTTGCGCGAGTACATCGCTACGGTCCTTGAGTTGGTCTAAATTTTTACGAATATTGTCGCGGAGTAAGTCATTCATGCCGCGTACTAAATGGAGCAATACAAGATTATGAGACGCTTCTGCAACCGCCACATAAAATTTCACCAATGCTTCTGCGTGTTTTGCTGTGGTTAAGCCTTCTTTCGATGCTGCCGCAAAGCTTTCGGCAATACGTGCCATATCCGTGTCGGTGCCACGTAACGCAGCAAAGTAGGCTGACACGCTTTCTAGCGCATGGCGAAATTCAAGTAAGTCGAACTGCGATTCTGGGTGGCGAGCGAGTAAATCAAAAAGAGGGTCGACCACTTGTTGGTCTAATGCACTGGCAACAAAAGTACCGCCACCTTGACGTCGTGTGACTAAGCCTAACGCTTCTAATTTTTGAATTGCTTCACGCAAAGAAGGGCGCGAAACTTCGAATCGTTTCGCTAGCTCACGCTCGGAAGGTATACGTTCACCAGCGGCCCATGAACCATCGATAATCAACGCCTCAATCTGGCCGACAATAATGTCAGACAGCTTGGTATGTTGGACTCGACTTAGCTCATTCATTTTAGACCTTAGGCTTGGTTAGTTGGTCAGACCAATTTGACCCTTCCCCACTAGTATAACGCTTCACTAAACGACTTCCTAGCGGAGAATGTCAATTCATTGGTAATACCTCTTGCCTAAACCACCCAGCCTAATAGGCTCGCAAGAGCAATAGCCGCCAGCAGTAGAATAGTAGCTCGACGAGCCAAGCCCAACATAGCTTGTGGCTCTGCGCTTTCGTCGTCTTCGTCGGCGGTAAAGTCTTCTGCGGCTACTGCCAATTGTAGAAGCACCTCTTGGCTATTCTGTACTAAACCTATGCTAGCTAACCAGGCGTGCATAGCACGCGTAAAGTGACCAACTAACAAGAAAGTCAGCCCAGCAACACGTACTGGCAACCAATCAACCCAACTGATTAACTGCGGCACCCGTTTTTCATTTGCACGCAATATAGCGTAGCCAAGTACGCCGGGAGCACCAAACAACACAAACCAAAAGACAACCGAAAAATAAAAACGAAAGTTCAGCCAAACTAATTGCTGACCAAGGCTTATATTGCTGTCTCCTTGCAAAATAACAGCGGCCGCTTCCTGTTGTACCTCTTTGTCGTCGCGTTCCGTTGCTAAATACCAACGTTTTAATGCTGCTCGGTAAGGGCGGCAACCTAGAGCCAAAGTAAGTACGGCTATATTTACAAAAAACGTGGCTAAACCACCAACCCCAAAGAGCATGATTACGGCCAATAACAGTGCGGGAATCAGTAGTAACAACGGCCCAAACACATCATTTTTTCGAGCTGAGCTAAAGGTGTCATGTTCATAAAGCCAGGCATCAAATTTACGCGCTGTACTGTCAAGCTGCCAACCTTCAGGGGTAATACGTAAACGTTCCAGCATAAGTGCAACGAACAGGGAAAGAACGATCATACTTGCTTCCTATTATTGTGTGCCGCTATCGTTTGTTATGCCACGTAGGCGGCGCTTAAACATTTCCCAGTCAAAAGCAGGACCTGGATCGGTTTTCCGGCCGGGAGCAATATGCTCATGGCCAATAACGCGATCAAGCGTAATTTCTGGGTATGTAGCCATTAGAGCACAACTTAGCTGCACTAATGTTTCATATTGCTCTTCAGTGTAGGGTGCTACGTCTGTTCCCTCAAGTTCTATACCAATTGAAAAGTCATTACAACGCTCGCGCCCTGCCCACTGCGACACTCCCGCATGCCAAGCCCGTTGGTGAAAGGGAACATATTGGACTAAAGCACCGTCTCGACGAATAAAGCAGTGTGCGGAAACACGCATTCCTTCGAGTGGTTCAAAGCTACTGTGGGCTGCGCAGTCTAAACAGCCCATAAATAAATCGTCCACATGCGGCCCACCAAATTCACCTGCAGGTAAACTTATGCCATGAATGACCAGTAAACTAATATCGTTAGCAATGGGCCGCTCGTCTTTATGCGGTGATGGGTGAAAAGAAGCCCCATTTACAATATGATCGTTAATACGTAACAACATTTCTTTCCTTCACTCTATAAAGCCTAAATAGTAAGCGCCTTGCTTAATCAATAAGTATCAGGACAATTAAGGCGAAGGTAAAGTGTTTCACATAAAGTTGAGCAGAGGAATAGTTCATGGCCAATAGCCACGATAGTAGCAAAACCTTTGGCAGGTATTTTGTTTGGCTTGCTTGGCTTGCAGCACTTGCAATACTTTACTATTTCTTCGATGGAATGCTAAGCAAACAACAAAATCCCAACCAGCATGTGCAAAGTCACAATCAAGGCGGCCAAGCCGTCGTGGTGTTAGACCAAAATAGAGCTGGTCATTACCTAGCTAATGGTCGTATTAACCAACGCCCCGTTACCTTTTTACTTGACACCGGTGCTACTCAAGTTGCTATACCCGGTCGGCTAGCAAGCCATCTTGGCCTGCGCCAAGGTGTGCAAGTACAAGTGCGTACTGCTAACGGCCTTGCTGTTGCTTACCAAACCGAACTAAATGAATTGCAGTTAGGAGGCATTTTGCTACGTAATGTGGCTGCAACTATAGTTCCCGACTACAACAGTGATCATATTCTGTTGGGCATGAGTGCCCTAAGAGCGTTAGAATTCAGTCAGCGCGACCGACAACTTACTATTCGCCAATAAAGCCAATTGGCTATTTAACTTTCAACTGTTAAGAGAGAGCAACCTATGACCACCGAAACAAGCCTCGCCATGGAGCCAGCATTGCAACAGCGCATTCCTTTTGAAGTTAAAAACGCGTTGGAAGAAGATCTCGGCGGAACCGTGAGTGTCGAGCTTGATGTCACCGCCATGTTGATCGCGGCAGACACCAATGCACAGGCCCGTGTGATTACACGCGACGCTGGCGTATTTTGTGGTCGTGCTTGGGTAGATGAAATTTTTCAGCAGCTCGACCCAAGAGTTGTAGTAACTTGGCATGTGGCCGACGGTGACGCCGTGCAGCCTGATCAGCTACTGTTTGAACTAACTGGCAATGCTCGCGCCTTACTAACCGGCGAACGCACGGCCTTAAACTTTGTCCAAAGTTTAAGCGGCACAGCGTCTGCTACGGCAGCGGCAGTCGCTCATTTAGCTGGCTCGAATACCAAACTACTAGATACGCGCAAAACCATTCCTGGTATGCGCCTTGGGCAAAAATATGCAGTGCGTTGCGGTGGCGGCCAAAACCACCGTATTGGCTTGTACGACGCTTACTTAATTAAAGAAAATCATATTATGGCCTGTGGCGGTATTACTGCAGCGGTTCAGCAAGCCCGTACATTACAGCCGTCACGTTGGGTTGAAGTTGAGGTGGAAAGTTTAGCCGAATTACAACAAGCGGTTGACGCAGGCAGCGATATTATTATGCTCGATAACTTTAGCGACGATGACATACGCACTGCCGTTGAGCTAGCGAAAGGCAAAGCAAAACTCGAAGTTTCGGGTAATGTGACAGCAGATCAGTTGGCCCACTACGCCAGCATGAATGTGGACTTCATTAGTTCAGGCGCACTCACCAAACATTTACACGCTATGGATTTGTCTATGCGTATGAGTGACCTTAGTTAACCTTCTTCCATAAAATAAAGGGGCAATTGCTGAATTGCTCCTCCTTCTCTCGCCCCCGTCACCAATCTGCTCTATACCTTCTTATTCATCTGTGTTGATCACTAGACAAGGAGGTTTTGTGCTGCATCCAGCCCAACCCATAAAAGGCTTTAGTTTAATAGAGCTCATGATTGTGGTGGCTATACTTGGTATTTTAAGTTCATTGGCAGTACCTGCTTTTACCGACTATACCCAACGCGCAAAAGCCACAACTGCATATTTAACCTTACAACCATGGCAAACCGCTATTGCGCTCTGTTGGCAAGAACATGGTAGTTTAGCAGCGTGCGGCGCGCTTGGCACAGCTGGTATTCCTGCCAGCCCCAACCCCATGCCTGAAGGTCTTTTGGCATTACAGTCGGGCAGTCATCCGGGTGCTTTACGTGCCCACTTAAGTGCTCGCGACACTAATGGCGACCCTATCATTATCGAAGCCCAGCCCATTCCACACGCCACTCAGCTCAATTGGCAAATACTCTGCTCTGACTTTAGCCTTGGCCCGCGCTTACAACGCTGTATTGGCTCTCTTACTCTGGCGAACGATTAACTCAGGAGAATGTAATGCATCAAGCGAGCGCCCAATTACCCTTTCAACTAGCCCAGCTTTTAATTGCGCTGGCCAACCAAGGCGTATCAGACATACACTTGGAAGCTCAGGAAAAACAATATGTTGTGCGTGAACGTTTGCTCGGTTCGCTCAGGCAGCACGACATTATTCCAAGGCACATTGGCGAACAGTGGGTGGCTGCACTCAAAAATGCTGCCGGAGCTGATGTGACACAACGTCGTACCGCTCAAGATGGCCGCTTTAATATTACCTACAATCAACTTGCACTCGACTGCCGCTTTAGCGTTCTACCAACACTTTGGGGCGAAAAAGTCGTCTTGCGATTATTTAATCAACATAGCCAAGCGCTTCCCTTGTCAGAACTTGGTCTTTTACCTGAACAATACCAACAAGCAGTTCAAGCCTTGCAAGCGCGACACGGCCTTATATTAGTTACAGGCCCCACAGGGAGCGGGAAAACACGCACTCTGTACGCCATGCTGGAACATATTAACCATGCAACAATTAATATAAGTACTGTCGAAGATCCCATTGAAATACCCCTTACGGGTATTAACCAAACGGCAGTACGGCAAAATGGCCTCATGCGCTTTGCTGATTGTTTGCGTGCCTTATTACGACAAGACCCCGACGTCATTATGGTGGGCGAAATTCGCGATGCAGAAACCGCACAAATGACAGTCCAAGCCGCCCAAACCGGGCATTTAGTCTTAGCAACTTTACACGCAAGTCATGCCATGGCCGCACTTGTGCGATTACAACAACTCGGCGTTTCCCATGCCCAAATTGCCGGAGCCCTTACTCTACTCGTTAACCAAAGGCTTATTGTCCTTGGCAATAAGCGTACCGGCGTGTTCGACTTTAATGTGGTGGACGCACAGGCCCAACAGGTGTTGCTAAGCTCACCGCATAATAGTGACTATTGGCAACGTACCGCTGAATTATTAAAACCGGTACACATCGACCCATGAAGGCGCTTTGGTATCGCTGGCACGGGCATCACACTCAAAGCCCTGACGACCGTCGCAAAGGCATTCACAAGGCCCGCCATAACAGTGCTGTGCATTTGAAAATGTGGCAACAACAGGTGCAAATTAAGCGACTCGCTCCTTTACCTTATTTGGGAACACGCCGTATAAACCAATTAAAATTTTGGGCGAGCTGGTTTAATCGCTGGCACACCTTAATTAGTAATGGTTTCGACATGACTCAAAGCTTGCAGCAATTACATCTCCAAAGCAGTTGCCAAGAAGAAGCTGAGCTTAGCAAAGTAGCGTTAGAAACACTTTACAAAGGCCAACCTATAACAGCTGCCTTTAAACGTTCCCCTGTGCCTATTGCACCCCGCTACTTACAATTTATGGAGTTTGCAGAGCAAGCGGGGCAGTTTGAATACACTTTGGCGCAATTAAGTACCACGACCGGGCACTTATTGAAAAACTTTCAGCAACTACGCCAAGCTATGCTTTACCCTGCAGCAGTATTGGCTATGGTGTTTCTGTTAGGGGCCGCATTAAAGTTTTTTATACTGCCTAAGTTTGCAGCTCTGTATGCCGAAACAAATGCAGTTCTACCTGCTTTAACTCAGTTTCTTTTAACGCCGACTAATGCTGTATCCAGCCCTGTATTGGCAGCCGTGCTATTTATATTGCTCGGCATAGTTCTGCTCGCTCAACTCTGGGGCCCAATATGGCTCGAAAATCCAAACCTACGCTCAAGGCTTAGTGCTCAGCCTAGTTGGCATAAATATATTGAACTTCGTTATATTCAACAAGACCTTCATGCCTTAGCGCTGGGCTTGCAACACGGCATGACGCTGCAACAAGGCATTTTAAGTGTTGCGCTAACCCATACGTCGCCATGGCGACAGCAATTATGGCTGCATAGCCTACGATTGCTTCATGCAGGGAAAAGTAGTGAGCAAATTTTTAAGGGCCATCGTTTATCTGACACAGAATATGCGCTTATCGAGCTTGGGGAAAAAAGCGGTACACTTGAGCAAAAGCTAATGCAGGTAGCAAACGGACAAAAACAGGCCATAGAGCAACGTTTAAATAATATTCTGAAGTTGTTGCCAAATGTCATCCTCATAGTGGTGAGCATTCTAACTGGTGCTGTTATGATTGCGTTGTATTTACCATTATTCCAATTGGGGCTGGCCGTAGGCTGACGCTCATCATTGCCAAGGAGACGCAATGCTCGACCTTATTCAATCTAGTTTTATCTGGAGCGTTGGTTTTGCCGCTATTATCGGCTTGTTGTTTGGCAGCTTTGCAAATGTGGTTATTGCGCGTTTCCCCGTTATTTTACAACGCCAATGGCAGACCGACTGCGCAGAAAGCTTAGGCCAAACACCACCTACGTTTGAGCGCTTTAACTTAGCAGTACCCGGCTCTCAATGCCCGTCATGCAAAACCTCCTTGCATTGGTACGAAAACATTCCGGTATTGAGTTTCCTGATACAGCAGGCAAAGTGTCGCCATTGCCGTGTTGCTATTTCATTTCGCTATCCTTTGGTCGAAGTGTTAACCGCCTTATTAACAGCGGTAACAATCGCAATTTTTGGTTTTACCCCCCTCGGATGGAGCTATGCTTTATTTATTTACGCATTGCTTATTTTAACTTTTATCGACAAAGACCATATGTTGTTGCCCGATCAGCTTACTTTGCCTTTAATTTGGCTTGGTTTACTCGCCAGTTTACAGCTAACACCACTAAGCCCAGCCGACTCTATTATTGGTGCTGTTACCGGTTACTTAGCCCTATGGAGTGTTTTTTGGTTGTTTAAACTAATCACCGGAAAAGAAGGCATGGGCTACGGCGATTTTAAGTTATTAGCTGCCCTAGGTGCTTGGCTAGGTTGGCAAATGCTCCCCATGATTATTCTTCTTTCTTCCGTTATTGGTGCTCTATTTGGTATTCTGATGCTATTACTGCGACGCCATCAACAGGGTAACCCTATGCCTTTTGGCCCCTTCCTTGCCCTAGCAGGCATTGTCGCCCTTTTCTTTGGCGAAACCTTATATAACACATACTGGCAATGGGTTGGGGTGTAACTATGCAACAAAATAAACCTGTCGTTATTGGATTAACCGGGGGCATTGGTAGCGGTAAAACAACCGTGTCACAGGAATTCGAAGCATTGGGGATTATTGTTGTAGACGCAGATGTTATTGCTCGTGAAGTGGTTGCACCCGGCGAACCTTTGCTAGCTGAATTGGCGGATAGATTTGGTGCTCACGTGTTAATGCCAGATGGCACACTAAATCGTGCCGTCTTACGAGAGATTATATTTTCAGATGTGGCAAAAAAAGAACAGCTAAATGCCTTAATACACCCCGCTATACGCCATCGACTTATAACTCAATTAAGCCAGGCTAAATCGGCTTATGTTATTTTATCAGCACCACTTTTATTTGAGAATAATCTCGATAGTTTTTGTCAGCGTAACCTGGTCGTCGATATACCCGTTGAGGTTCAAATTGAACGCACCATTGGCCGCGACGGGGTGAGCAAAGAGCAAGTAAATGCAATTTTAAATGCACAATGGCCACGTCAACGGCGTTTAACCAAAGCCGATGACATCATTGATAACAGTTTACCTCTCGACTCGCTGCCGGAACGAGTGCGCACCCTACACAAAAAGTATCTTGCATTAACATCTTAGGCGTTTGCCTTGAAGTTAGGGTGACAAACACACTATCATTGTCACCCATTGAACGAGAATAACGAGACATGTATTTCTATGACTAAGGCCGTAACAACAGTGAAGTGCCCGACTTGCCAAGCAACCGTTAAGTGGGAGCCAGCGTCGGAGTTTCGACCATTTTGCAGTGATCGTTGTAAGCTCATCGATTTGGGTGAATGGGCAAATGAAGAAAAAAGAATTCCGGGTGAAGAACTGCCACCAACAGCAAATGAGTCTTCCGATGAATGGGACTATTAGTCCCTTCAAGCTATTAAACTTTTAGTTTTTCGGCGATAGCCGTAAGAATAGGCGCATTGGCCGCTGGGAAAGTATAATCTGTCAGTTCGTTAACAGGTACCCAGCGCCACTCTTGACCCTCTAGCGCTTGCACCTCGCCTGATATTTTAGTAACCCACCAAACATCGAGCAGTACCTGCTTGTCGCTATAGCTATGCTCTATTCGGCAGAGTGGCTCCGCCTGTTCAGCACGTATACCTAATTCTTCTTCAAGTTCACGGCTTAAGCTTTCAATCACCGACTCACCTGCTTCAACCTTACCGCCAGGAAACTCCCAACGGTTACCTTGATGCTGATGTGCAGCGCGCAGGCTTATAAGCACATGTTGGTTGGCGTTGATAACAACGCCAACCGCCACATGTATAGATTTCATAACTGGCCTATCAGCTCAATTTACCGTGGCAATGCTTGTATTTTTTACCTGACTTACATGGACAAGGGTCGTTACGGCCAATTTTTTCACCATCACGTACCATTGGCTGGCCAGAGCTTTCTGCATAACCAGGAGTAGCGCTAGGCGTTGCCGACTCATGCGTATATTCACGCGGCATATTCTCAGCTTTGCGACGTTGCTCTTCTACTGCTTCAACGTCTTCTTCTGCACGCACTTTTACTTTACTCAGTACACTAATAACGTCTACTTTAAGTTCTTCCAGCATGTCCATAAACAAATCGTAGGCTTCACGCTTATATTCTTGTTTTGGGTTTTTCTGTGCGTAACCACGTAAATGAATACCCTGGCGCAAGTGGTCCATAGCCGCTAAGTGCTCTTTCCAATGGGTGTCTAAACTTTGTAGCATGACGGCTTTCTCAAAGTTACGCAGGACTTGCTCGCCAACCATTTCTTCTTTTTCTTTATATGCTTTTTCTGCTTCTTCAATAATGCGTTCGCGCAACAACTCTTCAAATAGCTTGTCGTCATTATCGAGCCATTCTTGCAACGGCAATGCTAGATCGAAATCAGCACGTAAGCGGTTTTCTAATTCTGAAACACTCCACATTTCTTCGAGCGAGCCTGGCGGGATATATTCTGAAACAACTTGGTTCAGAACGTCTTCGCGGATCACTTGAATAGTTTCAGCAATACTACCTTCGTCGAGTAATTCGTTGCGCTGTGAATACACAACTTTACGTTGGTCATTTGCTACGTCATCGTATTCTAATAATTGCTTACGCACGTCAAAGTTACGAGCTTCAACTTTACGTTGAGCATTCTCAATTGCTTTTGTTACCCAAGGGTGTTCGATTGCTTCGCCCGGTTTCATACCTAAGCGTTTCATCATAGCGGCCATACGATCTGAAGCGAAAATACGCATTAAACTGTCTTCTAGAGACAAATAAAAGCGTGACGACCCTGGGTCACCCTGACGCCCAGCACGACCACGTAACTGATTGTCTATACGGCGTGACTCATGACGTTCAGTAGCAATAATATGTAAGCCACCAGCTGCAATAACCGCGTCATGCCGCTCTTGCCATTGTGCTTTAAGCTTTGCCACTTGGTTTGCGTCTGGATTGTCCAACGCATCGAGCTCTGCTTGCCAGTTGCCACCAAGAACAATATCGGTACCACGCCCAGCCATGTTGGTTGCAATGGTTACTGCACCCGCTTGGCCAGCTTGAGCAATAATTTCCGCTTCTTGTTCGTGAAACTTCGCGTTCAATACTTTGTGCTTAATTTTTTCTTTCTTCAGTAAATTAGACACTAACTCCGAGCTTTCAATCGAGCTCGTACCTACTAGTACAGGGCGGTTCGCATCGCGTTGCTTACGCACATCGGCAATAATGGCTTGATACTTTTCTTCAGCGGTTAAATAAATAAGGTCAGCACGATCTTCGCGCACCATAGGCTGGTTCGTAGGCACAACAATGGTTTCTAAACCATAAATTTGTTGGAATTCAAATGCTTCCGTGTCCGCCGTACCCGTCATACCAGACAGTTTTTCATATAAGCGGAAATAGTTTTGGAAGGTAATCGATGCCAAGGTTTGGTTTTCGTTCTGAATAGGCACACCTTCTTTGGCTTCCATCGCTTGGTGTAAGCCTTCAGACCAACGACGACCTTCCATTGTACGGCCCGTATGCTCGTCAACAATAACAATTTGATCGTCTTTAACAATATAGTCAACGTCGCGTTGGAATAAATGATGTGCGCGCAGGGCTGCATTCACATGGTGCAGTAAAGAAATATTAGCAGCAGAATACAGTGATTCGTCTTCTTCAAGCAAACCCGCCGTACGCAGAATATCCTCGATATTCTCTTGACCTGCTTCTGTTAAGTGAAGCTGACGGGCTTTTTCATCGATCGTGAAGTCACCGCTTTCGTCACCTTCTTCTTCTTTGCCATCTTCGTGGGTTTGGCGCTTTAAGCTGGGTACCAATAAATTAATTTGTCGGTAAAGTTCTGACGAGTCTTCAGCTGGGCCAGAAATAATCAGTGGCGTAC
>Ga0209075_1004039_pt1 | contig 11940 bp, 9 predicted proteins | sample Stecom2011_FD_187523 | JGI IMG/M metagenome (GOLD analysis project Ga0209075, IMG submission 187523) | Agricultural soil microbial communities from Utah to study Nitrogen management - Steer compost 2011 (SPAdes) (version 2) | ecosystem: Environmental > Terrestrial > Soil > Agricultural land...
CCTTTTGGGGAAAGATTTGACGCAACGCGAGTTTACTCTTCTATTTATGGTGTAAACGTTTATGCAGGATTTAGATTTAGTTTAGATAAAAAATAAAATAGTAAATTATGAAAATGAGATTAATGATGATGGCTGTGATTGCATTTGTGCTAACAGCATGTGCAACAGCAAAAGATGGTGAGCCAGTGAAAAGAACGGCTTTCATTCAGACCAATGCCCAGTGTGGAGATTGTAAAGAAAGAATGGAGAGTGTGTTGAATTTTGAATCAGGAATTATTTATTCAGATTTGAATATGGAGGACAAAAAGATGGAGGTGAAATATAATTCTAAGAAAATTTCTTTGGCAGAGATAAAAACAATTATCTCAAATATAGGCTATGACGCAGATGAGGTACAGGCTAATAAATCTGGCCAAAGTAGTCTTCCTGCATGTTGTCAACCAGGTGGTCATGATTAATAAGAAAAGCGCTAGGGTCTAGTGTAAATTAGTAAGTAATTAACAATCAAATTCAATTTGTGGAAAAAATTAGCTTTTTATAAGTAGTTTAAGAAATAAATAAGCTATCTTTGCGCCCAAATTGAACATTTAAAAGGACAGGATAATGTCGGAAATCAAAGGACAAGTTTTACAGGTTATTGGACCTGTTGTTGATGTAAGCTTCGAGAAAGGAGTCGAGCTGCCAAATATTTACGATGCATTATATGTGTTGAAATCAGACGGTTCTAGAGTAGTTCTAGAAGTTCAGTCTCACGTAGGTGAAAATGCGGTAAGGACAATTTCAATGGATACCACTGATGGGTTTACTCGTGGAATGGAAGTGATTTCTACTGGGGATTCAATTCAAATGCCAGTGGGTGACCAAGTGAAAGGACGTTTGTTTAACGTTGTTGGTGATGCAATTGATGGTATAAAAGAAACTGACCGTACGGTAGGTGCTTCTATTCATAGAGATGCTCCTAAGTTTGAAGACTTATCAACTTCTTCTGAGGTTCTCTTCACAGGGATTAAAGTGATTGACTTGGTTGAGCCTTATTCTAAAGGAGGTAAGATTGGTCTATTTGGTGGTGCCGGTGTAGGTAAAACTGTATTGATTCAAGAGTTGATTAACAACATTGCAAAAGCGTATGACGGATTGTCTGTATTCGCTGGGGTTGGTGAGAGAACTCGTGAAGGGAATGACTTACTTCGTGAAATGCTTGAATCTGGAATTATTTGCTACGGTGAAGATTTCATGAAGTCAATGGAAGAAGGAAAGTGGGACCTTTCAAAAGTAGATGAAAATGAATTGAAAGAGTCTAAGGCTGCTTTCGTATATGGTCAGATGAATGAACCTCCAGGAGCTCGTGCTCGTGTTGCTTTGTCTGGATTGACTTTAGCTGAGTATTTTAGAGATGGTGACGGTGAAGGAACAGGTAGAGATATCTTATTCTTCGTAGATAATATCTTTAGATTTACACAGGCTGGTTCTGAGGTGTCTGCACTTCTAGGTCGTATGCCATCTGCTGTAGGTTACCAACCAACATTGGCTACTGAGATGGGGGCGATGCAAGAGCGTATTACTTCAACTAAGAATGGTTCGATTACTTCTGTACAGGCTGTATATGTTCCTGCGGATGACTTGACTGACCCTGCTCCAGCAAATACATTTGCTCACTTGGATGCAACTACAGTATTGTCTAGAAAAATTGCAGAGCAAGGAATTTATCCAGCAGTAGATCCATTGGATTCTACCTCTAGAATTCTTTCTGCTTCTATCTTAGGTGACGAGCACTACAATTGTGCACGTAGAGTTCAGTCAACTTTACAACGTTATAAAGAATTACAAGATATTATCGCGATCCTTGGTATGGACGAGCTTTCTGAAGAAGATAAGCTAGTCGTTCACCGTGCACGTCGTGTTCAACGTTTCTTATCTCAACCTTTCCATGTAGCTGAACAGTTTACGGGATTAAAAGGAGTGTTGGTAGATATTAAAGACACAATCAAAGGATTTAACATGATTCTTGATGGTGAATTAGATCAATACCCAGAAGCTGCTTTTAACTTAAAAGGAGATATTAACGATGTGATTGAAGCAGGAGAGAAAATGCTTGCTGAAGTTTAAAAAAGTATAAAATGAAGTTAGAGATAATTACTCCAGAGAAAAAAATGTTTGAAGGTGAGGTAGATGCTGTTCGATTCCCTGGAATCGATGGGTCTTTCCAAGTCCTTAGAGGTCACGCCCCAATCATTTCTGCACTTTCTGAAGGCAAGATAAAGGTTGATTTGTCAAATGATGATACCGATTTTGACGACTTCTCAGGGTCTATTGAACCAGATTCTACCAACTCTAGAGTCGTTCGTTTGTCTATCAAAGGCGGAGTAATGGAGATGCAAAATGATAAAATTATCGTACTTGCAGACTAATGAAATAATAAATTGAGAAAAAGGGAGTTGTATAAAGCAATTCCCTTTTTCTGTTAAACTACGTTAAGGTTATTCATAATTATAGGGCAAAAGTCTTTTTGTTATTGTAAATTCGTCGACTGATAAATTATAATGAGCCTGTTAAGTCAAATAAACCGTGAGAAGTGCCCCAAGCATATTGCCATCATTATGGATGGGAATGGACGTTGGGCAAAGCAACAAGGAGAAATGAGGCTCTTTGGTCACGCTATTGGTGTGGAAGCTGTTCGTGAAGTACTAAAAGCTTGTGTTGAATTAGGTGTTAGACACCTAACATTATACGCTTTTTCTACGGAGAACTGGAATAGACCTAAAGAAGAAGTTGACGGGTTGATGAACTTAATGGTTGAAACTATCGCAAATGAAATCTCAGAACTGGATGAGAATAATATTCGCTTGAGAAGTATTGGAGATCGTTCTGGTTTACCTGATGCTTGTAGAAATGAATTAACTACGGCGATGGAGGCTACTAAGACCAATGATTCATTAGATTTGATCTTGGCACTCAACTATAGTGCGCGATGGGAAATCGTTGATGCTACTAAAAAAATTGCCAATAAGGTGAAAGCTGGAGAGTTAAAGCCTTCCGATATTGATGATGAAACTTTTTCAAAAGCACTTTGCCTTGGTGATGTTCCTGATCCAGAACTCTTGATTAGGACCTCAGGCGAATGTAGAATTAGTAACTTTATGCTCTGGCAAATCGCTTATTCTGAATTGTATTTTACAGATAAATTGTGGCCAGACTTCAAAAGAGAAGACTTATACGAAGCGGTGATCGACTATCAAAATAGAGAAAGACGATTTGGTCAAGTATCAGAACAATTGAATGATTAATATGAGACAACTAACAATCATACTTTTAACTATTGCTATTGCGCATTTTTCTTTTGGGCAATCAATCGATTATGCTAATCCTAAGCAGTATGAGGTAGGGCCAATTACTATAAATGGAGCTGATAACTTCGACCACCAAGCCATTAAGTTAATTGCTGGTTTGCGTCAAGGAAGTAAAATTAAAATTCCAGGTGAAGAAATTACTAAAGCCATTAAGAATTTATGGGACGAAGGATTGTTTTCTGATGTTCAAATAAAACTTGAAAAAACACTTGGCGATGTAGCTTACCTTTCTATTAATTTAAAACCTCGTCCTAAACTTTCACGTTTTAGATTTGAAGGTGCCAAGAAAAAAGATGCCGACAAAATTAGAGAGGAAATCAATTTGTTCTCAGGAAAAAACATTACTGAAAATCTTATTTTTAATACCCGTGCGAAAGTTGTAGGATACTATAGAGAAAAAGGATTCTATAATGTTAGTGTTGACATTCAACGTGTCAATGATACATTAATGAATAATTCTGAAATCTTCGTTATTTTCATCGATAAAGGAAAGCCAGTAAGAATACAAGAAATTAATTTCTATGGAGCTGAATCGGTTAAGCCTGGAAAGTTGCGCCGTAAAATGAAAGATACAAAACAAAAAGCTTTTTGGAGATTCTTCAAACGTTCTAAATTTACTGAATCCGCCTATGCTAGGGATAAAAAGTTGATGATGCAAGAATTCAAAGAAATTGGACTGCGTGATGCAACTATTATTCGAGATTCAGTATACCGAAAAGACGATAGAAATCTAATTGTTGATATTCATATCGATGAAGGTCAAAAATATTATTTTGGAAATATCTCATGGGTTGGAAATGCAAAGTATACTTCTGGATATTTGGATACGGTTCTAGGAATTAAGTATGGAGATCTGTATAATCAAACTTTATTGGAAACAAGGTTATTCCAGAGTATGGATGGAAGAGATATTACTTCTTTATATATGGATAGAGGACATCTGTTCTTCCAAGCAACTCCTGTAGAAGTAAATGTTGAAAATCATCACATCGACTATGAAATTCGAATTATAGAAGGGAAGGAAGCAAGAATTAAAGACATCATTATTAAAGGGAATTATAAAACGAACGATTATGTAATTAGACGTGAAATCCGTACAAAACCAGGTGACTTATTCAATAGAAATGATATTATCCGAACACAGCGTGAGTTGGCTCAGTTAGGATATTTTGATGAACAAGCTTTTGAAATTAATCCACTGCCTAACCCTGCAGATGGTACTGTTGATATCGAATACGTTGTAACTGAAAAATCTTCAGATCAAATAGAACTCTCTGGAGGATATGGAGCAGGTAGAATTATAGGAACCCTAGGCTTAACTTTCAATAATTTCTCAATACAAAATTTGTTTAATAAACAAGCTTGGCAACCACTTCCTACTGGAGACGGACAAACTTTCTCTATTCGAGCGCAAACGAATGGTAAGTTTTATCAATCTTATAATTTATCATTTACCGAGCCATGGCTTGGAGGTAAAAAACCAAATGCTTTTTCAGTTTGGTTGAATCACTCTCAATTTGGAAATAACTTGAACAGATCTAATCCAGATTACCAAGGGGTATCAATTACAGGGACAGGAGTTGGATTGCAAAGAAGAAAGAAAGTCCCGGATGATTACTTTAGTGCTTACTACGAATTTTCTTACAATTATTATGATGTAACAAATTACGGAGAAGTCTTTGACTTTGATAATGGATTTTCAAATAATATTGCATTCCAATACGTATTGTCGAGAAACTCTATTGACGCACCGATTTATCCAAGAAGTGGTTCCAGAATATCATTCACAGCGAAAGGAACATTGCCGTATTCCCAATTTGATGGTATTTCAGATTATAGTTTAGTGGATGAACAAACAAGAAATAAATATGCTGAATACTATAAATTGAAATTGACAGGTGAGTGGTATTTACCTTTAACGCCAGACAGAAAGTTAATTCTTATGCCGAAAATTGGTTTTGGATTTATGGGAAGCTATTCCGCAGCCAAAGGACTGACGCCTTTTGAAAGATTCTATTTGGGAGGAAATGCCTTGACGGGAGTCGCTCGTTTAGATGGACGTGAATTGATTTCTTTGAGAGGTTACGAAGAACAAGAAGTGTCTTCTAATCTGGGAGATCCAATCATTACTCGTTACTCCTTAGAGTTAAGGTATCCCATTTCTTTGAACCCTTCTGCTACTTTCTTCGTTCTTGCATTTGCCGAAGCTGGAAATACTTATCCAACATTTACTAAGTTTAACCCATTCAATGTTAAACGAAGCCTAGGAGGTGGAGTTAGGGTGTTCTTGCCTATGTTTGGTATGCTAGGGTTTGACTACGGTTGGGGATTCGATACGCTTGATCCGCACAGTAAAGGTGTAGGTAGCGGAAACGATATTTCTAGAATGGGAGGTAAGCCAGTTGGAGCATTTCAATTCATTATTGGTGCGAATTTAGGAGATTTATAATATTTTTGTTTAAAACGAGTTATCTACCTTTGACAAAGGTAAATAGAACAGTTTTATAAATATAAACAGATATGAAAAACATAATTTTTTTAGTAATCATTTTTTTTGGTACGGCATTTGCCTCTATGGGCCAGAAATACGCTTACATTGATTCAGACTACATTCTAGAAAGCATGCCTGAATATAATGATGCGAAAGCTGAATTAGATAAATACGCAACAAGATGGCAGAAAGAAATAGACGAATTGTATAAACAGATTGAAAAAAGAAAATCAGAATTCCTTAGGGTGGAAGCAATACTGCCAGCTGAAGAAAGAGAAAAACGCCAAGAAGAAATCAGCACTATGGAGTCTGAAGCTCTAGAAATGCAACAATTGAGATTTGGAGTAAGTGGCGATTTGTTTGCCAAAAGAAGGGAGTTGATAGAACCCATTCAAGACAAAGTTTTTGAAGCGCTCGGAAAAGTAGCCAGCAATAGAAATTTTGCCTTTGTTTTTGACAAGGCCAATCAATCAAATCTTATATTTGCTGATCCAAAATATGACATCAGTAAAATGGTGCTTCGTGAAATGGGAATTAGTGCCCGATAATTTAAAATAGAAAACAAAAAGAAAACAGAATCATGAAAAAATTAATGTTAATACTATTAGTAGCAGTTACAACACTAGGAGGTACTGCTTACGGACAAACTCCAGTTGCTCACGTAAATACACAGAAAGTATTGGATACGATGCCTTCACGTAAAAGTGCAATGACAGAACTCGAGAACTTTGAAAGAAGAGCTGTGAAGGAGTTACAAGAAACACAACAGCAACTCCAAGCTGATTATGGAAAGTTGCAACAAGAAAAAGCAACGATGAGCCCAACTGCTTATAAGTTTGAAGAAGAACGTTTAATGAAAAAGTCACAAGAATTCCAAACGCGTCAGCAAGAACTTGATCAACAAATTCAAATTCTAAGTCAAGACTTAAATGCGCCAATTTTAGATATGGTACAAAAAGCAGTGGCGAAAGTTTGTAAAGCTGAGAAAATCAGCTACGTGATTGATGAGTCTTCTCTTTTGTACAGTGGAGGTAGAGATATTACTGACCTGGTAGTGAAAGAAGTTTTAGTACTAGAAAAAGAAAAAGAAGCTGCAGCAGTGAAAGAAAGTAATTAATAAGAATTATACCTATATTAAAGCCGTTATGATTTTCATAACGGCTTTTTTTTATTTTTGTATATGCACAAATTATCCCCAATTGGTTTTTTTGACTCTGGTTACGGAGGGCTTACTGTCTTAAAGGAAGTTCAGCAATTGATGCCTCAATATGACTATTTATACCTAGGGGATAACGCACGTGCGCCATACGGAACCAAGTCCGTTGAAACGGTCTACGAGTACACTTGGGAATGTGTGAAAACATTATTTGATAAAGGATGTGACTTGGTAGTGTTGGCTTGTAATACTGCCTCAGCTAAAGCATTACGTAAAATACAACAGTTTAATTTAGTAAATTATCCAGGGAAAAGGGTGCTAGGAGTTATTCGGCCAAGTGCTGAAATTGTTGGAGATTTTAGTCAGAGCAACAAAATTGTTGTCCTAGGTACAGAAGGGACGATTTCTTCCAATACCTACATAGAAGAGTTTTCTTTCTTAAGCCCACAAACACAAGTGTTTCAATATGCATGCCCCCAATGGGTACCTTTAATTGAATCCCGAGATTATGAAAATGAAAAAGGAAAGGCTTTAATTAGAAAAGATATAGACAATATCTTGAACTTATATGATGATATTGATGTAATGTTGCTAGGATGTACACATTACCCTATTTTACAAAGACTCATTGAAGAGTATGTTCCAAGTACTATTCAAGTAATCAGTCAAGGAGAGATTGTGGCGGGTTCATTAGCATCATACCTAAATCGACATACGTGGATGAGGGATAAACTGTCAGAAGGGAAAACAAGTTTGTATCTAACAACAGGGGACCCCAAAGAGTTTGAGGATATGGCATCTAAATTATTAGAAATCGAAGTAAATGTAGAATCTATCAAAATATAATAATGGCATTAATAAAAGAGTGTAGGGGGAAAAAACCTGAGTTTGGTGACAACTGTTGGTTGGCTGAAAACGCTACAGTGGTTGGAGATGTAAAGATGGGGAAGGATTGCTCTGTTTGGTTTTCAGCAGTAATTCGAGGAGATGTTAATAGCATTGAATTTGGAGATAACTGTAATGTGCAAGACGGTGCAGTAGTTCATTGTACTTATGAAAAAACAAAAACAAAACTTGGAAACAATGTTTCTATTGGTCATAATGCAATTGTACATGGATGTACCATAGAAGATAATGTTTTGGTTGGAATGGGTGCAATTGTTATGGATGATGTATATGTCCATGCCAATGTGTTGATCGCTGCTGGAGCTGTTGTTTTAGAAGGAGCAGTTCTCGAATCCAATTGTATATACGCTGGGGTTCCTGCAAAAAAAGTAAAGACACTTTCGGCAGATACATTCAAAGGAGAAGTATTAAGAATAGCAAAAAACTATGGAATGTATGCAAGTTGGTTTTCAGATCCGCATAAATAGACTTGTATATTTACAAACTACTTTACCAATTAACATATTTTATTAAACGGAAAATCGATTTACATTTGTTTGTAACAATTGTGTAATTGTGCATTAATTTTTAATGTTTGTTAAATTTTCTAAATGAAATTTTTCTATATTTACACTTTTTGAATAAATAAGTAAGAATAAATAAATAAATCTTATGATACGAAAACTCTACTTTTTGTTTTTAAGCATCACATTGTCAGTAGGTACTGCATTTGGTCAGGCTGGTAATGGTACGATAAAGGGATCTGTCCTGGACAGTGAATCAAATGAACCCATACCTTTTGTTTCGGTTGTTTTATACCAGGGAGGTATTATTAAAGGAGGAACTGACTCTGACTTTGATGGGAAATTTGAATTCCCTTCAATCACTTCAGGTACTTATGATGTTGAATTCCGTTCTCAGGAATATCAAGCGATGAAAATCGAGAATGTTTCTGTTTCTGCAGAAAGAATTACATTCCTTGACAAAATCAAGTTAACCAAACCTGAAGATGTTCAGCAAATGGAGGAAGTCCAAATTGTTGCTTATAAGGTCCCTCTTATTAATAAGGATGGTGGTGCTCAAGGGCAGACAGTAACAAGAGAAGATATCTCAAAGTTGCCTGTACGATCTGCTTCTGGTGTTGCTGCTACTGTTGGTGGAGTTAACGAATCAGAGGGTTCAGGAGAAATTAGTGTGAGAGGATCTCGTGAGGGAGCGTCTTATTACTATATCGATGGTATTAAAGTAAGAGGGTCTTCAAACCTTCCTAAATCTGCACTTGAAGAAGTACAGGTAATTACTGGAGGGGTTCCTGCAAACTACGGTGATGCAACAGGAGGTATTATTTCTGTAACTACCCGTGGACCATCTTCACGTTACTTTGGATCTCTTGAAGGAGTGACTTCAGGATTTTATTTTCATGGTAAAGATGATCTTGGTTATGATAGTAAAGTTATTGGTTTGGATCAGTTTGGATACAACCTTGTAGAAGGTATGGTTTCTGGTCCCCTTTTAATGAAAAAAGATTCGGCTGGAAATAAAACTGAACCATTATTAGGATTCTTGATCTCAGCTTCATTTAATGATCAAGCAGATTACAGACCATTTGCTGATGGGTCTTGGAGAATTACAAAGGAAGCACGTCAAAATCTTATTGATAATCCTTTGCGTCTTTCTTCTGATGGTCAATCAACTACTCAAAACTCTAACTATTTGAGAGAGAGCGATTTTGAAAAGACGAATTATAGAATGAATTCACGCAGAACAACGCTTTCTGCTGCTGGAAAAATTGACGTGAATACAGGACCAACTGTAAACCTTTCTTTTGGAGGATCTATGAACTATAGTGGAGGTAAATTGTACAACCGTTATAATTCATTGTATAATTTTGAGAACTTTGGAAATAGAAATACGCTAGACTGGAGAGTGTATGGTCGTTTCAGACAAAGTTTCAGAAATGATACTGAAGGGTCTAGTTCTAAGGTGAAAAGTTTTTACTATAACTTAATGGTTGACTATTCGAAAAGAAATGATAAGTATTTTGACGAGAACCATGAGTATAATATCTTTAACTATGGTCACGTTGGATACTATAATACAACTTGGAGACCAACCTATGGCTTCAATGGAGCAAATGATAGTTTAATTCATAACGGTTTTGAATCTGTTATCGTTGACTTCACTCCTTCAGATATTAATCCGACACTTTCTGCAATTACATCTCAGTACTATGAGCTTTATCCAAATCCACAAGGGAAGTATCAAAACTTAGACCAAATAAATACCTATGGTGCATTAAGAAACGGAGACCGTCCAGATAACGTTTATGGAATTTGGGGAAGTTTAGGAACGCCTTACGAACAGTATTTCAAATCAGAAGCTGAGCAATTACGTATCACAGGTTCTGCTTCTATTGTTATTGGAGGACACAATATCTCTTTAGGTGTTGAGTACGAACAAAGATGGGACCGTGGATGGGGTGCTGGAAGTTTCTTCTCTAATGCTGGTGAAGGACCTGTTGGAATTTGGAGAGTTGCACGTCAGTATATGAACCACCATATTAGTGAATTAGATTTTAATTCTCCTAGTTATGATTTCTACGGGACATACCCACGTGTTACTTATGAGCGTTTGAATACAGGTTATGCTGCAAATGCGGGTAATGGTGAATATGGAGGAGCTGTTAATAATGATGAACAGTACTTCTTTGACTATAACTTCAGAAAAGCATTAGGATTAAACCCTGCTGGAAATGACTATGTTAACATCGATGAGTACGATCCAAACATGTTTAGTCTTGATATGTTCTCACCAGATGAGTTATTCAATCAAGGTCAAAGCTTTATTTCTTACTATGGTTACGACCATACTGGAGAGAGAGTAACAGGAACAACTGATATTAATTCATACTTTAATGATACAGACGAAAATGGTAACTACAAAAGATTTGTAGGTGCTTACCAACCAACTTACGTTTCTGGATACATTATGGATAAATTCTCTTTTGATGATATCGTATTCAACGTAGGAGTTCGTGTAGATGTTTTTGATGCAAATCAACCAGTATTGAAAGATCAGCACTTATTCTATAATGCGCGTTCAGTTTCTGAAGCTAGAGCATTGAAAAATCAAGACCCAAATACTTATAGCTGGGTGAATATTCCTGAAAGTATGGGGGATGACTATGTAGTTTATGTAAACAACATAGAAAGTCCAACTCAAATTAATGGATTTAGAAAAGGTGAAGAGTGGTTTGATGCATCTGGTACAACAGTTCAAGATCCATCAACGCTGCGAGGTAGTGCAGGTATCGCACCATGGTTGTTAAATCCTGGTCAAACAACGCCTACTGCTGATGCTTTTGAAGATTATAAAGTAGCAATTAACGTTATGCCACGTATTGCGTTCTCTTTCCCTATTTCAGATGAAGCAAGTTTCTTTGCTAACTACGATATCTTAACAAGAAGACCATCGGACGGTGTAAGATTTGACCCGATCGATTATCAATTTGTTACTTCTCGTACGAACAACACCATTAATAACGCAAATTTGCGTCCAGAGAAAACAATTGATTACTCTTTCGGTTTCCAACAAGTATTGACTCGTACTTCTTCGTTGAAGTTGAGTGCTTTCTACCGTGAACAAAGAGATCAAGTTCAAATTCGTAACGTATTTGAAGCGTATCCTGCAACTTACAAAACTTATGGAAACCGTGACTTTGGTACTGTAAAAGGGTTGACAGTTGAATATGATTTAAGAAGAACAGGAAACCTAAGAATGACAGCTAACTATACATTACAGTTTGCTGAAGGAACAGGTTCGGATGCTAACTCATCGTTGTCATTTGTTAACTCAAATCAACCAGATATGAGAACTGTATATCCATTCTCATACGATCAAAGACATTCATTCGCATTCACAGTTGACTACCGTTATGGTTCAGGAAAAGATTACAATGGTCCTGTGATTAAGGACGTTAATATTCTTGAAAATACAGGGATCAACATTGTAACTTTAGTAAATTCTGGAACGCCTTACTCTAAGCAAAAGAACATTACTGC
>Ga0209075_1004040_pt1 | contig 11935 bp, 12 predicted proteins | sample Stecom2011_FD_187523 | JGI IMG/M metagenome (GOLD analysis project Ga0209075, IMG submission 187523) | Agricultural soil microbial communities from Utah to study Nitrogen management - Steer compost 2011 (SPAdes) (version 2) | ecosystem: Environmental > Terrestrial > Soil > Agricultural land...
GCCACGGCGCCGTATACGTGATAGGTGGAGAGAACAATCACCCGGTGAATACCGTACTTCTGGGAAAGATCCAGCAGCTTCTGGGTGCCCAGCACGTTGGCGTTATAGCGGCGCATGCGGGTGAGCTGGCTGGACAGTATCCGGCCCAGATGGATCACGCCGTCAAACTGATATCGCCTGAACAGGTCCTCGAAAACCCGTTTATTGAAGTCGATGCAATAGCTGGGGATGTCGTCTCCCAGATACACCTGCTCACGGAAGTCCACGGCGACCAGGTCGCAGGTTTCCCTGAGGCGGCTGATGACTTGTTGCGCCAGGGCGCCGGCGGCGCCAGTCACGAGGATGTGGGGTCTGCGTTTGGTGGTCATCAGAACAGCCTTTTCCTTTCACTGAGCCCTTTGTCGATCAATCGGCTGATTTCAGCCTTGACGGCTTCCACCCGCTCGGTCACCTGTTCTTCCGGGATTTCGGTATTGTCGAAATGCATGGGTGGGCCGAAGTTCAGGTGTACCTTGGCCGGAAGAATCACGGGCAGTGCCACCGGAACGTAGGGCACGCCCAGTGCATTGGCCAGTGGCTTTATATTGGCAATGGCAGGGATGGTTTCCTCGCAACCCACCACGCCAACGGGAACAATGGTCGCGTTGTATTTCATGGCCAAATGCATGAAGCCGTTACCGAAGCGCTTGAGCTGGTAACGGTCACGGTACAGTTTGCCGGAGCCGCGAACGCCTTCGGGGAAGACGATTACCGCTTCATTGTTCTCCAGCATCTTGGCGCAATTGACCGGGTCCCCAAGAACGGCGCCCATCTCATTGAGCAGGTTGCCCAGCCAGGGCACGGTGGGAAAGAACCGCTCGATCATGGCCCGGGGAATGCGGGGGTTGTCTTTTCGTGATGCCAAAGCATAGCCGATAAGGAGGCCGTCCAGGGGGAGCTGGCCGGAATGGTTGGCAATGATCAGAACCGGGCCTTCGGCGGGCACGTTGTCGACGCCTGAAGCCTGAACACGAAAGTACTTCTCGTAGATCTGCCGGGTAAGGGAGAAGCCGTACTTGATGGCCTCGTTGTTATAACCCCAGGGGTCGTAGCCCAGGGAGCCGATTGGCTTGCGTATTCGCTCTATCTGTTGGTCCAGTTCGGCTGGTACCAGCCTGGATTTGAGAAACGATGCCAGGCCCATGCCTGCTCCCTGTCTGATGGATTTGGATTTTCGGCGCGGTCAGATGCGGCCGATCAATACGCCCAGAGTGTGGCTCTGGCCCTCATTCAACACCCGATAATCGCCCGCGGCATTGGCTGTTTCGACACACAGCATTTTTTGCCAGCCATTGCCGGGGAAGTCCGAAAGCCGGGCAGATTTGTCCGGTCCGGGATTCCAAACCACGGTCGAGTCACTGCCCACCGAGGTCAGCTTGCGTTTGCCAAGCGGTGTCACCACTGTAAGGGGCTCGCCGGATTCATAGATTCTGTCGGTCTCACCCTCGAAATAGACCGGGCCTTCCTGAGTGCAATACTCCCAGTCTTTCAGGGTGTCTATGTACTGACTGTTGCCAAGGCCAAGCACGCGGGTGCGGCTGATGTCAGCGGTTGGTAAATAGGTGTGCAGGGCCTGGCTGAACGCCAGTGGCTGGCGTGAGAGGTTGGTGGTGGTCAGTGCAACCTGGCAACCCCTGACCGAGAAACTGAACGTGGCCAGCACCAGTGCGTGGCCATCCCATTGCTCGGCGAAATCCTCGTTGGCATTCAGGGACAGGCTGATTTCCACTTCATGGGCACTCTCGCGCACATCTTCCAGGCGCCACAGGGCGGTGCGGGCGAAACCGTGAGCAGTCGGTTCATGAACCCGCTTGCGGATTTCCGGCGGGTTTTTGGCTGGGTCGCCAAACCAGGGCCAGCAAATTGGAATGCCGCCCCGGATTGCCCGGCCCGGTTGGAATTTGGCCAGCTCACTCAGCCAAAGCCAATTGTTCTGGTCCCGCGGGGAAAAGTGAGTCAGGTGTGCGCCTTGAAGAAAAATAGTGGCCTGAAACAGAGGATGATGCACCTCCAGGGCCTCAAGCTGGCCGATGGTTTGCCAGCGGGTGAACGACCATTGTCCCGGTGTCACCGAGACCGGTGGTTTGTTACTGCTTTCAGACATAGCGTGCGACGACTTCCTTTGCGATGACTTCCTCAAGGGGATCTGCTTACCAAGAGAGTAAATTAAATCCGCCGCGCCGGCGAGTTTGATCATACAATAGCCTAAAATTCAGGGGGTGTATTGATGGATTCTGATAGCCAGAGCGCGGTTATTGTTCCACTGCCGGAGCCTCGGCTCGAACATGGCCAGGGACATTTCGACCAGGTAGTGGGCGAGGGCTCGCTGGCGGGTACAGCGAGCGCGCACGACGTTGATCGCGTTGACGCACGGTGGCTGGATCAGTTGGCGGATGGCTTGAGCGAGCACGCCTGGCTGGAGCTGGATCTTGCTGATCGCCTGCCGGAGGGCTTGGTGCCGGCCCTGCTCAATGAGGTGAAGATTCTCGAACGCACCCAAGCGATGAGCCGGGCGGGTATCGGGCGTGGAGCGGATCTGGTGAAGGATCGCAGCGTTCGGCGAGACAGTATTGCCTGGCTGGAAGGGTTTACCGAACCGCAGGCAAGTCTTTTCAGGTTTCTGGACCAGTTGATGGCTGGTCTCAATCAAAGGCTGTTTCTCGGGCTGAAGCGTTATGAAGCGCATTATGCGACTTATAAGGCTGGCGACTTTTACAAGTGCCACCTCGACAGCTTTCGCGGGCGGGCGTCCCGGATGATCAGCCTGGTGCTTTACCTGAATGACGACTGGGGCCTGGAAGACGGCGGCGAATTGCAGGTGTTCAGGCCACAGGAAGAGGATAGGGCGATTGGCCTTGTGCGCCCGGAAGCTGGCCGTGCCGTACTCTTCCTGAGCGAGGAAGTGCCCCATGAGGTGCTTCCGGCAAGGCGAACCCGGTATAGCATTGCCTGCTGGTTTCGGCAGGATGAAGTGCCCTTGCCGCTTTAGGCCGTTGTAGTCCTTATACCCTTCTGATAATATGCGCGCCGCTTTCGGGGTAAAAGTCCCGGAACGCCGTTATGGTGGCCCCATTGGTGCCCCCGCAACATGAAACCGTGAACCCGGTCAGGCCCGGAAGGGAGCAGCCGAAGCGGTGGATGTGTGTGCCGGGGGATTGCTGATGGGGTCACCCCCAGATTTTCTCTCCTTGTTTTCTCTCTCCCTGTCGCAATTGTCGGTTTTTCCTCTTTGGTTCTGTGAGCTGGTTCACGTTGAGTTGCCTTGTGGCCCGTTTGGCACTTATCCCTGTCTATCGTGTTTTTGGCATGCTACCCAAGCGGTATTTTGCTGTTGCCCGATCAAAACAAAGACAAAAAGGGAAAGCTATGAAAAGTGCCAAAACAACATCGCTCGTAACCGCAGGTGTGCTGGCGGCTGCATTGACTGCCCAACCAGCCTCCGCGTGGTGGTTCAGTAAAAAGGATACCTACACCGAAACCAGATACCCAATCGTGCTGGTGCACGGGCTTTCTGGTTTCAACAAACTGCTGGGCTTTGTGGAGTACCACAACGGAATTCCCGATGCCCTGGCTGAAGGCGGTGCGGAAGTCTTTGTGCCCCAGGTGTCTGCCGCCAATTCCACGGAAGTTCGCGGCGAGCAACTCCTTGCCCAGATCGAAGAATACCTGGCGGTATCCGGCGCTGAGAAAGTTCACCTTATTGGTCACAGTCATGGTGGGCCCACGGTGCGCTACGTGGCTGGGGTGCGGCCTGACCTGGTGGCGTCCGTGGCCAGTGTTGGTGGTGTTAACTGGGGTACACCGGTGGCCGATGCTGCCAGTGGCGTAGATCTGGATGGACTCGGAAACTGGTTCTTCGGGTTGATTGATACTCTGTCTGGCGGGGGTGGTTTGCCGCAGGATACCAACGCAGCCATCCATTCCCTCAGCACCGAAGGCTCCCTGGCATTCAATGCCCAGTTTCCCGCGGGTATGCCGTCCAGCTACTGCGGTGATGATGGTGCTGAAGTGGCCAATGGGGTGCGTTACTACTCCTGGGGTGGCAATCGGGTAGTGACCAATCTGCTCGATCCCAGCGATCTCTTGCTGGCGACCATGAGCCCGCTTTTCAACGAACCCCACGACGGCCTGGTGCCCGCCTGCAGCATGAAGCTAGGCAAGGTGCTGGGTGTGGATTATCGGCACAACCACCTGGATGAGGTGAACCAGATTTTTGGTCTGGTAGGCCCCTTCGCGGCAAGCCCGGTGCAGTTGTATCGCCAGCAGGCGAACCGGCTGAAAAATCTCGGGCTTTAATTCCAACCTGTTGGCGGGCCTCCGGGCCCGCCCTGGAGCGAGACCGTGGTACACAGAGTTGGGATTTTCGCACTCGGGGCTTTGCTCGCCGTTGTGGCCGGTTTTTGGCTGTTTGCTGATGGTGGGCAGGGCTTGCCGGGTGCGAGCATCGAGAACGTTGGCCAGCAGACTGCAGGGCGTTCCGTTGCACTGCCTGAAGAAGTAGCTGGAAGTTCCTCCGCTGGAGATAGCGTGCCGCCGTTACCCCGTGATGAGAGGATATCCGACATCGAGGTTGATGGCAGTGTTCGGGTGGATATGAACGGAAACCTGGTGCTGGATCCGTCATTGCGGCGTTTTCTGGATTTCTACATTGGCCTCACCGGTGGCCAGGCCCACGCCGAAGCACTAAAGCAGAGATTGGTGGCAGAGATGCGCCAGCGTGGCATATCGGCCCAGGTGCAACTGGAAGTGCTCGAGATTCTGGATAATTACCTTGCCTACCGGGGTGCTTCCGAAGCACTGGCAGTAAGGCGTAATGGCAGTGTGGAGGATTTGCAGGCGGTTCTGGACGAACTGCAGGACCTGCGACGGAAGCATTTGGGCCCAGATGTAGCTGAAGGATTCTTTGGAGCAGAGGAAGCACGCCTCAGATTGATGCTCGACCGGCAACGCATTCTGGCGGACGAAAGCCTGAGCGGCCACGAGCGTGACCAGGCATTGGCGCAGGTTGATCGGCTGTTGCCCGAGTTTTCGGTTCAAGCTCGCCGTCGCTCAGAAGCGGTGGTGTCTACCAGCCTGAGGGTCAGCGAAATGCGAGAGCAGGGCGCCTCAGAGGAGGAAGTGCGCGCGGTGCGGCTGGAAGCCTACGGCCCGGAGGCGACGCAAAGGCTGAGCCAATTGGACGAACAGCGGGCCCAGTGGCAAAGCCGGGTGGCTGAGTATCGGCGCCAGAAGGCGCTGATCGACCAGGCCGGTGGGCTGACCGCCGAAGACCGGCAGGCAGAGGTTGAGGCGCTGCGGGTGCGGATGTTTGAAGCGGAACATGAGCGCAGGCGAATCAGCGCCCTTGACCGGGCCGGGGATGACGATGCGTGAACAGAACATCCTTCTTCTGAACCCGGCTACATGCTATTGTTAGCGCCGGTTTATAGCAGCAGTTGAAGGATCATGAGCTATCAGGTTTTAGCCCGAAAATGGCGCCCCCGCACCTTTGAGGACATGGTTGGCCAGGAGCATGTGCTACAGGCATTGGTGCATGCGCTTGAGCACCAGAGGCTGCATCACGCCTACCTGTTTACCGGCACCCGGGGCGTGGGTAAAACCACCATCGGGCGATTGTTGGCCCGTTGCCTTAACTGCGAAACAGGCATCACCGCCAATCCGTGTGGCAAGTGTGGCAGTTGCCAGGAAATCCTGGAAGGGCGGTTTGTTGACCTGATCGAGATCGATGCGGCCTCCCGCACCGGTGTTGACGACATGCGTGAACTGACAGACAACGTTCAGTACGCCCCCAGTCGCGGCCGCTACAAGGTGTACCTCATCGATGAGGTGCACATGCTCACCAACCAGTCCTTCAATGCCTTCCTCAAGACCCTGGAAGAGCCACCCGAGCACGTCAAATTCCTTCTGGCTACGACCGACCCCCAGAAACTGCCGGTGACGGTGTTATCCCGTTGTTTGCAGTTCAACCTGAAGCGGATGACACCGGAACACATCGTAGGCCACCTCAAGCACGTACTGACCGAAGAGCAGATTCCCTTTGAAGAACCAGCGCTCTGGCTGCTTGCCCGGGCGGCGGACGGCAGTATGCGTGATGCCCTGAGTCTGACCGACCAGGCGATCGCCTTCGGCAACCAGAACCTGGCTGCCAGTGATGTCAGCAATATGCTGGGCACCATTGACCAGCGTGACATTGAACGCATCGTTACAACGCTGGTCGAGCGGGATGGCCCCGGTCTGCTGGCGGAGATCAGCCGCATTTCAGATTTTGCGCCGGATTACGCGGTCATTCTGGCGGATCTGTTATCGCTCTTTCACCGGGTCACCATGGAACAGGTAGTACCGGGCAGTGCCGACAATGCCCTGGGGGATGCGGCCCAGGTTCAGTCACTGGCGAAGCAGTTGAGCGCGGAAGACGCCCAGCTGTTCTATCAGGCGGCGTTGATGGGTCGGAAAGATCTGGCGGTCACGCCGGATGCCCGTATGGGATTTGAAATGACCCTGCTCCGGATGCTGGCTTTCCGGCCGGGGGCTGATCGCCGTGAGCCGCCAAGCATTGCCTCTGGTGGCAATGAGGGCCAGGCGCGCGCCGAACCGGAACCCGACCCTGCGGCGGTTCAGGGCTCTAAGCCCGAGCCCGACGCTGAACAAACGCAGGCCCTCGAGCAGAACCCTGAGCCAGTGCCGCAACCACAGCCAGAACCAGAACCTGCACCACCCCTGATGGAATCGCCCCCCTGGGATCCAGAGCCCGGCGACCCGGCCTTGAGCCTGGAGCGTGAAGAACCCGAGGCGTTTGCCGGCGAGATGGCACCAGAGCCCGCGGAAAGTCCGGTTCTTGAAGAAGTCCAACCGCAAGGCCCGGTGGAACCGTATGTTGAGCCTGTTGTCGAAAATCAGGAGCCGGTAACCGCGGACGGATTTGTGTGGGAACGGGATTTCCGCCAGTTGGAGATTACTGGCATGCCCGGTAACCTCGCCAGCTACAGTGCCATGGCGATGGACGGTCAAACAGTAGTGTTGACGCTGGATGAAGGCCACGCCCGGCTGCTGAATGCTCGCCATGAAGAAAAAATCCTGGCGGCCTTGAGATCTCGCTTCGGTGATGCCACTTCACTGAGAATAGAGCAGGGTGAGCCAGGGCTTCACACCCCGGCCGCCTGGGAAGAACGGCAACGGGCAGCCAGGCAGAAAGCGGCAGAGCAAGCGATCCGTCAGGACCCGGTGGTAAAAAGTATTGTTGAACGATTTGAAGGGCGGGTGGTTGAAGAGAGCATCCGCCCCATCGAGACAGGCAGGAGATGAACAGATGATGAATAACATGGGCGACCTGATGAAAAAGGCGCAGCAGATGCAGGAGCAGATGCAGAAGGCCCAGGAAGAGATTGCCAAGGCGGAAGTCACGGGTGAGTCCGGCGCCGGCCTGGTCAAAGTGACCATGAACGGTCGCCACGACGTCCGCAAGGTGGAGATAGATCCGTCGTTGCTGTCGGAAGACAAAGAGATTCTTGAAGATCTGTTGGCAGCGGCCGTTAACGATGCCGTTCGCCGTGTTGAGGCAAATCAGAAAGACAAGATGTCTGGCATGATGTCCGGAATGGGTATGCCCCCCGGATTCAAGATGCCGTTCTGAACCTGGGCCCGGCCCGCCATAGTCTTTGAGGAGCGTTCATGGCATTCAGCCCCCTGGTTGATGAATTGGTTGAATCCCTCCGGTGCTTGCCCGGAGTTGGTCAGAAAACAGCACAGCGCATGGCATTTCATCTGCTGGAGCGGGGCCGCTCTGGTGGCACCCGGCTGGCCAGTGCCCTGAGCCAGGCGATGGATGGCGTGCGTCGATGCGACAGCTGTCAGAACTTTTCTGACACCGAAATCTGCAACATATGCGAGAAGCCGGAAAGACGCACCGGCACCCTGTGCGTTGTGGAAAGCCCTTCCGATCTGCTCGCCATCGAACAGGCCGGGGATTATCGGGGTGGTTATTTCGTGCTGATGGGGCATTTGTCGCCGATTGATGGCGTCGGCCCGGAAGAAATTGGTATTGAACGGTTGCTACAGCGGGTCCGCGAAGAGGGTGTGACTGAACTGATCCTGGCGACCAATCCCACCGTTGAAGGCGAGGCAACTGCCCACTACATCGCTGACCGCCTGGATGGCCAGAATATCCTGATCACCCGTCTGGCCCATGGCATCCCGGTGGGTGGCGAGCTGGGCTATGTAGACGGCTTTACACTTACCCATGCATTCCGGGGCCGCAAGCCCCTGTCTGAATAACGTCTCAGGTTCTTCCATGACTCTTTCCGCACTGGCCGTTACCGTTCCCCCGGCCCCTGACACTGTTCGCTGGATTCGCGAGCCAGATACCCTGGACAACTGGCTGGACGCCCTCGAACCCGGGGTACCGGTGGTGCTGGACACAGAATTTGAGCGGGTCTCTACCTTCTATCCCATTCCCGGGCTGGTGCAGCTGGGCGGCGGCGGGGAATTCTGGCTGATTGATCCCGATGTAGCCGAGGCTTCCGAACGGTTTCGGGAGATGCTGGCGGATAGCCAGCGGCCAAAGCTGTTATACGCCATGAGCGAAGACCTTGAGCTGTTCCGGCATTGGCTGGATGTGATGCCTAAAGGTGTGTTGGACCTCCAGATTGGCGCGGCGCTGGCCGGTGCCGGGTTTTCCGTGGGTTATGCCCGCCTGGTGGAAACCCTGTTCGGCGAAACCCTGGATAAAACCGTTACCCGGTCCGACTGGGTGGCCAGGCCATTGAGCCCGGAACAGGAACGCTATGCCCTGGATGATATTCGTTTTCTGCAGCCGGTATATGAGTGGGTCTGTCAAGGCTTGCGTGAGCGGGGGCTTGAGCAGGCTATGGCCGACGAGTCACAGCGCTTTGCGGATGAGGCAGCGGGCCTGGAAGTCCCTGAGCAACACTACCTCAAGCTTCGCGGCGGCTGGACCCTGACCCGGGAACAACAAGCAGTTCTGCAGGCCTTGGTGGTGTGGCGGGAACAGGAGTGCCGGCGGCTGGACCGCCCCCGTAACCGGGTATTGAATGATGGTTTACTGATTGCCATTGCCGAGCGCTGCCCTGGCTCACTCAGAGCCCTGAATGATGTCCAGGGCGTTCCGGGCGGCATTGTAAAGCGTTATGGTGAACACCTGCTGGAACTGGTTCGGGGTGCCAGAGAAGCCGACCACACCGATCTGAAGCCCATACCCAGGCCGCTGACCCGAGATCTGCAGGCGCTGTTCAAGAAGGTCAAGCGTTGCTTCAGAAAAGTGGCAGACGATACTGATATACCCATTGAATTGCTGGCGCCAAGAAAACGCCTTGAAGGCGTTATTGAAGAGGGCACCATGGCAGGTAATCCGTTTTTTGAAGGCTGGCGCAGAGAGATACTGGCGCCGGTCGTCCCGGAAATTGAGGAGCTTCTCGCACAATGAAAGACCGTGAATTTGTATCGGTGTTTCGCAGCAGTAAAAAAAGCGATACCTACATCTATGTTCGCCGCGGCCAGAACTGGGACGACCTGCCCGAGGCTTTGCGTTCGATCTTCGGGCAGCCGGTTCACGCCATGGATCTGCTGTTGAGCCCAGACAAAAAACTTGCCAGGACCACTGGCAAAGAAGTGCTGGAGGCGTTGGCCGAGAAGGATTTCTTTCTGCAAATGCCGGAAGAGCAGGAAACCTACATTGTTGATTTTCGGCGTAAAATCGAGCGGCGTGGACAATGATCGCAGAGATTCCCTTCTGGCAGCGTAAGCGCCTGAACGAAATGACCCGGTCAGAGTGGGAATCTCTGTGTGATGGCTGCGGGCTTTGTTGCCTGCAGAAGCTTGAAGACGAGGACACCGGCGAGGTGTACCACACCGACCTGGTCTGCGGTTACATGGATACGCAAACCTGCCGTTGTACCGTGTATTCTGACCGGCTGAAGAAAGTTCCAGGTTGTACGGTTCTGACACCGGAAACGGTATCAGACTACCACTGGTTACCGTATACCTGTGCTTATCGAACGTTGGCGGAAGGCCGGCCCCTTGCGGACTGGCACCCCTTGCGATCCGGTGATCCGGATTCCGTGCATCGTGCCGGGGTATCCGTTCAGGGCAAAGTCGTCTCTGAGGACAGCGTGCCGGAAGAGGATTGGGAAGACCACATTATTCACTGGGTTCTGTAATGATCGATACTGATGCTTCACTAGCTTACGGAATTTTCTGGGCGGCCTATGCAGTTGCTTTCGTTGTGCTGTTCTACATGATGAAAGCGCTGTTTCGGATACTGCCATTCTATGGTGTGCGGACGCTGCTGTTGTCGGCTCTGGTTGTTTTATTTCTGACGCCCGTAGAGTCTGCAGAGCTGGCAGGCTGGTGGATTCCCGCCTGGTTGTTCGCCGGCTACGAACTTATTCTGGGAGACGCCGACGCGGCGGGCAGGGCGCTGCTGAATTTCAGTATTGCCGCTCTGGTGATGTTGTTGGTCTGGATTCTGGATCTCGTCTGGTATCGGCTGGTGCGCAAATAACTCCAAGAACGTGCGAAATGTCAGACAGGTAAGGGTAGCTATGAAGCGATTTCAGGTAATCCTCATGCTGGTGCTGGTCAGTTTTCTGCCAGCGCAGGCCAGTGCCCAGGATTCAGGTCTGACTTTACCCGAGCAGGCTGACGTGCGCATCATTGTTGATATCTCCGGTTCCATGAAAGAAACCGACCCGGAGAACCTGCGCCGGCCGGCCGTACGCCTGTTGGCTCGGATGCTGCCTGCGGGTTCTGAGGCCGGTGTCTGGACCTTCGGGCAGTATGTCAACATGCTGGTACCCCACGCCACTGTTGATGATGCCTGGCGCAACACCGTTATCGAGCGTTCGGATCAGATCAATTCCGTGGCCCTGTATACCAATCTCGGGCTGGCGATGGAAAAGGCTGGCGACGACTGGTTGTCTGACGGAACCCTGGAAAACACCCACCTGATTCTTCTGAGTGACGGCAAGGTTGATATTCCCGGTGGGGAGGCTGCCAGTCGTGAAGAAGAGCGGCGCATCCTTGAAACCCTGCTGCCGTCCCTCAAAGCCAAGGGCGCCACTATCCATACCGTCGGGCTGTCGGAGTTGGCAGACATTACGTTCCTGCAGCGACTGGCCCGGGAAACCGGCGGCAGTTTTCAACTGGCCAAAACCGCCGAGGCGCTCAATCTTGCGTTTGCGGATGCCCTGAACACGGCCGTACCGCAAGAACAGATTCCCCTTGAGGGTGATGGTTTTGCGGTAGACGCTGGCGTCCGGGAATTTACCGCTTTGATCTTCAGAGGCGGCTCTGACGCCGAAGCACGAAGCCTGGCCCTCGCTGAGCCGGATGGTGAGCCGTTTACGGCCAAGAATCTGCCAGACAACGTGCGGTGGGCGGTTGAGCCGGGTTACGACCTGATTACCGTAACTGAACCGGCCGCCGGGCGATGGCGTATTGTTGGAGACCTCGGCCAAGGTAGCCGGGTGACGGTTGTCAGTGACTTGCGCATGGCCGTGAGTGAGGTGCCATCAGAATTTTCGGAAGAAACGCCGTTTAATCTGGAGGTCGCGTTTTTCGAGGAATCCGAGCGGATTCGAGATTCGGATTTTCTCAGGGTGATGCAGGTAAGCCTGTCGATCACCGCAAACGATGGCCGGCGGGGCACCAAGGTGCTGTCTGGCGACCAGCCTCCGGAAGATGGCGTGTATCGGGATAGCGTCACGCGGCTGCCTGCTCCCGGGCGGTATCAGATTGATGTGGTGGCTGACGGCGGCACGTTCTCCCGGAAATTCAGTGCAATGACTGCTTTCACATTGCCGGGCGAGGAGCCTGAGCTGGCGGTGGTGTCTGAGCCCCTGGTACCCGACCTCAGTGAACAGGTTGAACCCGAGGCGCCGGC
>Ga0209075_1004041_pt1 | contig 11935 bp, 10 predicted proteins | sample Stecom2011_FD_187523 | JGI IMG/M metagenome (GOLD analysis project Ga0209075, IMG submission 187523) | Agricultural soil microbial communities from Utah to study Nitrogen management - Steer compost 2011 (SPAdes) (version 2) | ecosystem: Environmental > Terrestrial > Soil > Agricultural land...
CCGGCCAGGCGAGCCAGGTCCCGCTCCGCCATGCGCACCAGCGGCAGCACCTGCTCGGCCAGGGTCAGCATCCGCTGGCCGGCGCGGGTGAACTCCACCGGCCGGGTCTTGCGCACGAACAGCGGGTTGCCCAGCCGCTCCTCCAGATCCTTGATCTGGTGGGAGAGGGCGGACTGGGTGAGGTGGACCCGCTCGGCGGCCTCGACGAGGGAGCCGGCATCGCGCAGGGCGATCAGGGTGCGTAGGTGGCGAAGTTCCAGCATCATTGTGAGCCGCTTTCATTTTAAAGATTAGAAAGTTTAGTTTGATTCACTCCTTGTGGCCAGCCAGACTCTGTTGAATTATTCATGCCAAAGGAGTTTTTCATGACTTTATCTCATGTTTTGGGCTATCCGCGTATCGGCGCCGACCGCGAGCTCAAGCGGGCCGTCGAGGCCTACTGGCAGGGGAGCCTCGATCGTGACGGGCTGGAAAGCGCCGGCCGTGAGCTGCGCGCCCGCCACTGGGCGGCCCAGCGCGAGGCGGGGCTCGACCTGGTCACCGTGGGGGATTTCGCCTTCTACGACCAGGTGCTGGACCTCTCCGTGACCCTGGGGGCGGTGCCGGCGCGCTTCGGGGCCGAGGAGGAGATCGCCGCCGGCGAGGTGGGGCTGGATACCGCCTTTCGCATGGCTCGGGGCCGGGCCCCCAGCGGTGAGCCCACCGCCGCCTGCGAGATGACCAAGTATTTCGATACCAACTACCACTATCTGGTGCCCGAGCTGCATGCCGGCCAGCGCTTCCGCCTGGCCTCCTCGCGCCTCTTCGATCAGGTGGCCGAGGCCCAGGCCCTGGGGCATCCGGTGAAGGTGAGCCTGCTCGGGCCGCTCACCTGGCTCTGGCTGGGCAAGGAGAAGGGCGAGCAGTCCTTCGATCGCCTGGCGCTGCTCGAGGCGCTGCTGCCGGTCTACGGCGAGCTGCTGGCCCGCCTTGCGGAACAGGGTGTGGAGTGGGTCCAGCTCGACGAGCCGGCGCTGGTGCAGGAGCTGCCGGTGGCCTGGCAGCAGGCCTATGAGGCCGCCTACAGCGTGCTCGGCCGTGCCCCGGTCAAGCTGCTGCTGGCCAGCTACTTCGGCGGTCTGGGGGATAACCTCGGCCTGGCGGTCGGCCTGCCGGTGGATGGCCTGCATATCGATGCGGTGCGGGCGCCGGAGCAGCTCGACGCTGTGCTCGACCGCCTGCCCGCCTACAAGGTGCTCTCGGTAGGCGCCATCGACGGGCGCAACGTCTGGCGGGCCGACCTGGCCCTGCTGCGCGAGCGCCTCGCCTCGGCGCGCATGCGCCTGGGCAGGCGCCTCTGGATCGCGCCCTCCTGCTCGCTGCTTCACGTGCCGGTGGACCTCACGCGCGAGCGCGACCTCGACCCGGAGCTCGCAAGCTGGCTCGCCTTTGCCCGCCAGAAGCTCGACGAGACGGTGACCCTGGCCCGCCTGCTCGATGGTCGCGCCACCGAGGTCGATCGTCGGCGCCTGGAGGCCGCCACCGAGGCGCTGCAGGCGCGGCGCGACTCGCCGCGAATTCACCGCCCCGAGGTGGCCGACCGCCTGGCAGGCGTCGAGCCGGCGGACCATGAGCGTCGCAGCCCCTATGGGGTGCGCGCCGAGGCCCAGCGTCGGGCTCTCAAGCTGCCGCTCCTTCCCACCACCACCATTGGCTCCTTTCCCCAGACCGATGCCATCCGCGCCGCCCGCCGAGCCCTCAAGGCCGGTGAGCTCTCCCGGGACGAGTACGAGGCGCGCATGGAGGAGGAGATCGCCTACGCCGTGGCGCGCCAGGAGGCGCTCGGCATCGACATGCCGGTGCACGGTGAACCGGAGCGCAACGACATGGTGGAGTACTTTGGCGAGCAGCTCGACGGCTACGCCTTCACCCGCTTCGGCTGGGTGCAGAGCTACGGGTCACGCTGCGTCAAGCCGCCGGTGATCTATGGTGACGTCAGCCGTCCCGGGCCCATGACGGTGCGCTGGAGCCGGTACGCTCAGTCGCTGACCGACAGGCCCATGAAGGGCATGCTTACCGGCCCCGTGACCATGCTGCAGTGGGCCTTCGTGCGCGATGATCAGCCCCGGGAGACCACCTGCCGCCAGATCGCCCTGGCCCTGCGCGACGAGGTGTGCGATCTGGAAGCGGCGGGCATTCGTGCCATCCAGATCGACGAGCCGGCGCTTCGCGAGGGGCTGCCGCTGCGCCAGGGGGAGTGGCCGGCCTACCTGGCCTGGGCGGTGGAGTGTTTCCGGCTCAGCGCCGCCGGCGTGGGCGACGAGACCCAGATCCATACCCACATGTGCTACTCGGAGTTCAACGACATCATCGAGTCCATCGCCGCCCTGGATGCCGATGTGATCACCATCGAGACTTCCCGCTCGGACATGGAACTGCTCGATGCCTTCCGGGAGTTCGCCTACCCCAACGAGATCGGCCCCGGGGTCTACGACATCCACTCGCCCAATGTGCCGGACGTGGCCTGGATGGTGGCGCTGATGGAGAAGGCTGCCGAGCGCATCCCGGTGGAGCGACTCTGGGTCAACCCGGACTGCGGCCTCAAGACCCGTCGCTGGGAGGAGGTGGAACCGGCCCTGGCCAATATGGTGGAAGCGGCACGGCAGCTGCGTCGGCGCTTCGGCTGATTCGGAACGAGGCGCCGCCGTGGGTCGGCCCGAGTGCCCGGGGGCGCAGCGTTGAGCCAGCGCGAGCAGCCGCCGATAGCGGCGGCTGCTATGCTCGGCGGGTCAAGGAATCGCGACCCTCGCAAGGAGATGCCATGTCCCGCCTTATCGCTCCCGCCGTCCTCGGGGCGGCCCTGCTGCTGGGTGGCTGTGCCACCGCCACTTCGCCCGCGCCGATCACCTCGGGCGACCATGCGCCGCTGCTGCCCTCGACGCTCTTCCCCGGCGGAGCCGAGAGCTTTACCGCCTGGCGCTGCAGTCCCGACCAGGCCCTGGTCACCGCCGCTCCGGAGGGCGAGCTGCGGCTCTGGTCCGCCCACGGCGCCTGGCGGCTGGCGCCCGCCGTGGTGGCCAGTGGCGCCCGCTATGAGCAGGGTGAGGTCAGCTTCTGGAACAAGGGCTCCGAGGCCGTGGTGGAGACGCCGCGGGGCCGGCTGGAGTGTCAGGCCTATGTGCGGCGCCAGGCCCTGACCCGGCAGCAGCGGCCCGGGGTGATGTTCCAGGGGCGCGGTAATGAGCCGGGCTGGATGGTGCACCTGGCTCACGACCGTCCCGAAGCGACCCTCAGCCTGGACTACGGCACCCGGGAGCAGACCCTGCCCTACCGGGTGACCACCATGGACAACGCGGCGGGGCGGGTGATCCTGCAGAGCGGCCGGGGCGACACGCCCTTCGAGCTGCGCATCGAGGCCGGCGCCTGCCTGGACGACATGAGCGGCGAGCCCTTCCCGGCGCGGGTCACCCTGACCGTGGACGGGGAGCAGTACAGGGGCTGCGGCCAGGGCATCGCTCCCTGAAGCACCATGGGCGCTGCTGCGCTCCACAGCTCGCGCGCGGGCGGTGCTCGTTATCCTCATTGAGCACACAGTCAACTCCGGAAACTGCGCTCCGGCCGCACGCGACCCGTGTTCGCTCGCGACGCGCCAATGGGCTTCAGGCTCGCTTAGTCGTGCTTTCGTTTTTATCGAACGTGGGGCGCAGATTTTTGCGCTTTTTATGGCAAAAAAACCACCTATCATGGTGGCCATCATTCAGATGACCACTTCCAGGAGGTCGCCATGACCACTCGTACCCTTGTGATTACCGCTTCCATCCTCGGCGAGAACGGCCAGTCCAAGGCCCTGGCCGAGCGCTTCATCGCCCAGGCCCAGGGCCGCGACGGCGTCGAGGTGACCCACCGCGACCTGGTGGCCAGTGAGCTGCCCCACCTCAACCTGGCCGAGCTCGGCAGCTGGCAGGTCGCCGAGGAAGAGCGTACGCCCGAGCAGCGCGAGCTGGCCGCCCGCTCCGACGCTCTCATCAAGGAGCTGCATGACCATGACGTGGTGGTGCTGGCGGTGCCGATGTACAACTTCGGCATCCCGAGCCAGCTCAAGGCCTGGTTCGACCGCGTGATGCGTGCCGGGGTGACCTTCCGCTACACCGAGAACGGCCCCCAGGGCCTGGTGGAGGGCAAGCGTGCCATCATCCTGGCGGCCCGCGGTGGCCAGTATGCCGGCACCGAGATGGATACCCAGACCCCGCACCTCAAGCTGATGCTGGGCATGATGGGGATCGGCGAGGTGGATACCGTCTTCGCCGAGGGGCTCAACATGGGCGAGGGCAAGCGAGACGCGGCGCTCAAGGAGGCCCGTCAGGCCATCGACGGCCTGGTGGAGCGCCTGTAAGGCGGCACCCTCCGGGCTCGGCGCCTGAGAGCGCAAGCACCGAAACGCAGCGGGGCGGCCAGTTGGTCGCCCCGCTGCGTTCGAGGGTGTCGAGGGTCAGCAGCGCTCGGATCCCTCGCGGACCCAGCCGGCGGCGACGAACTCGCTGGTGCAGAGCGCGGACCGCGGGGAGAGGGCGCGTCCCGCCAGCCGGGAGAGCGCCTCGCGATTCCCCCGGGAGGTCGGCTCGAGCTGCTCCGAGACCGCCACCGGCTGCCAGTCGCCGCCCTCCCGGATGGCCAGGGTGAAGGCGAAGGGGTGGAAGCCGGGAAAGCCCAGGCGCAGGTCGGTGGCCACCAGGGTCTCTTGCCCGTCGAGCACTCGGGTCTCGTAGCGCAGGAAGGGGCCGGCGAACCAGTCGAGCCGTGCGCCCCGCTCGCTGGCCAGGGCCGCTTCCTCCAGCTCGGCCCCGCGCCGGTAGGTCACCACCTGGGGCGGGGTGTCGCCGTCGAGTACCCCCATGAGCAGCTCATGATGATCGTCACCGTCCACCACCGTGACTCGCCACAGCAGGGTGTTGAAGGGGGTGGGCTGGACCAGTCGCGGGGCCTCCTCCAGGCCCCGCTCGGCCAGCACCGGCTCGAGCCGATGCTCCACCAGTTGCTTGGCGCCGAAGGCGAGCACCAGGTAGGCGCTGGAGAGCGCCAGCCCCCAGGCGGGCCCGCGCAGGCCGTTGCCGGTGGCCAGGGCTACGCCGATACCGATCAGCAGCGGCAGGGTATAGAGCGGGTCGATGATGAAGACGATGGGGTAAGCCGCGGGTCGCACGTCCATGGGCCACCATAGCTGGGTGCCGTAGGTGGTCAGGGCGTCGAGCAGGGGATGAGTGGTCAGGCAGAGCACGTAGAAGAGCCACCAGTGCCCGAGGGGAATCTCCCTGGCGGATGTCAGGCGCGAGGTGAGCAGGGCCAGCAGGGTGCCGATCCCGGTGAGCACGAAGAGCGAGTGGGAGAAGCCGCGGTGCTCGGTGACGTTGGCCACGGCGTCGCCGTAGTCGATGACCACATCGAGGTCGGGGAGGGTGCCGAGCACGGCGCCGATCAGCACCGCCTTGCGGCCCAGCCGGCGGCCGAGAACGGTACCGCCCACGGCGGCCCCCAGGGCGGCCTGGGTAATCGAATCCATCGGGAGGCGTTCCTCGCAGAGAGTGCCCGGCTATGATGCCACGGGCGGGGGCGGGGTTCCCTTAGGTATCTACCCAGCGTGGCCCGGCGGCGAGGATGCGCGCCTGCACCGGGCAGTCGTCGCGGTGGGCGCCGGGCAGGTAGCCGGTGCTCATCAGGAACTCCCCGGTGATCTCTGGCCCGGTGAAGCGGAAGGTGCCCTTGAAGAGCCGGACCCACTCCGCATGGGAGAGCGGGTGGTGGTGGTCGAGCCAGGCGGCGAAGCTGCCGTGCTCATCGCGCAGGGCCTGGAGCACGCCGGCATTATGGATCACCGCCTCGACCTTGAGGCGGTTGCGGATGATGCCGGCGTTCGCCAGCAGCCGGGCCCGCTCGGCCTCGCCGTAGGCGGCCACCCGGTCGATGGCGAAGCCCTCGAAGGCCTCCCGGAAGGCGGCGCGCTTCTTGAGCACGGTGAGCCAGGAGAGCCCCGCCTGGTTGATCTCCAGGGCCAGGCGCTCGAAGAGGGCCTCGTCGTCGGCCACCGGGAAACCGTACTCGCGGTCGTGGTAGGGGCCGTGAAACGGATGGCCCGGGGCCAGGTCACAGTAGTGGCTCATGCTGAAGTTCCCCGTGGCGAGCTGACTTGATCCAGGCCCTTGGCAAGGGCCTCGTCGATGCCGACAATCGTCCCATCACCCTACACCGCGGAGATCCTGCGATGAAGAAGACCGTACGCCCCCTGGTTGCCGGCGCCCTGCTGGCGCTGCTGGCCGCGCCCGCCTGGGCCGAGCAGCCCGTGGTCGAGATGTACCAGGACCCCAACTGCGGCTGCTGCGGCGCCTGGGCCGACCATCTGGAGGCCGAGGGCTTCACGGTGGAGCGCCACAAGACCCGCGAGATGCGCGCCATCAAGATCGAGCAGGGGCTGACCCCCGAGCTCGCTTCCTGCCATACCGCCATGGTCGACGGCTACGTGATCGAGGGCCACGTGCCCGCGGCGGATATCCACCGCCTGCTGGAGGAGCGCCCGGACGTGGCGGGGCTCTCCGTGCCGGGCATGCCCCACGGCTCGCCGGGTATGGAGACCGGCCGCTACGACGACTACCGGGTGCTGGGCTGGCACCGCGACGATCGCACGCCGGAGATCTTCAGCGAGTACACTCACTGATTCCCCAAGGGTATCTTGAATTATCGATGCCGCGTCAGCGAAAGGCGCCGGGGACAGGTCGGAGAGGGGGTCCGTGGACCAGGGAAGGTCGAGGTAGCCCCCAGGGAGGGGTTCATGGCGCCCCCTCGCAGGCCTGTCGCCGGTACAGCCTTGAGCGTTACCGCCATCTGCGATAGCCCCGTGATTCCCCGACTAAGGAGTTGAATATGCAGTACCTGCACACCATGGTGCGTGTCAGCGACCTCGACGCCTCGCTGCGCTTCTACTGCGACCTGCTGGGCCTCAAGGAGGTGCGCCGCAAGGAGAATGACAAGGGACGCTTCACCCTGGTCTTCCTGGCCGCCCCCGAGGACGAGGCGCGCTCCACGGAGCTCCAGGCGCCGGAACTGGAGCTCACCTACAACTGGGACCCGGAGGAGTACAGCGGCGGGCGCAACTTCGGCCACCTGGCCTATCGGGTCGACGATATCTACGCCCTGTGCGAGAAGCTCCAGGCGAATGGCGTGACCATCAACCGTCCACCCCGGGATGGCCATATGGCCTTCGTCAGGAGCCCCGACGGCATCTCGGTGGAGCTGCTGCAGAAGGGTGACGCCCTGCCCCCGCAGGAGCCCTGGGCCTCCATGGAAAACACCGGCAGCTGGTAGGTCGCCGGCCACCTGACAAGGAAGAACGACGACAGATGAAGACGAGACGTGTGGCCCGCCTGGGCCTGGTGATGGCCACTGCGGCCCTGCTGGCGGCCTGTGGCAGTCGCCCCGAGGCGCCGCCGGAGCGCGAGGTGAGCCTCTCGGGCCCGGTGGTGGAGCAGCGCTGGAACCTGCTGCTGGTGGGCACCGACGAGCGGCTCTCCCTGCCCGAGCCCGCCTGGTTCCGCATCGCGGCGGACGGGAGTGTGACCGGCAGCGACGGCTGCAACCAGCTGATGGGACGCGCCAATCTCGGCGAGAACCAGCGCATCGAGTTCTCGCAGCTGGCCACGACCCGGCGCGCCTGCCCTCAGGGCGAGGACGCGGCGCGGGTGAAGGGGATGCTGGAGACCGCCTACCGCTACCTGATCGACCACGACCGGCTGGTCTTCTTTGGCCCCGATCAGCGAGTGTTGGGCGGCTGGCGCAAGGCCAACTGATGAAAGCGCGGATTCGCTACTGCGCTCGATATCCTGGCCGCCGGCGGTACTCACAATCCTCATTGAGCAGCTAGTCAACTCCGGTTGCTCCGTTCCGGCGGCGGCCGGCCTATCTTCGCTCGTGACGCGACTACGCGCTTTCTTCGCGGAAGGCTGTTATCTCACCGGCAGCAGCGCCTGGACCCTGGCCATGCCCGCGGTGAGGCCGCGGGCCATGGCCGGCCCTACCGGGGTGAGCAGGAACCAGGGGGCGATGATCAGGTTGATGGCGACGGCGCCGAAGTAGACGTCGCTGAACCAGTGGGCGCCGCTCAGGATGCGGGGCGCGCTGAGCACCACGGCGGCCACCAGGCTCACCAGCATCACCTTCAGCCCGGCGAAGCGCCACATGAAGGCGGCGAACAGGAAGAGATTGACGCCGTGGTCCCCCGGGAAGCTCGAGCCGGAGCTGTCCTTGGTGGAGAAGTCGACCATCTCGGTAATCAGGTTGACCTCCTGATAGACCACCGTGGGGCTGGGGTGGGAGTAGTCGATGGCCATGCGCACGCCCTGGGCCATGAAGACCGCCACCAGCAGCATGGTGACGCCGATGCCGCCCCAGCGCAGCAGGCGCTGTTCCCGCACCGGATCCCGGGAGAGGGCCCACAGGTAGATCCCCAGCAGCACCAGCAGGCTTGCCACATCGAAGAGGCGCGCATTGGTCACCGCCACCAGCCACACCCAGGCGCCGTTCTCCTCGGTGAGCCAGCCGTTGGTGGTAAAGAAGACGGCGTCGTCGATCTCGGTCCAGAACAGCAGGTCCGGCGAGAGCCAGGTGAAGATCAGCAGGGCTCCCAGCAGGTTGAACAGCAGCAGGCTGCCCACGGCGAGGGCGGGATGGGTCTGTGGCATCGTGAAGTCGCGGGTCGGTGTATGTTCCGGCCCATTCTAGGTGAAGGGATTTTGGGGGAACAGTGTTTCTTAACAGAAACGCAACCTTTCTGTGTTGATCGGGTGCCTGGGCATCTCGATGATGGCCCGACGCAAGCGGCCCGCCAGTGGCGGGCCGCTTGCATGAGGTGACGCAGCCGAATCAGAGCGCGGCGATCTTGTCGCGCTGCTCCACCAGCAGGCGGTGGGCGGACCGGAACTCGGCCAGCTTGGCGCGCTCCTTCTCCACCACCGCTTCCGGGGCCTTGGCCACGAAGCTCTCGTTGCCGAGCTTCTTCTCGATGCCGCCGATCAGCTTCTCCTGCTTCTCGATCTCCTTGGCGAGACGGGTGAGCTCGGCGTCCTTGTCGATCAGGTCGGCCATAGGCACCAGTACCTCCATCTCGCCCACCAGCTGGGTGGCCGAGAGGGGCGCCTTGCTCGGATCGTCGAGCCAGGTGATGCTCTCCAGCTTGGCCAACTTGGCCAGGAAGCGGCGGTTGGCCTCCAGGCGCTCCTGGTCGGCGGCGCTGCCCTTGGTAAGCAGGACATCCAGCGGCTTGCCCGGGGCGATGTTCATCTCGGCGCGGATATTGCGCACCGCCACGATCACCCCCTTCAGCCACTCGATATCCCGGGTGGCGGCCTCGTCGATCAGCGCCTCGTCGGCGGCGGGCCAGGGCTGGGCCATGATGGAGTCGTCCTTGCCCTGGCGGGTGCCGGCCAGGGGCGCCACGCGCTGCCAGATCTCCTCGGAGATGTAGGGCATCATCGGATGGGCCAGGCGCAGGATCGCCTCCAGCACCCGCACCAGAGTGCGGCGGGTGCCGCGCTTGGCCGCAGGGCTTGCGTCCTCGTCCCACAGCACCGGCTTGGAGAGCTCCAGGTACCAGTCGCAGTACTCGTTCCAGACGAACTCGTAGAGCGCTTGCGACGCGTGGTCGAAGCGGAACTCCTCCATGGCCTTCGTCACCTGGGCCGCGGTCTGCTGCAGGCGGGAGAGGATCCAGCGGTCCGCCAGGGAGAGCTCCACCGGTTCGCCACCCAGGCCGGTATCCTCGCCCTCGGCGTTCATCAGCACGTAGCGTGAGGCGTTCCACAGCTTGTTGCAGAAGTTGCGGTAGCCGTCCAGGCGCCCCATGTCGAACTTGATGTCGCGCCCGGTGGTGGCCTGGGAGAGGAAGGTGAAACGCAGCGCATCGGTGCCGTGGGACTCGATCCCCTCGGGGAACTCGCCGCGGGTGGCCTTCTCGATCGCCCTGGCCTTCTGGGGCTGCATCATGTTGCCGGTGCGCTTCTCCACCAGCGCATCCAGCTCGATGCCGTCGATCAGGTCGATGGGGTCGAGGACGTTGCCCTTGGACTTGGACATCTTCTGGCCCTGGCCGTCGCGCACCAGGCCGTGGACGTAGACCTGCTTGAAGGGCACCTCGCCGGTGAACTTCAGGGTCAGCATGATCATCCGCGCGACCCAGAAGAAGATGATGTCGAAGCCGGTGACCAGGACGCTCGAGGGGTGGAAGGTGCGCAGCTCCTCGGTGCGCTCCGGCCAGCCCAGGGTGCCGAAGGTCCACAGGCCCGAGCTGAACCAGGTGTCGAGCACGTCCTCGTCCTGGGTCAGGCGCGGCACGCCGAGCTTCTCCATGGTCCTGAGGGCGTCGGGGGTCATCTCGCTGGTGCTGCCCAGCAGCTGGTTGAAGCCGCGCAGGCGCATGGCGGTGTCGAAGTCGCCCTGCTCATGCTCGATGAAGTGGGCGAGCTCGACCAGGTAGTCTCGGGTGGCCTCCACTTCGTTGCGGGCCACGAAGACGTTGCCGTCCACGTCGTACCAGGCGGGGATGCGGTGGCCCCACCACAGCTGGCGGGAGATGCACCAGTCCTGCAGGTCGCGCATCCAGGCGAAGTACATGTTCTCGTAGTTCTTCGGCACGAACTGGATGTCGCCCTTCTCGACGGCCTCGATGGCGGGCCTGGCGAGGCTCTCCACGGCGACGAACCACTGGTCCGTGAGCAGCGGCTCGATGACGTCGCCACTGCGGTCGCCATAGGGCAGAGTGTTGCTGACCGTCTCGATCTGCTCGAGGAGCCCCGCGGCCTCCATGTCGGCGACGATCCGCTTGCGCGCCTCGAAGCGGTCCAGGCCGGCGTAGGCCTCGGGCAGGCTCGGGTCGATATCGGGCAGCGGCCGGCCCTGGATATCGAAGGCCTCGGCCTCGGGCAGGATCGCCGCGTCCTGGGTAAAGACATTGATCAGCGGCAGCCCGTGGCGCTTGCCCACCTCGTAGTCGTTGAAGTCGTGGGCCGGGGTGATCTTCACGCAGCCGGAGCCCTTCTCCATGTCGGCGTGCTCGTCGGCAACGATGGGGATGCGACGTCCCACCAGGGGGAGCTCGACGAACTTGCCCACCAGGGAGGCGTAGCGCGGATCCTCGGGGTTCACCGCCACGCCGGTGTCGCCCAGCAGGGTCTCCGGACGGGTGGTGGCGACCACCAGGTGGTCGAGGCCCGCGTCGGTGGTGATGCCGTCGGCCAGGGGGTAGCGGAAGTGCCAGAACTGGCCCTGCTGGTCGCGGTTCTCCACCTCGAGATCCGAGATGGCGGTGTGCAGGGTGGGGTCCCAGTTGACCAGCCGCTTGCCGCGGTAGATCAGCCCCTCCTTGTGGAGGCGCACGAAGACCTCCTGGACCGCCTTGTAGAAGCCGTCGTCCATGGTGAAGCGCTCGCGGCTCCAGTCGACGCTGGCCCCCATGCGGCGCAGCTGGCGGGTGATATGGCCGCCGGACTCCTGCTTCCACTCCCACACCTTGTCGATGAAGGCATCGCGGCCGAGATCGTGGCGGCTCTTGCCCTCCTCCACGGCGATCTTGCGCTCCACCAGCATCTGCGTCGCGATGCCGGCGTGGTCGGTGCCCACCTGCCACAGGGTGTTGCGCCCCTGCATCCGCCGCCAGCGGATCAGGGTGTCCATGATGGTGTCCTGGAAGGCGTGGCCCATGTGCAGGCTGCCGGTGACGTTGGGCGGCGGGATCATGATGGAGTAGGGCTCGCCCTCGCCGGAGGGGGCGAAGCGGCCATCGGCCTCCCAGCGCTCGTACCAGCGGGATTCGATCTGCTCGGGTTGGTAGGTCTTGTCCATGGGCGTTCCGGGTCCAGAAATGATCACCGCCGGCCAGGGGGCCGGACGGCAGGAGAGGGCGACGAAAAATGGGCCC
>Ga0209075_1004042_pt1 | contig 11933 bp, 10 predicted proteins | sample Stecom2011_FD_187523 | JGI IMG/M metagenome (GOLD analysis project Ga0209075, IMG submission 187523) | Agricultural soil microbial communities from Utah to study Nitrogen management - Steer compost 2011 (SPAdes) (version 2) | ecosystem: Environmental > Terrestrial > Soil > Agricultural land...
TCGCTTTCACTTCGTGTTTGTGATTTAAAGCCTCACGATGGTCGCGCTGTCTACAAAAACTTTAACGTAGATATGCGTCAATACAAAAATGTGGAAATGTTTATCCATGCCGAGTCTTTCGAAAATGAAACGGCTCTTTCTGATGGAGATTTAGTGGCTTTTATGAGAATGGGAAATGATCTTACTAATAACTACTACGAAGTTCAAATTCCGCTTAACCCAACCAACTTTGGAACAACAAATCCAGAGCAAATTTGGCCTTTGGCTAATAGGCTAAACCTTCCCTTGGAGCAACTTCAAGATGTGAAAACAAAAACCTTAGCATACTTTAGAGCAAACCCAAATGCCGATCCTTCAGAAGTTAAGTTCTTTGATCAAGAAGAATTAGTTGGCGGTGTCTCAGGTGGAGGAAATCCATTGAAAATTGGAATTAGAGGAAATCCTAGTTTTGGAAATGTAAGAACCATTATGCTTGGAGTTAGAAACTCAACTACCAATAATATTTGTGGAGAAGTATGGTTTAACGAACTACGACTTTCTGAACTTGAAAACAAAGGAGGATGGGCTGCTGTTGTGAGTATGGACGTAAACATGGCCGACTTCGCTACAGTAAGCGCTACAGGAAGTAAGAGTACAGTTGGTTTTGGATCTTTAGAACAAGGACCAAACCAAAGAAGTATGGAAGACGTACAACAATATGACGTTGTAACCAACTTGAACCTTGGACAATTATTACCAAAGAAATGGGGAATTCAATTGCCGTTTAACTATGGTAGATCTGAAGAGCTAATTACTCCTAAATATGATCCTCAATATCAAGATATCGAGTTGCAAACAAGAATGGATAATGCAGCAAGCGAAGAAGATCGGGATCGAATTAAACAACAGGCTGTAGATTATACCAGACGCCAAAGTGTTAACTTTATTGGTGTTAGAAAAGAACGTACAGGAGAAGCAAAACCCAAGGTTTACGACGTAGAAAACCTCACGGGATCCTTCTCATATAACCAAACTGATCATCACGACTTTGAAGTGGAGGATGCATTGGAGCAAACGGTGAGAGCTGGCGCTACTTATAACTATAATTTTAACTCTGAGCCGTATGAACCGTTTAAAGAAAATGACTCTATCTTCCGTGGAAGATACTGGCAATTCCTAAAAGACTTAAATGTAAATTACTTGCCAACTAATATAGCAGTTAGCTCAAATATCACTAGACAGTATAATCAACAAAAATTTAGAGATGTTGACCTGCTTCAAGGAAATATTGGGCTGCCAACACTATATCAACGAAATTATTTATTCGACTGGCAATACACTATTAACTATAACTTGACCAAATCCTTCCGATTTAACTTTAACTCTTCAAATAACCGAATTGTTAATAACTACCTAGATAATGAAGGTGTTGTCGATAATAGCGTTGGAGTGTGGGATGGATTCTTCGACGTAGGTATTCCAAATCAACACAACCAAACACTACAATTAAACTACGACTTGCCGTTTAGTAAGTTTCCTTTCTTAAAATTTATTAGAGCAACGTATTCCTATACTGGAGATTTTCAGTGGCAGAAAAGTAGTGATCAGTACAGCGATTTATCGATCGAAACTACCGATGGAAATACACAAAACTATAACCTAGGAAACTCCATCCAGAATGGTAGTACACACCAAATTAATTCAAGCATCGATATGAATGGATTTTATCGTTATGTTGGATTAACTAAAATTAGAAGCAGTAAAGCAAGATCAAGGACTGGTGGAGATAGAGATAGAGGGGCAAATGAAAAAGGTGACTTGAAAAACAGTGGAACTTCAGGTGCAAAAGAATCTCTTTCTTTGCGATCTCAATCAACTGATATTAGCGGAAGACGAATGGGCGGCGATGGAACTGGTCAGTCTAATGAATTGACAACGGGAGATAAAGCAGCTAATGCTCTTATTGGACTAGCAACTTCATTAAAGAAAATTCAATTCAATTATCAAGAAAATAACGGTATATACTTGCCTGGATATCTGCCTTCAACAGGATTTATTGGAACCTTAAAACCAACAGCAGGATTCGTGTTTGGAAGTCAAGCCGAAGTGAGAGAACTGGCCGCAAGAAACGGATGGTTAACTATTTACCCTGAATTTAATGATCAGTACACCGAAGTAGAAAGCAAACAGTTAGATATTCAAGCCAACCTAGAACCTGTTAGAGGATTGACTATTGATATAACTGGTAATAGAGTCTATTCTGAAAATTATGCTGAAAACTATCTAGTGCATGATGGATTATATCAGTCGCTTACGCCAAATACATTTGGTAACTTCAATATTTCTACAATGTTGATTAAAACTGCATTCAAAAGTAGCGATGCAAATAATTCCGCTGCATTTGATGATTTTAGAGATAACCGACTCATAATTGCAAATCGACTTGCGGAAGAACACTATCAAGGAGGAAATATCCCAAGAGATGACGACGGTTTCCCTGTTGGGTTTGGTAAATCTAGTCAAGATGTATTGTTGCCAGCTTTCTTGGCTGCTTATAAAGGTAGTGATGCATCAAAAGAGAAAACAGGAATCTTTAGAGATATACCACTTCCTAACTGGGATATAAAGTATACTGGACTAATGAATATCGAGTGGTTTAAAAAGAACTTTAAACGTTTTTCTTTAACCCACGGTTATCGCGCAGCTTATACTGTAAACCAATTCCAAAACAACTTAGACTACAATCCATTACAACCAGAAGCTGTAGATCAATCAGGTAACTATAAAGTTAAAACTTTATTGACCAACGTAAACCTTACCGAGCAGTTCTCACCATTAATCCGAATAGATTTTGAAATGATGAATTCTATTAAGATCTTAGCAGAAATGAGAAAAGATAGAGCGCTTTCGTTGAGCTTTGCTAATAATCTCTTAACTGAAATTAAAGGAAATGAGTATATTATAGGTTTGGGGTATCGAGTGAAAGACCTCCGAATCGGAACAAATTTCGGAGGAACCAGATCTGTAATGGTTAGTGATCTGAACTTTAAAGTAGATTTATCGATGCGTGATAATATTACAATCGTTCGTTACTTAGACATTGCAAATAGTCAAACTACTGCAGGTCAAACCATTTATGGAGCACAGCTTTCAATTGATTATGCGCTGTCTAAAAACCTAACAGCGTTATTTTATTATGACCATACTTTCTCTAAGTATGCAATATCGACCGCTTTCCCGCAGACAAACATCCGAAGTGGATTCACGCTGCGTTATAATTTCGGAAATTAAACACATAAATAAATTTTTAAAAATATCATTATGAATATTCCTGCTGATTTAAAGTACACCAAAGACCACGAGTGGGTTAAAATTGAAGGCGATATCGCTACTATCGGAATTACCGACTTTGCACAAAGTGAACTGGGCGATATAGTTTATGTTGAAGTAGAAACTCAAGGAGAAACTCTAGATAGAGATGAAATCTTCGGATCTGTAGAGGCAGTAAAAACTGTTTCAGACCTATATCTTCCTTTGTCAGGTGAAATTATAGAGTTTAACGATTCGTTAGAATCAGAGCCTGAAGCTGTAAATACAGACCCCTATGGAGATGGATGGATGATTAAGGTTAAAATATCTGATGCCGACCAAGTAGAAGATCTGTTAGATGATGCAGCATATAAAGAGCTTATTGGAAAATAAAACCTTGTTACTGCTGCTTGCTGTACTATACAGTTGCGGAATAACAGTTTTATTTTTTATCCCTACTGATGGCTTACCTCGAGTTAATTTCTCGTCGATAGACAAAGTAGTGCACGTAGCAGTATTCATAATACTAATCTTAATATGGCAACTTTACGTCTTTAGAAAAGATGGAGGAGAGCTGTCGTGGCGAAAATCATTCCTAATTCTACTCTCTAGCTTGATATATGGCATATTAATTGAAGTGTTTCAAGGACTCCTAACCGACTCAAGAAGCTCAGATATTTTTGATGTCTTTGCTAACTTAGCAGGTTCATTGATTGGAGTTGTGCTTTTTCAAAAGATTAAGCATATTTTTACGTTTTAAAATTTCAATTTATTTTTAGATTGAATTATAATTTCTATACTTTAGCAACTCGTTAAATACAGCATTTTATGAAACCCAAAAAAAATCCAAAAGCAGATGTAGGCCGAAAGAGTATGCTTTTCTTTCAAATCGGTCTGGTTTTAATGCTTTTCCTTGCATGGCAGGCAATTGAATGGAAAACATATGACAAGAGCCTATCTGAATTTGGCGAACTTGAAGTTGGTGATGATTTAATGGAAGAAGTTCCAATTACTCAACAACTCACGCCACCGCCACCACCGCCACCACCGCCACCAGCTCCCGAAGTTATTGAAATAATGGAGGATGAATCTGAAGAGGAGGAAACAATCATTGAATCCACTGAAGCTAAACAAGATGAAAAAATTGTTGAGATCAAGGAAATCGTAGAAGAGGTTGTGGAAGAAGAAATAGTAGAAGTTCCTTTTGCTGTTATTGAAAACGTGCCAATCTATCCTGGATGCGAAAACGAAAGAAATAATGATGCAAGAAAGAAATGTATGTCTGATAAAGTATCTTCTTTCATCAATAAAAAATTCAATACCGACCTTGCTAACGATCTCGGTTTAGATGGAAGGCAACGAATTATGGTGCAGTTCAAAATTGATAAAACAGGAAGAGTAACAGATGTTCGTGCTCGTGCTCCACACCCTCGTCTTGAAAGAGAGGCTATCTCAGTGGTGCAATCACTACCAAATATGACTCCTGGAAAACAAAGAGGAAAACCAGTTGCTGTGTTATACTCTCTACCAATCATATTCGATATTCAGTAAAGAAATATCAGTATAAATATATAAAACCTCGCTTTTGAGCCTCAAAAGCGAGGTTTTTGTTTTGTGGCACGACAGTTGTTTTGAATAGTGTAATAAACCTTAAAGTATTACTATTATGAAAATACAAAACCAAGTGCCCAAGACTAAAAGAGAACAGAAGAAAGAAATCAATGTAAAATGGAACTCTCCGTTGTTTTTTCAAATAGGAGTAATTGTAAGCCTTCTAGTTGTGTTTTTTATAATCGAAACTCCGTTTGAGAAAGAAAAACCTATACCTTACATAGACACGAGTATCAATCTTGAGGAACCTCCTATGATTGACTATGTTATAGAGTTTGACGTGCCTGTAAAAACCGTGAAGAAAAGCGAGGTTAAACCAACTCCTAAACTCGAACCCAAAAAGCAAGTGATATCTAATGAGCTTAAGGTTATCAAAAATTTGAATCCTGATATTGAGTCTGATATTTTATCAAATGATGTTTTGGTTGACATTCCTATTCCATCAAAACAACCTGCTGCTCCTGAAGGTGATAATAGCGAACCAAAGTCTATAATTAATGTTGAACATGTTCCTGTGTATCCAGGTTGTGAAACCTTAGGTTCCAATGCAGAGAAAATTGACTGTATGTCTAACAAAATTAATAGTTTCATTAATAAAAACTTCAGAAAAGAACTACTCGAGAATTTTGAGCGTAATGATATCCAAAAAATCTATGTCCAATTTAAAATTAACTCTCAAGGGTATATCACCGACGTGCGAGCCAATTCTAATAATGAAAGACTAAAGATAGAGGCACAGCGCGTTGTTTCTAAACTTCCCGAAATGAAGCCAGGTAAACAAGGCGATAAAAATGTAGATGTTTTATATACACTGCCTATTATATTTAAAGCACAATAATTCATTAAAATACTAGTCTAAAGCCTCCAATGAAAATTGAAGGCTTTTTTTGAATATGCTCCATTCAAAAATCAGTATCTTTCCACCCAAAATGTTATTATTACTATGAAGCAGCTTCTATTTCTTTGGTTTTTGACCACTACATTATTGTTGTCAGCTCAAGGTTCCCATTCATCCTATGAGAAATATCCGGTGTTTCCAAATTGTACCGAGATTAATCTAGATTCATTAGAGAAATGTTTTTTGAATACGTTGCAGCAATTCGTTTATGATAACTATAACGTAGCCGAAAAGGTGTCAAGTAAAAATTATAGAGGAAGGGTCAATGTGCTTTTTGAAGTAACTAAAGAAGGCGACTTTAAAGTGCTTTATGTAAATGCTGTTTATGAAGAGCTAAAAGCTGAAGCAAAGCGAGTGTTTGGAATGCTTCCAAAAGTAAAACCTGCAACTCATAATGGCGAACCTACTTATGTTCAGTTTACAATGCCGATAGCTATTCCGTTAATAGAACCCGGTAAATTTGAATCTACACTGATGGCTGAAGCTGGATTGACCTCAAGAGATTTATTAGTCAATGAATATGATGATATTGAAAATCTCCCGTATCAAAATGAAGAATATCGAAGCAATATTAGTATCCCATTTTCACATCATAATTATGGTCTTTTTGATGGTGCATTGAATCGTGTTGGACTTAATAATCATACTGCTCAAAAACCATATATCTATAGCGAGGTAAATAAATACTACGACTTCGAAGCTGAAAATAACAAAATACTAAAAAATAAATCCTCGTGGTTCGGACGAAAGTGGTGGAATGAACACATGGTGACCATTAAAGGAGATAAATATTGGATAACCCTAGATCCAGGAGTCGATCTGCAAGTGGGTAAAGATTTTGGAGGTGAAATTGATACCTATAATAACACGAGAGTTGTATATACACAAGGAGGTATAGGAAAACATATTGGTTTCTTCGGGGCTATTTTTGAAAGTCAAGGTCGATTTGCAGATTATTTTAATCGTTACGCCGAGTCAATGGCACCAGCAGGGGGAAACCCAGGAATAATACCAGGACACGGTGTAGCTAAACGCTTTAAAACAGATTCCTATGACTACCCGGTTGGGATAGGTCATATCTCTTATACTCCTTCTGAGTTCATCAACGTTCAATTCGGTCATGGTAAAAACTTTTTAGGAGATGGGTATAGATCTCTATTTGCTAGTGATAATGCAAGTCCACATCCATACCTAAAACTAAATACAACTTTCTGGAAATTTAAATACACCAATACTTGGATGTCGTTGCGAGATGTGAGACGTGAAGTTGCACAAGAAGGCTCTTTTAGAACAAAATATATGGCTATGCATTATTTGAGCTATAACATAACGAAAAGATTAAATATAGGATTGTTCGAATCTGTATTGTGGCAAAATGACAACGGACGAGGTTTCGACGTGAATTACCTAAATCCAGTTATTTTCTATAGAGCTATCGAGTTTGCTACAGGACCAAGAGGAGGTAATGCAATGATTGGATTAGCAGCAAAATATAAAGTGAATGATCGTGTAAATATTTATGGACAGTTTGCTATAGATGAATTCTCATCAATAAATGTTTTTAGTGGAAATGGAAGTTGGAAGAATAAAACCGGATATCAGATAGGTTTAAAATATTATGATGCATTTGGTGTAGATGGATTGCTTTTGCAAACAGAATACAATCGCGTGAGGCCATATACTTATTCACATAATACTATTACGCTAAACTATGGACACAATAACCAATCAATGGCGCACACGTTAGGCGCGAACTTTTCAGAGTTTATTGCTATTGGACGCTATCAATCTGGACGAGTGTTTGGCGATGCCAAATTGATTTTAGCTAAAAGAGGATTTGACTTTAATACCGAAGACGACTCTATGTACTACGGGGGAGATATCTACCGATCTGAGTATGAAGATCGCCCTAGAGAAACAGGTAACTATGTAGGACAAGGAAATACAACAGATTTTCTTCATGCTGAGCTTCAAGCTGGCTACTTGATTAACCCAGCAACAAATCTAAAAATATACGGAAGTATAATCATAAGAGACTTTAAACCGTTAGTTGACACAGAGACAGTATTTAAAAATAGCACTACTTGGGTTAATTTAGGTATTCGAACAGATTTATTTAATTGGTATTACGACTTTTAAATAGTTAATTACTTGTGATTATCTGTTTTAAGTAGTTAAATAACTATGTTCATAGCTCAATAAAACAGTTGCTGAATTTTAATTCTTAAACCCATACCACACAGGTGCAAGTTTATAGGTTTGCTGTTGTGAAAAGTTTAAAGGAAATGTATCTTTGCCCAGTCAAATATAATATGGGCAAATCTGTTACATCATCAGCGTCTTTTACGCAATCAATCCTAAGTAATTTCAAAGAAATTACAAAGTTTCGCCTTTCCGTTAGTGTGGTGTTTTCTTCTGTTGCTGGATATCTTTTAGGAGCAGATACAATAGACTTCTTTGTTCTTTTTCTTTTGTGCTTAGGAGGTTATTTTATGGTTGGAGCGTCTAATGTGTTTAATCAAATAATTGAACGAGACCTAGACGCGTTGATGGAGAGAACAAAAAACAGACCTTTGCCTTCAGGACAAATGACGGTTCGCTCTGCATTTATATTAGGTTGCATTATGACAGTTGCTGGGATTGCAGTTCTGTATGTTATCAATCCTATAACGGCCATGTTCGGGGCAATCTCAATCTTTATGTATGTCAGCCTTTATACGCCTTTAAAAACACGTACACCTTTGTCGGTTTTTGTAGGTGCTTTTCCTGGAGCTATCCCGTTTATGCTTGGGTGGGTTGCAGCTAGTGGTAGCTTTGGCATAGAGCCAGGAACATTGTTTATGATACAATTCTTTTGGCAGTTCCCACATTTTTGGGCTATTGGTTGGTTTTTGTACGACGACTACCAAAAAGGAGGCTTTTTTATGCTTCCAAATGGTAAAAGAGACAAAGGTACTGCAATGCAAGTAGTTTTATATTGTATATGGACGGTGCTTGCTTCCTTAATTCCAGTGCTAGGTGTGACAGGTAAACTGTTTTTAACACCCATTTCCGGAGGACTAATCGCCTTGATTGGCTTAGGGTTGCTATATTACGCAATTCGTCTTTATAAAGAAAGAACAAATAAAGCAGCAAAACAATTGATGCTAGCTAGTGTAAGTTATATAACACTATTGCAAATCATATTTGTGGTGGATAAATTCTTGAGGTAATTTTACAAAATATACCTCAAAGTAAATTAGAATCAATTTTTTAAATGATAACAATGAAGTTAACCGATAGGCCTGAAGAGGCGAAAATTGCGAGAGCAAAAAAAAATATACTCTGGTTCGGTATCATTAGCCTGACCATGAGCTTTGCTGGATTAACCAGTGCCTATGTGGTAAGTAAAGAACGTCCAGATTGGATTTCAGACTTTCAAATACCATCGGCATTTTATGCGAGTTTGGTGTTGATTTTAATAAGCAGCATAACAATCCATCTTGCAAATAAAGTGATTAAAAAAGAAAAGCATAGCCAAGGAATGGTGTTGTTGATCCTCACTCTTTTATTAGGAGTTGGGTTTGTTGTTTTTCAGTTTGTAGGCTTCTCTCAAATTATAGAAAGTGGGTATAATTTTACGGGGCCAACAAGTAGTATTACTACTTCTTATATATATTTGATAGTTTTATTGCACGTAGCACACGTCTTTGGGGGCTTGATATCTCTTTTGGTTGTAATTTATAATCATTATAAACAGAAATATAGAAACGGCAAAACCCTTGGGATTGAACTGGCTGCAACCTTCTGGCACTTCATTGATGCCATATGGATCTATCTGTTTTTGTTTTTATATTTCGTTAAATAAAAATTAAACGTATTTTTGAACCTTATTTCTAAACCAATCACTTTTTATGGAAGCAACTGTTGCTCAAACAGGTACTGAAGGAAAAACTTGGGGAGGTGGAACTTCACCTCTAAAGGCTAGATATGGAAAAATGATGATGTGGTACTTCATCCTTTCCGATTCCTTAACATTTACCGGATTTCTTGCCTCTTATGGGTTAGCCCGATTCAAATTTGCGGACGTTTGGCCAATTCCAGACGAGGTGTTTACTCACTTTCCAGGTCTGCATGGGGTAGATGCACCAATGTATTATGTGGCATTGATGACCTTTATCCTGATATTCTCTTCTGTAACCATGGTATTAGCGGTAGACGCTGGTAGCAAAATGCAAAAGACAAAGGTAGCCTTCTACATGTTCTTAACTATTGTTGGAGGTTTGGTGTTCCTTAGCTCACAAGCATGGGAGTGGTCTACTTTTATTAAGGGAGATTACGGTGCTGTTGAAACAAAAGGAGGAGAAATTATCCAATTCCTAGATAACAACGGAAAACGAGTCGCTTTAGCAGACTTTGCAGCAGCTCCAACTTCTGAAAGAATAGAGCATACTAGCGAGAAAGGAGTTTGGTATAAAAAAGAACCAAAGTTCTACCCTGATATGTCTATGGATCAAGTTAGATCAGGATTTATTGCAAATGAAAACCTACTCATTAGAATCATGGAAAAGGATGAGAATGGTCAACATATCGTTCTTTCACGTGAGGAGTCTTTAAATAAATTAGAAAAAGACGGAGAAACAATTGTAATGGGGGCAAACCTTATTCATAACGAATATGGCCACCCACTGTTCGCAGACTTCTTCTTCTTTATCACTGGATTCCACGGATTCCACGTGTCTATTGGAGTAATGCTCAACTGTATTGTGTTCTTTAACGTACTTACAGGTACTTATGAAAGACGTGGACACTACGAAATGGTTGAAAAAGTAGGACTCTACTGGCACTTTGTAGACTTAGTTTGGGTTTTTGTATTTACATTCTTTTATCTGGTTTAGGCTTTAATATTAAAAAATGGCACACAATCAACATAACTTAGCAATCTTTAGAGGAAATCTAAAGTTTAAATCGAACATATCTAAAATATGGGGAGTTTTTATTCTGCTCTCTATAGTTACAATAATTGAGGTTGTATTAGGGATTTTCCGCCCTGAATCTCTCTTAGGAACAAGCTTTCTAGCTATGAATCTCCTTAACTGGATTTTCATATTGCTAACAATCGTTAAAGCATACTATATTACATGGGACTTTATGCACATGAGAGACGAGTCATCTGGTTTGCGTAGAACTGTTGTATGGTCTGGTGTGTTTTTGATTGCATACTTTGTAGCATTAATCTTACTAGAAGGTGACTACCTATACGAAACATTGACAAACGGATTTATTAAAACAGGTTTTTAATAAAAACATAATATATGATAAACCCTCACTAGTAATAGTGAGGGTTTTTTTATAGACAATTTTGAGCTTAAATTTATATCGAAAAAAGGTTGCCCACTGCTTTTTAACCCTTTATTTTTGTAGACCAATTTTTTACTAAGGGTTATGAAGAAATATATAGTACTAAGCATTCTTTTTATCCTGCCTATTACGGTCTATATTTTCTTTGCACTAAGTACGAACTACTTTAAGCCCCTCCCTGTTATTACAGATAATGTCGAGGAGGTAAACGATTTTGTTAATCTCAAAGGCGAGAAGGTTCAATTAAGAGATAAAATAACTATCCTTGGCTTTTTTGGAAATGATCTTGAAGCTCATAGAGCATACGCCTATAATTTAGCACATAAAATATATGGCAAATACTATCAGTTCAATGATTTCCAGTTCGTGATTCTACTTCCAGAAGGTACTGAAAATCAAGCTCGAAAAATAGAAGCAAAACTCGAAGAAATAGCGCCAACAGATACTTGGCACTTCGCTTTTAGTACAGAGTCCAACATTGCTCGTGTGTTTAACTCTCTACAATCACCATACTCCCTTAGAGCAGACCAATCAACACCCTATGTGTTTATAATTGATAAAGAAGTAAATCTAAGAGGAGGATTGGATAAGGAAGATAATGTTAGATATGGCTTTGACTCTAGTGTAATTGCAGATATTAATAATGAAATGAACGACGCCGTTAAGGTGTTGCTTGCAGAATATAGAAGAGCGCTTAAGAAATATGGCTCTCAAAGAGAAATTTAAGTAACATGAAAAAGAATTATTCATATATAGGTATTTCATTTATAATACTAGTGTTCGGAATATGGGCTGT
>Ga0209075_1004043_pt1 | contig 11930 bp, 10 predicted proteins | sample Stecom2011_FD_187523 | JGI IMG/M metagenome (GOLD analysis project Ga0209075, IMG submission 187523) | Agricultural soil microbial communities from Utah to study Nitrogen management - Steer compost 2011 (SPAdes) (version 2) | ecosystem: Environmental > Terrestrial > Soil > Agricultural land...
TAAACAGGCATTAGTTGCTTACTCACTGCCAAGGTTAGTGGATGTAATCTTGTGCCTGAACCTCCTGCTAAAATTATACCTTTCATTATCTCTTTAAATTTTTGATTATAATCTATCTCTATTTTCTAGATACCAAGTAACTGTCTTTCTTATTCCGGTTTCAAAATTCTCGTTTGCTTTCCATCCTAATTCATTTTCAATTTTTGATGCATCTATGGCATATCGAAAATCATGGCCAGGACGGTCTTTTACAAAAGTAATCTGTTCCTTATACGATTTTTCCTGCGGAACCATTTCATCCATTAAACTACAGATAACATCGGCGATATAAAGGTTTACACGTTCGTTACGACCACCAATATTGTAAGTCTCTCCTAGTTTTCCTTTTTCAAGAGCTAAGAAAATCCCACTGCAATGGTCTGTTACGTATAGCCAATCTCTCACGTTTTGTCCATCGCCATAAATAGGAATTGGTTCGCCAGAAATTGCTTTTCTTATAATTGTGGGTATCAGTTTTTCTTTATGCTGATAAGGACCGTAATTATTGGAGCAATTGGTAGTTACAACTGGCATCCCATAAGTATGGAAATAACTACGAACTATAAAGTCTGATGAAGCCTTTGATGCACTATACGGACTATTGGGAGCATAAGGTGTTGTTTCTTTAAACAAACCTGTTTTTCCTAAAGTACCATACACCTCATCTGTAGATATGTGAAGAAAACGTGCCTCTTCAAATCCATCAATAAATTCATTGGGAGCAGTCATCCAAGTTTTATAGGCGCTTTGAAGTAAATTAAAAGTACCCACAATATTTGTTTGAATAAATTCTGAAGGACCCGAAATAGAATTATCTACATGGCTCTCTGCAGCGAAATGAACCACCTTTTTAAACTGATGTTTTTCGAAAAGATTTTGAACTAATTCTGCATCGCAAATATCACCATTTATGAAGGTGATTTTATCCTCTACAGCGCTCAAATTTTTCAAATTTCCGGCATAAGTTAGCTTGTCCAGAACGAAAATCTCATCGTTTGAGTTTTTAAGCGTGTATTCCACGTAATTGGCGCCAATGAATCCTGCGCCACCGGTAATCAGTACTTTAACTTTATCCAAAATTATTTTTTAGGTGTGTCTAATATCTGTTTTAACATTTTTTCCGTGATTAAATACGTAGGTTTTACTCCTGTTGTACCTAATCCGCCCGATGCTAAAGTGCTTCCTGTTTCAAGTGGATTATCTGATGCATAATATGCATATCTAACCTTAACTCTTGGGCTAATACTTCGACGTATTTTTGATGCTGCTTGTATTGCTTTTTGATAGTGCGCACCTTCCATTTCTAATCCAATTACATTCCATGTAGAATTATGGAAAAACTTCAATACGTCTTTATTTTGAAGTGAAGTTCCTAGAACCGAGATCATGGTTCCAGTATAAACATTAACGTCATCATCCTTAAACAAGGATTTATCGATTTGGTTATGGAAAGGGTAGTTATCTGCTGTACCTTCAAAAACGTGAGCTGAAGGAATCATGATATCCCCTTTTCCACCTTCTAAAATCCCTGCTTTTCCCATAATAGAAACCGAACCTACATTCAGGAGGATTCGTTTATCGTTTTCATCACGATAAGGCTTTAGAAGCTCATCCATAGTTTCGTATGCTTGTTCTCCAAAAGCATAATCCATTACAACTATCACTGGCTTTTTAGAATCCTCTAAGTCTTTAATTCCCTCTGTATATTCAGGATTCGAGATCTTAGAAGTATCTATAATCTGGACGTCTATGTTTGTACCGCTAATATCTTCTAAAAACACCATTCCATCAGCTGTTGCGGTTTTCATTACTTTATCTCGAAGTGCTTGACTTGTCGGGCTACTGAGCAATTCAAAGACTTGCATAGAAGATTTTTTAGCAAATTCTTGGGGCAATGCCTTTTGTGCATAAAGAGTGTTCATAACACTGTGCATGTTTGCGCTAATAATATGTATTGGGCGTCCTATTAATCCTTGTTCGCTAAGACTTTGCTTAATTCGATAGGCCCATACTTCACCATGAATGTGGTGTCCTAAACGTTCACGCAGAACTGGACTAAATGTAATTATTCGTTTACGATCTTCAATTACTTCATCTATAGCTAGTTTTCCTAGGAAATAGATAATATTAAAGAATCGGTTTTCGTTTTGCTCTGTTGCAAAAAATGGATAGACATTTTTAACCTCTTCGAAAGTACGGCCTAAAAAGTTTGCCGTGTGAGTAAGCGTTACTTCCTTTTCTACTTGGGTTAACTTTCCTTTTTTAAGAACTGTTTGTTCCAATTTTTTCCAATCGCGGATTACATCGCCCTCTTCATTGATAAGGACTTGTTTCATTATTTTATGCGATTCGATAAAAAGGAATGACAAGTGAGTTAGGATATCATATATTTCCGATCGTCCACGAGTGATTTCAATATTCATCTGCTCTGAATCGATTCGATAACAATTCCTTCTACGCTTTAAAGGGATAATAGGTTCGAAATGTGAATCTTCATAACCTTCATTACTGGTAAGGTTGATGTATTGGCACTCCTCAATTCCATGAGGGAGTCGATCCATTACATACAGCAATCCCTGTAATTCAATTTTTTCTTCAGTTATTGATCCATAAATTTCGGGACGTAATGTTAATAGCGATTCGCGTAAGGATTCGCCCGAAACTCCCATAGGTTTATAAAACCCACGGTTAAAAAGATGGCGCATAGTGACGTACAACCGCTCTATAGCTTGTGTACTCTCTTGCGCACGGGTCCGAGTGTGTGATTTAAGTGTATTCATTGAAGCAAATATACTATTATTTTTGGCGCCCTACTTTATATAGAGCATCTGCAATTTTACGATCATTTGAAAGCCGAGGTACTTTGTTTTGACCACCTAATTTCCCTTCAGATTTCATATACTTCTGAAAAGCATTTAAGGTTAGCGAGGTTATTTTTAATGGTTGAAGCACTTTCCCAACTATTAAATCTTGATAGTAGGAATTCTGTCTTTGCATTTCTTCATCTAAATATTCGGCTATTTTTTGAATATCGGAAGGATACTCTTCAAATTCTATGAGCCATTCATGATATGGAAGACCTTCCTGAGGTGTAATTTGTGGTGCTACAGTAAATTCAGAAATTGAAAAACTAAATTGAGCCATAGCTTTGTTCATGGCTTCTTCAACCTCTTTTCCTATAACATGTTCACCAAAAGCTGAAGTAAAGTGTTTTATGCGCCCAGAAACCATTACGCGATAAGGTTTTATAGAAGTAAATTGAACTGTATCGCCCAAGTTATACGCCCATAAACCAGCATTGGTAGAAATTATCATTACGTAGTTTACACCAATTTCAACTTCTCCAATGGTCAGTCGTTTGGCGTTTTTATCTGAAAAAGAATTTGCTTCGATAAACTCATAAAAGATTCCTGCATTTAAAAGGAGAAGCATTCCTTTCTCTTTTTGACTATCCTGATATGCGAAGAATCCTTCACTAGCGGGAAATAGCTCTATGCTGTCTACTTTTCTTCCCATCAAGCTTTCAAACTTAGCTCGATAAGGTTCAAAATTGACACCACCGTAAATAAAGAGACTGAAATTTGGGAATAGATCGCCAACTTTTTTTCCCGTTTTCTCCAATAGTTTCTCAAAATACATTTGAACCCACGATGGAATACCACTAATAACAGTCATATCTTCATCTTTAGTTTCTTCTACTATTGCATCTACTTTGGTTTCCCAATCGTCAATACAATTTGTTTCTAAACTTGGAAGTCTGTTTTTTTGAAGGTAAGCAGGAACATAATGAGCTACTATTCCAGATAATCTACCCAGTTTTATCCCATTTTGTTCTTCCATTTCTGGACTTCCCTGAAGAAATATCATCTTTCCATCTACAAAATCTGAATTTCCTGTTTCATGTATATAATTTAGAATGGCGTTTCGAGCAGCCTTAATGTGGTAAGGCATAGATTCTTTAGTCAGCGGAATGTATTTCGCCCCAGAAGTTGTGCCTGAGGTTTTTGCAAAATACAGCGGTTTTCCAGGCCATAGGATATTTTCTTCACCTGAAACAACCCGGTTTACATAGGGTTTAAGCTCTTCGTAATCTCTTATGGGAACTTGATTAGCAAAATCTTCAAAGGTGTTGATTTTATGGAAGTTATGATCTTTTCCAAAGCTAGTTTCTTTAGCCTGAGAGATTAGGCTTTTAAAAACTTTCTGTTGTGTTTGCACAGGCTGATCTGCCCATTTTTTTGTTTGGGATGCAACTATTTTAGCAAAAATTCTGGATGCGAGTGCTTTTAATGACATAGGTTATCAATCAAAATCGATGAAACTTGTAGGGTTTACTGGAAAACCATCTCTCCATAATTCAAAGTGAAGATGAGGTCCTGTCGTGAGCTCACCCGTACTGCCAACAGTAGCAATTACTTCTCCTGCTTTCACCATCTGTCCTTGGCCCTTTGTCAACATTGAATTATGCTTATATACAGATATAAAATTATTGTTGTGTTTAACGATAATAACGTTGCCTGTTTGTGCAGTCCATTCGGCAAAAATTACTGTTCCGTCTGCTACAGACTTTACTGGTGCATCTTTCACTGTAACAATATCCACAGCATAATGTTTCGTTTTACTATCGTAAGTTTCTGAAATAGTTCCTTTTACTGGTGCAAATAATGCGTATTGTTGATTTTGCGCTCCTATTAAAGGGTTGTATTTATCTTCTTTTGCAACTCTGTCTCTCAGTAAAGAATCGCTTCTTGATGTTCGAATTAGAACAGAAGGATCTGTTTTGGCTACCTCAATAATAGAATCTTTGTTGAATTCAACTGTTTTAACGTCGCCTGTTAGCACTTTTTTGATCGAACTAAGGTATTGCTCATTTACTTCGAGTACTCTTCGTAAAGAGTCTGTTTTGTACGACAATTGAGTAGCTTGTCTTTTTAGTTTAGTAGACGAATATCCCGGAATATATTCTCTTAAAGGCGTAAAAGCGATGATTATTGTTGTGGTAATCACTAAGAATAGTGCAAACAGGGTGCTGAAAACAAAGACATTGAGGCGATTTAGTTTAAATGAAAAGCGTTCTTCAAAGGTTTCTTCATTGAGAATTACAAGCCTGTACTTGTGTAGTAGCTTCTTACGAATCCTTTTACCTCGTTTTTCTTTTTTTTCCATTACCAGTAGGCAGTTTGTTTACAAATATAAAATATTCTAAAGCCCGCAGGCTAAAGTTATAGGTAAAACGTTCTATCTAAACATTTCTTGTTACCTTTGTACAATCAAATAAAAACACCATGAATGCATTAAGTTTTCCTTTATTAGCTGTTGGCCCTTGGCAGATTATTCTTGTAGTACTAATTGTACTACTATTGTTTGGAGGGAAAAAGATCCCTGAGCTTATGCGTGGTTTAGGAAGTGGGCTTAAAGAATTTAAGGATGCTTCTAAGGACGACAGCACAGATAAAAAAATTGACGAAAAAGAATAGTTTTATTCTTGATAGATGAAAATCCTCGCCAATTATAGCAATTGGCGAGGATTTTTTTATTTCTACATTTTTACTTCTATTCCAGTTTTGCCGAAAGCAATATAGATTCTAGTTCAAATTGTAAATCGCGCTTTCTAGTAGCTGGAGCATAAGTAAATCCTTCCAAAATTAAATAACGATCATTTTTCTCGTCTTTAACAGCATAGTTTAAGAACGGACCACCCATCCAAGCGTCTTTGATTTCCCAAGTACCTTTTGTTTCGTATGCGAAATGACCATCGATTGTGGTTTTAAATAAATATGGAGCATAGGCGTCTTCGGTTATAAAGAGAGCGTCATCTTCCACTACCATTAGCTGACTGCCAATGGAGTCTCTAATTTTAATAATATCGCTAACAGCTGTGCTATCGTTCATTATCATATTTAAAGGCACTTCATAGATTATTATATTGGTCTCTCCATCTTTTAAGTCTTTTCTAAACCAATAAAAATCTGGATTTGCTTTTGCTTGTCGATATGCTGATGGAATTTTCAGGCTCACTCCCATATCTTTTTTTAATGAATCTGTATTTCGCATTGAAATTTCAGTGCGACGTTGACGTTCTGCAATCTCACTTTTATGAAATTCATCTATAATTTGTGGAGCGTTTTGGTTAATTAGCTCTATTAGTTTTTCTTGAGATGTTGCTTTTATAAATGCGCCAATTTGGGGTTTTGCATATTCGTTTTTGGCAAGTTTTACATTTTCATTTTCGCTTAGAGCTACATAAATGAAGATTCGGTTTGTTCTAGCAAAACCTGTAAATACTTCGGGAGTCATTTGATTAATGGAAAACAAAGGCTCATCTTGTGGTAGGCCGTCGGTGGGAGCTGCAAAATTATTCCTGATTGCTTCACCTACTTCACCATTCCAAAGGTCATTAGGAATTATAATTTGAAGAGAATTTATATTCCCAACAGAGCTAGGTACAAGAGTTTTGTCTCTTTTCCCTGACTGATTACATGATGTAAATACAATTAGAAAAGAAAAGATAACAACGTAAATTGGTCTCATTTAAAAGGAGTTTAAAGAACTATCCTTTATAAATTTTAAGTTTAGTTCCAGGTTTCAAGTTAGTACCACTAATATCGTTCCATTTTTTGATATTTTGAACAGATACTCCAGGAAATTTTTGAGAAATACTCCACAGTGAATCTCCAGATCGCACTGTGTATATCTTGTTAGAACTATTTGATGAATTAACAGCAATATCATCAGGATTTTTTCTTGGATAAATAATTAGGTTCTGACCAACTCTAACATTTGAGTTGCGCAAACCATTCCAATTTTTAATTTGACTAACACCAACGCCATATCTCTCTGCGATTCTTCCTAAGAAATCCCCTCTTTTAACCTTATATCGAATTTTAGAAGGCTGCTTATAAAGTTCAGGAGCAGACTCTTTAGATTCTTCTTGTTCTTCTCTTACATAATCATAAATAGCTTCTTCATTGGCAACAAAAGCTCCAATAGCGGTGATTGGAAGACGAAGAACATATTCTTCTCCATTTACTACAGGAATAATTCCTAATTTGTAGTGAGGGTTCAAAAACTCGAGTTCTTCTTTTTCAAGACTTGTGATTTTAGCAACCTGATCTAAAGTGATTTGTTGTTTCACTTTAATTGTATCGGTTGCTACATAAGGAATTCGGGTAGATTTTTTAGTAAATCCATGTTCAGATGCATATTCAAAAATATACATAGTGGCTAAGAAAGCAGGAACATATCCAGCCGTTTCACGTGGAAGATAATTTCTTAATTTCCAGTAATCTGTTTGTCCTCCGGAGCGTCTAATTGCTTTAGAAACATTACCTGGTCCAGAGTTATAGGCTGCTAATGCTAAATCCCAATCGTCAAAGCTATTGTTTAGGCTTTTTAAGTATTTACATGCTGCTTCTGTAGCCAAAAGTGGATCTGATCGTTGATCTACATAGGAGCTAACGTTTAATCCAAACATTTTTCCTGTTGCAAACATAAATTGCCATAGTCCTGTTGCACCAACTCTTGATTTTGCATTTGGATTTAACGCAGACTCTACAACTGCTAAGTATTTTAGCTCTAAAGGCAGGTTATGGCGGTCAAGCTCTTCCTCAAACATTGGGAAATAATATTCACTAAGTCCCATTATTCGCTCTATAGATCCTCTCCTATTTTTCAAGTAATGTTTAATAACACTTTCTAAAGAGGGATTGTATTCAACATTAAATGGAGTACGCGCATTTAAATCTTTTAGTCGCTGTTTTAGAACCTCTGTTGATAATTCTTTATATTCTACATCAGAAAAATCTTGATTGGCTATGCTATTGTACATCTCATCAAAAAGATCAGATTTATACATTTCATTTAGCCAAAGGCTATCTTTTTTTCTAGCCAACTCAATATCTTGAAGATTTACTATCACACTATCCTTCAATGAAGTAGCCACAACTGTAGAAGGCAAATCGTCTGAAATTTTGGTAACCTTAATAGAATCTACAACCTTAATGGTTTTGGTAGGAAGTTCTTTTTTAGGGTTTTCGCCTTTTTGGGCAAATCCTATACTACAAGATAATAGTAGAGATAAAGTGAGTGTTTTAGCTATTTTCATTCGTGTATGTTGTGTGTTTGGAAGAGAATTAAAATATCAACTTTTTCATTTATAAGCAAAAAACATTCTTGCTCACTTAAAACTAAAACGTTCTAATAGTAAAATTTAGTATCAGATTTAATAATTTGGCGAACTTATGAAAATTATTCTTTCGCTTACGTTAATGTTTAGAAGTTTAACATCCTTTAAGACAACGCCTTAATACCAGGAAGCGTCTTACCTTCCAACATTTCTAACATTGCTCCACCACCAGTCGATACATAACTAACCTTATCGGTTAAATTAAATTGTTTTACTGCTGAAACAGAATCACCTCCACCCACTAGAGAGAAGGCACCTTTTTCAGTTGCTTTTGCAATGTGTAATCCTAATTCTTTTGTTCCAGAAGCAAATTTTTCCATTTCAAAAACACCAACAGGACCGTTCCATAAAATGGTTCTAGAGTTTGCTATTACTTCACCGAAAAGTTCATTTGTTTTTGGCCCAACATCTAGTCCCATCCACCCTTCAGAAATCGTATCAATAGCTTCAACTCTTGTGTTTGCTGAACTTGAGAATGTGTCAGCTACAATAGAATCAACAGGTAAATGCACTTGAACTCCTTTCTGCTCTGCAACTTTTAAAATTTCTAAAGCTAAGTCTTGTTTATCTTCTTCAACTAGCGAATTTCCTATTTTCCCTCCTTTTGCTTTAATGAAAGTAAAAGCCATTCCACCACCAATAATAAGTTGATCTATCTTATCGAGCATACTTTCGATTATTGTAATTTTTGATGACACTTTGGCTCCACCAATTATTGCTGTTACTGGCTTTTCATTAGATTCAAGAACTTTTTTTACATTCTCGATTTCAGAAGCTAATAATAAACCTGAACATTTATTTTCAGGGAAAAAGTCTGCAATAATAGCTGTTGAAGCGTGCGCACGGTGAGCAGTTCCGAAGGCATCATTAACATAGACATCTCCGTATTTTGATAGCTTTTCGGCAAAATCGCGATCACCAGCTGTTTCTTCTTTGTAGTATCTCAAGTTTTCAAGAAGAATTATCTCACCTGTTCTTAAAGCGGCAACAGATTCTTTGGTTAACTCACCGATACAATCTTCAATAAACTTAACCTTAACGCCAAGAATTTCAGATAAAGGAGATATAAGATGGCGCAGCGAAAACTCTTCTTCTCTATTTTTTGGTCTTCCTAAGTGTGACATCAGAACACAGCTTCCTCCATCTTCCAAAATCTTCATAATAGTAGGCACTGAAGCTCTAATTCTTGTATCATCTGTCACTTGAAACTCATCGTTTAACGGCACGTTAAAATCGACCCGAATAAGCGCTCTTTTTTTCTTGAAATTTATATCGTTGACAGTCTTCATAATGTAAACTCTTTATATTTTAATAATATACGAATTAATTAAACTCAATCCGTAGCAGACAAATATAAGTTTTTGATGGTAATGAAAAACACAAATTCAAATTGGATTTTGGTCTTTTGCTTGTAGACAAAACATTATCAGTAAGAATTTATAAAATGTTTAGATTTGCGCATGGATTTTTCAGAAGTAATAGGCAATCAACATATCAAAGCACACCTCATTAAATCTGTGGAAAATAAGAGGATTCCACATGCACAACTTTTCTGTGGAATTAACGGAAGTGGATTATTGCCAATGGCTATAGCGTATGCATCTGAGCTTTTGTGCATGCAATATGAAAAAGACAGCTTAGAGTATATTTCATGTCAAAATAGGGTATCGAAATTAGAACATCCTGACCTTCATTTTGTATATCCTGTAAACACTAACAGTGATGTTAAAAAAAATGCTGTTTCAGATGATTTTGCAATGGTATGGCGTGAGTTTGTTACTAAAAATCCATATGCCTCATTGTTTGAATGGCTACAAAGCATAGGAATTGAAAACAAACAAGGAAATATCAGCAAATATGAAGCTGAACAAATTTCAAAAAAGCTTTCTTTAAAGGCCTATGAAGGCGGATATAAAGTGATGATTATTTGGATGGCCGAAAACATGAATATGGAGTGCGGCAACAAAATCCTAAAGTTAATCGAAGAGCCTTCTGATAAAACGGTTTTAATACTATTGACTGAAAGAGAAGATAAAATTCTCACAACCATACGCTCACGCTGCCAAAAGCTATCTTTTCCTCTATTATCTGAAGCAGATATAGCAGAAAACCTGATTAAAAGATTAGGAGTATCGGATTTGACCGCTACAAAAACTGCAATACGCGCTAGAGGTGACTATAACAAAGCATTACAACTTCTAGAGGAAACAGGCGATGATGATGTTTTTGAAACATGGTTTATTTCGTGGGTTCGAACTGCATTTAGAGCCAAAGGAAACAAAGAATCTATAAATGCACTTTTAGACTGGAGCGACGAGCTTGCAGGACATGGAAGAGAAACACAAAAGAAATTTTTGAGTTATTGTATTGAAGTATTTAGACAAGCTCTACTTAGAAATTATAAAACGCACTCGTTACTCTATTTTGAAGCAAAGGATAAAACGTTTTCTTTAGATAAATTCGCTCCATTTGTTCATCAAAACAACATTTTTGATATTATCACTGAACTTGAAAATGCTCTTTATCACATTGAGAGAAATGGAAATGGAAAAATAATTTTCACCGATCTTTCAATCCAATTAACTCGGTTTATTCACAGAAAAGAATCTGCATAAGCTTTTTTTATTAAAAGATAAAGCGATATAAAATTCTTTGATTAAATTTAACTTGTTTTAAGCGGTTTTCAGGGCTTTTTAAAACTTTCACGACTCAGATTATCACAAAAGCCACAAACACCTACAATAAGACTTAAAACGAATAATTATGCCTTTCGAAAGCAATAGATCAGTGAAGAATACTCTTTATTCTTTCTTGCAAGCCAATTAGACTTAAATCCTATCCAAAAAGCTTTTACAGAAAACTTATTTCCAGTTTTATACTTTTCTGAAAGTAAGCTGACATAATAGGAATCGAAAACCATAGGGAGAGTTTTCTCTAGACTAAATTCAGACTTAAATATCTTTTTTATACTTGCTTGAGAGAAATGCCAAAGATGTCTTGGAACGTCGTATGCTGCCCAAAATTCTTTATAATAGGTAGCGTCATAACTTTTAAAGTTTGGAACAGCAATTATTAGTGTGCCTCCAGTTTTTACTAAATTGGATAATTGATCAACAACTTCATCTAGGTTTGGAACATGTTCCAGAACGTGCCAAAGAGTTACAACATCAAATTTTTGATTTTGAAAAGCGTTTATATCCGACTCTAAGATTAAACCTTTTTCTTTTGCTAAATTTCTAGCGGAAGAATTAGGCTCCATTCCGAATACTTTCCAATTATTGTTTTTTGCTGCAACTAGAAAATCTCCTGTTCCTGCTCCAATATCTAAAAGAGAACCCACACCTCTGTTTTGTTTTTCAATTAAAGAAACTTTCTTTCGTAGAGACCAAGTTTTGACTAATTGATAAAGGCTCTGCATTAAACCTTTCCTATCATCTGTATGAGAAATATAAGCATCACTTTCGTAATACTTAGAAAGTTCTTCTTGTGGTGGTGCGGGAACAGTTTTTAGAAGCTCTAAATCGCTGTTATATTCAAGATCAAAAGTTTCACCTGATACAAGAAAGTCTTTTACTGAAATATATTTTGTTGGGGAATTCAAGCTTAAGATTTTAAATACGTAAAGGAAATTAATATTCATGTTCCACGTGGAACAAACACTTTAACGACCCATATAAACAAGCAAAACTGAAACATCGTTTGGAGA
>Ga0209075_1004045_pt1 | contig 11927 bp, 11 predicted proteins | sample Stecom2011_FD_187523 | JGI IMG/M metagenome (GOLD analysis project Ga0209075, IMG submission 187523) | Agricultural soil microbial communities from Utah to study Nitrogen management - Steer compost 2011 (SPAdes) (version 2) | ecosystem: Environmental > Terrestrial > Soil > Agricultural land...
CTATCGTAACGTAGCTGGTGACGGTAGCTGCATCACCGTGCAGGGTGGGCAGGTGAGCCTGTCAGTGGCGCCGATGGAAGCCGCGGCCCTGCATGTTGGCGCCGCCTGTGATGGCAATGACGGCTCTGATGTCACCTTCCAGTGCAGCAACGGCACAACGGACTGGGGACAAAGTGTCTACGTTACCGGCAATCATGCCAGCCTGGGTAACTGGTCACCTGCGAATGCACTGAAACTGGATCCAGGTAATTATCCAACCTGGTCCGGGAGCTTCGACATGCCTGCGAACACGCAGGTAGAGTGGAAGTGCATCAAACGCAGCGAGTCAAACCCGGATGCCCAATTGGTGTGGCAACGCGGTGCCAATAACCAGGTGCAAACCGGCGCGGCTGGCTCATCCATCAGCTCGTCCGGTAGCTTCTGAGTCCGGTTACGTTCGGTCTTCAATTCGTCGTATACTGCCGGAAGCTCTTTCCGGCAGTTCCTTCCGGGTTCTGCCGTTGATTCAACGATCAGGCGGTAACCATGAAGTCCCAGAGTAATTCCACCAGTCCCGACCACCAACCCAGACCCTGGATCGATCTGCTGGTCAGTATCGTGATTCCCTCCGTTATTCTGATGAAGTTCAGTGGCGATGAGCACCTGGGCAGTGTTAATGCGTTGATCCTCGGCCTGGCCTTCCCGTTGGGCTGGGGCCTGTTCGAGCTCATCCGGTACCAGAAGAAGAACTTTATTGCCCTGCTGGGCCTGATTAATGATCATGGACAGGCACTAGCCCGGATTTCTCATAGTGCTCCAACAACCTTCGCAGACCAAGCCTGGTAGTGCCAGATCCGAGTGGTCATGGTCGAAGTTGGCGATTATTTAGCCAGTTTCCGGCGGCAAGCGCCTCCAGCCGCTGGTTGCGGGCCATGCCCACGATGTAATCCACCTGGTTGCGATCACACCAGGCCAGCAGTCGGGGCTTGCTGAAGTGGGAGTCGCCCCGGAACACGATCCGGGTCTGTGGCCAATACTCGCGAATAAATCGCACCAGCAGCGCCAGAATGGCCCAACTGTGCCGGGCATCACCCCGGTTACTGGTGCGCAGGTAGCTCACCAGCAAGTGCCGGCCGCAGAAGACGTAAAGCGGGAAGTAGCAGTGATGGTCGTAATACCGGTTAAAGAATTTACCCGGCTGATCCCCATGCACCGGGATATCGGTGCCGTCAAAATCCAGCACGATTTCCTTGGGCGGCTTCTCATGCTGCTCGATAAAGTGGTGCCAGAGCAACTCATGCGCTTTGACAATGGTTTGCCGATCCATCGCCTGCTCCATTCGACAAAGCGTGGACTTGCCGGCCAGAGTCGAGGCATTCCCCGTGGCGGTTTGTAGTGCCTGATCAAAGCGAAGCGCTTCATGATCATTCAGATCTTCGTAGCCGCTGGCCACGCCGTAGACGCGCTGCCGGATCATGGTGTTGAGCCCATGATGAATCATGCGGGCATCCCGCTGGTCGGTCAGAGTCTCGGCCAGTCGCTGGGTTAGCCGGTGTTGTTTATCGACTTCGCGCAGTAACAACACACCGGCATCCGAGGTGATATGGCCTCCGGAGAAATCGGCTTCAATCTGGCGGCGGGAGAGTGGCGAGAAGGTCAGTTTTTGAGGTACCATTTTGGATAGCGGCTTTTAGTGTGGGTTTTTGTGTAGGAACTTGAATTCTAACACTTTAAGCCGCTTCTTCCTTCCTCATGCTACCTTCTTCATGAGAAATCCGGGCTAGATAGCTTGCCCGGGTGTCTGCCCAGCTATCCTCTTCTGTTACCCGAAGGATCTGCTGGGATATTGGCGCCCTCAGAGAGCTGCCGTCCGGAAGCGCTAGTGCGTAAAGCTGCTCTGCAAATACACCGGGAAGAACCGTCAGTTTCTGTTGGCCAAGTTGCAGGTTTCGGTATTGCATCAAGGCCCGGTCGTACACAATGGCATCGGTTTCGCCTTCGGCTACAGACACCATGGCGGAAGTGAGATCCGGGTAGGTTTGGTAGCGAATCCGTTGCTCTTCTAGATAGCGCTGGCTGGCGGTATTACCAATGGTAGCTACTACCTTGCCGGGCAGGTCATCCGTGCCTTGAATGCCTGAGCGCAAGTTGCTCACGGTCAAAGAGGATGTGATGGCGGCGGTAAAGCTGGCCACCATAATCAAACCTGCAAACATCCAGATCAGGCCAATCAGTCGGCCTGCGAGAGAAACTGGCGCCTTGTCGCCATAACCTACCGTTGTCATGGTAACCGCTGCCCACCAGAAGCTGGAACCAATGCCTTCTGCGGCAGACCCTCCGAATTGCTCCGGGTTGCGGTGCCGTTCCACCAGCCAAAGCACAAAGCCAACGCCTAATAGAAGTGCGCCCAACCCGAGGACAACGCTGAGAAACTTCCAGCTTATTAGCGCTTTCAGACTGCTCAGCAAGCTTGTTTCCGGAACCGGCGGGACCGCAATCGACAGGCCGGTCTGATAGAAGGGGTGACTGAAATCGAAACGGGCTTCCCGATCGGCCGTCATGGTCAGAGCGCCCACGGCCACATCAATATCACCGTTTTCCACGGCGGCAAGCAGCTCGTTAAAGCTCATGGGAACCCATTCAAACTCCCGCTCCATCCTGCCGCAACATCTTCCCAAAGATCGATACTGATGCCTTCCCAGCGCCCATCGTTTGCTTGCATAACGAACGGAGGCACTTCGGTAATGCCTATCTTTAAAGGTTGCTCTTGAGCCTGAGTGTGGCTGGCGATGCCCAGTGCAAGTAGAAAAATGCAGGATAGACTTTGTATAAACATAACTGTGTGCGTCCCCAAGGCAGGGTGGCGCTCCTTTTAAGTTAAGTGGGTTTGCGGCGATCAATAAATGTAAACTACAGGATTATCGGTTGTAATTCCTTATGGCCAATTCTATGAAGCTCTGTTACTGTGCACGCATCCTGCCTCTAAGGATTCTGCAGTTTCCGGCTTTATAGCCGCGTTGCGAACCATCCATACGACCTGTCAGAGGACGTCACCCCGATTACCGGCGAGTGACTGTAGTCGTCTAATATTCCATGAATCTTCATGGCATCTGCCCGCATTCGCCTAAAACGGTGTTCGTGGAGGCAGAACAATCAAGAGTTAATCAACTATGAGTTTTTCTTCACTCGGTTTGTCCGAGCAGCTTGTCCGTGCCACCGCCGATCAAGGTTACGATACCCCTTCTCCCATTCAGCTTCAGGCCATTCCTGCCGTACTTTCTGGCAAGGACGTGATGGCGGCAGCTCAGACGGGTACCGGCAAGACCGCCGGTTTTACCCTGCCGTTACTGCAGCGCTTGGCTGAAAAACCCCGCACGGGCAAAGGCCCTCGTGTACTCATTTTGGCACCTACACGAGAGTTGGCCGCACAGGTTCACGATAGCGTTAACCTGTACAGCAAATATGTTCCCACCAAGGCCGCTGTGGTTTTTGGTGGCGTAAAAATCAATCCGCAGATGATGAAACTGCGCAAAGGCTTAGATGTTCTGGTTGCCACCCCAGGCCGCTTGATGGACTTGTATCAGCAGAATGCTGTGAAGTTTAACGAAGTGGAAATTCTGGTTCTGGATGAAGCCGACCGCATGTTGGACATGGGCTTTATTCGCGACATCAAGAAAATTCTTGCTCTGTTGCCCGCCAAGCGCCAGAACCTGCTGTTCTCGGCGACTTTCTCCGGTGAAATTCGCGCATTGGCCCAAGGTCTGCTGAATAATCCGGTTCAGATCGACGTAGCGGTCAGAAACACCACCGCTGAAACAGTTAAGCAGTCTGTGTACGCGGTTGATCAGAGCCAGAAGACCGCTCTATTGAGCAAGTTGGTTCGTGAGAACAGCTGGGAACAAGTGCTGGTGTTTACCCGCACCAAACACGGCGCCAACCGCCTGACCCAAAAGCTGGAAAAAGACGGCATCACAGCAGCAGCCATACACGGCAATAAGTCACAGGGTGCTCGCACCCGCGCTTTGGCCGATTTCAAACAAGGGCAGGTGCGCGTGTTGGTTGCCACGGATATTGCGGCCCGGGGTTTGGACATTAAGCAGTTGCCGCAGGTGGTGAACTTTGAACTGCCTAACGTGCCGGAAGACTACGTGCACCGTATCGGCCGGACCGGTCGAGCAGGTGAGAACGGGCATGCGTTGTCGCTGGTAAGCGCTGATGAGCTCAAGATGCTGGTTGGCATTGAAAAGCTGATCAAGAAGCAGTTGCCGCGCAAGGAAATGGAAGGTTTTGAGCCAAAAAACCATGTGGCCATGAAGCCGAAAGCCAAGGCGGATCCGAGCAAGGCTCGTAATCGCAGTGGTGGTAACGGTCGGCCGGGCGGCAAGCCCCGCAGCTTTGGTGATAAGCCGGGCGGGCGTAGCGGTGGACGCAGCCAAAACGGCGGTGGCCAGCGCGGGCGTTCAAGCCAGAGTGCGTGAAGAATAGACTAAGAGTGCCTGAAGCCAGATAGGCCTCAGGTAACTGATCAAACAATGCGGAGCTTCGGCTCCGCATTGTTGTTTTCAGGGATCAGAACTTGTAGGTGAAACCTACCATGTAAACCATGGGGTCGATCTCAACTTCAAATGTGTCTGCGTTAGTAACGAAGTTACCTGCGCCATCGTAAACTTTTACGGTAGCGTCAGTGTTGATGTCTGCCCACCAGATCGCCGCGTTCAAACCAAAGTTCTCACTGAGCATATAGTCGACACCAGCTTCAAACGCTACGCCAACGCTGTCATCAAGCTCCAGTTCAGTGGTAGCGCCTGCCAGCGGTACCGTTGCAGCTACCGCACCGTCTAGTGTGCTGGTGGTCTTGGTTTCAAAAAACGTCGTGTAATTCACGCCCACGCCTACAAACGGCTGAAGCGCAGAAGAGCTGTGCATTGGGAAGTACTGCAAAGTCAGTGTTGGTGGCAAGTGCTTGGTTTCACCCAGTTTGCCCGCGCCGTAAAGGTCTCCGGCACCATTGATGTTGTGTTTGAACGGAGTCGCGCCCAACACGCCTACGCCCAGATTGCTGGTAAACATGTAGGTGGCACGAATACCGAGTTGGGTGTTGGTATCAACAGAAACACGTGCGTCAGCTCCAAAAATCGGCGCGCCGCCAACTTTGATCACATCGCTTGAGTCATCGGGTGCCACATGAACAGCCCCGGCACGTAGAATGAAATCACCACCCTCAAAAGCTTGGGCTGCGGGCGCAACGGCCATAACGGCGGCTGCCATAACACTAAGTTTGAACGTACGGGACATAAACATCTCCTTAACCTGAATCGTTGTTGTGCTCAGGTTAAAGGCCACGGAGATAGGAAACTTGATATAGCGCAATAATTGCGATTAGGTGATTCGTGTTCCGGCATCAGATTGATGCAACTCAAGAAATAGGTCGGGAGCGTAGTTTTGCGGATTGTCAGGCGGGGTCTTTTTTGCTGCCAAGTGTTGGCTCACCAGATACAAACACATCTCGCACGGTGATTGGCTTGCCTTCGGCATTCTGAACTTGAACCGTTTGAATTGGTTGCCCGGTGGCCCTGTCTCGAAGATCCAAGGGGGCTTCATCGGGCGCAGGGTTCCACTTATCTCCCCATTGGCGCAGCGCAATGACTACCGGGAATAGATCACGACCCTTCTCGGTGAGGCGATACTCAAAGCGAGAGCCGTGCTCACCCACATCTACTTTCTTCAGGACGCCGTTTTCCACCAACCGGGCCAAGCGATCGCACAGGATATTTTTTGCGATGCCCAGTTCCTGTTGAAAATCCACAAAGCGCCGGGTGCCGTACATGGCGTGCAGCACAATAAGCAAGGACCACCAGTCTCCCACCTGATTCAGGGCGCGGGCGACGGAGCAGTTGGAATCATCAAAACGTTTTCTAGCCATGCGCTGAAGTGTACAGAATAGGGTTGCATCTTAAAACCAGATTAAATAAAGTTGCGTTAAGAGACCAAATTAGCAAGGTAGCTAACTTCTGTTGTCAAGTTATTGCCTTTAACGCCCAATGTTGTCAGGGAGTAGTATCGAATGACCATGAATCTCGGCCCCATGTTTGAACCTTTTGAGCTTCACAACCTTACCCTCCGTAACCGCGTAGCCATGGCACCTATGACCCGGAACTTTTCGCCCAAAGGCGTGCCCGGAGAAAATGTCGTGGCCTACTACCGGCGCCGTGCCGAAGCCGGTGTGGGCTTGATCATCACGGAAGGTACAACGGTAAACCACGTCGGTGCCAACGGTTACCCGAATGTACCCGCGTTTTATGGTGATGAAGCGCTGGCGGGTTGGAAGAATGTTGTCGATGCAGTACACGCGGCTGGCGGTGCCATCTTCCCGCAGCTTTGGCACGTGGGTGCGGTGCGCAAGGAAGGCACAGAGCCTGATCCTTCGGCTCCCGGTTATAGCCCATCTGGCCTATTTGCGCCGGGTAAGCCCAATGGCAAGGCTATGAGCAAAGGCGATATCGACGATGTGATCACCGCGTTTGCGGATGCGGCTCAGGATGCTAAAGCGCTGGGTTTTGATGGCGTTGAGATTCACGGCGCCCATGGTTACTTACTGGACCAGTTTCTTTGGGAAGGCACCAACCAGCGTGAAGATGAATACGGCGGCAGCATGGAAAACCGCCTGCGCTTCGTTGTCGAGATCGTGGAGGCAGTGCGCCATCGCGTGGGGCCTGATTTCCCCATTATGCTGCGCTTCTCACAGTGGAAACAGCAAGATTACGACGCAAAACTGGTGAACAGTCCTGAAGAGCTAGAGCAATTCCTCAAACCCCTCGTTGACGCCGGTGTGGATATTTTCCACGCTTCGACTCGTCGGTTCTGGGAACCTGAGTTTGAAGGCTCCAGCCTCAACTTGGCAGGTTGGACGCAGAAGTTATCCGGCAAGCCCACCATGTCGGTTGGCAGTGTTGGCCTAACGGAAGACTTTATTAGCGGCACCATGGCCAGCAAACAAGAGTCGGTTGAGCAGTCTGGTATCGACGAGCTGGTAGAGCGCATGAACAACCACGAGTTCGAACTGATTGCTGTGGGTCGGGCGTTGCTGCAAGACCCGGAATGGCTCATCAAAGTGAAGGAAGGACGGCTTGGCGAGGTAGATGACTTTGCCCGTAAGTCACTTACCAAGCTGTACTGAGCTTAGGCAAGCTATGCCCTCGTGATCGCAAAACACTCCCATCACTTGAGCAAGCGATGGGAGTGTTTTTATGGAATTCTCACGTAGACTCTATGGCTTATTCCCGCAACCCGCTCACTAACTTGTCGATACTGTCTTTGGCATCGCCGAACAGCATGCGTGAGTTGTCCTTAAAGAACAGCGGATTTTCCACCCCGGAATAGCCTGTTGCCATACCCCGTTTAAGAATGACCACTTGCCGAGCTTTCCACACCTCAAGCACCGGCATGCCCGCGATGGGGCTGCCCGGATCTTCCGCCGCTGCCGGGTTTACCGTGTCGTTGGCGCCGATCACCAGCACCACGTCAGTTGACTGGAAATCCTCGTTGATCTCGTCCATTTCCAGCACTATGTCGTATGGCACATGAGCTTCTGCCAGTAACACGTTCATGTGTCCGGGCAGGCGACCGGCAACCGGGTGAATGCCAAAGCGCACATTCACGCCGCGCTCCCGCAGCAGCTTGGTCATATCGCTCACACCGCTCTGGGCCTGAGCTACCGCCATGCCGTAGCCGGGCACAATAATGACTGAATCGGCGTTGCGCAGCTCTTCGCATACCTCGTCTGCATTGGTTTCCAGCGCTGTTTGTTCCGGCCCTGCAGCGGCAGAACTGCCACTGGTCTGACCAAATCCGCCGAGGATAACGCTGATAAACGAACGGTTCATGGCCTTGCACATGATGTAACTGAGAATAGCGCCACTGCTGCCCACCAAGGCACCGGTCACGATCAGCAGGTCGTTGCCCAGCATAAAGCCGATGGAAGCCGCGGCCCAACCGGAATAGCTGTTGAGCATGGATACAACCACCGGCATATCGGCACCGCCAATGGCCATGATCAGGTGTACCCCGAGAATGGCGGCAATAACAGTCATGAGTACCAGAGCGACTAAGCCTAGCGCCATGCTACCGGTGTTCAAGAACCAGACACCTAACAGAATCGATGCGCCTAGGGCGGCCAGATTCATCAGGTGTCGACCGGGCAGGGTAAGCGCCTTGCTATCGATACGACCGTCCAACTTGCCGCATGCCACTAGGGAGCCGGTGAAAGTGACGGCGCCGATAAAGATGCCCACAAACACTTCCACCAGCTTGATGGTGTGTTCGGCACCCGTGCTATGGATCAGCGGATCTATATAACCGGTGAAACCCACTAACACAGCGGCCAGACCTACAAAACTGTGCAGCAGGGCTACCAGTTGTGGCATTTGGGTCATTTCGACTTTGTTGGCGATGACAATACCGATACTGGCTCCCGCCAGCACAGCAATCACGATAGCGACAACTCCGCTGTCACTCACGCTGGCCATGGTAGCCACGAGAGCAATAAGAATACCGGCTACACCATAAAGGTTGCCCCGGCGCGCGGATTCTTGATGGCTCAAGCCTCCAAGGCTGAGAATAAACAATACGCTGGCGACCACGTAGGCCACACTGACGAGTCCTGTACTCATGGCGGTGACCCCTTATTTGCGGAACATTTTGAGCATGCGATGGGTGACCCGGAAGCCGCCCCCTACGTTGATGCTGGCAATCAGCACCGCCACAAAGGCCATAATCCCGACCGCGACGTTATCCGCCTGAGCCAGATGCAGAATGGCTCCGATCACGATAATGCCGCTGATGGCGTTGGTGACACTCATCAAGGGGGTATGCAGTGAGGCAGTGACGTTCCAAACCACCTGCCAGCCGATAAAGCAGGCCAGCACAAACACAGTAAAGTGACGCAGAAAGCTCTCCGGCGCATGGGCGCCCACGCCATACAGCGCCGCAAGGGTGACAACCAGCACCGCGCCTTTGCCAATCAGGCTACGGCGCTGGGATTCTTTGTGCGCAGCCGCTTTCTGCTCTGCCGAGGGCTCTTCTGTGCCGGGCGCTGGCTTAGGGCTGGTTGGTGTCTGGGGTTGCGGTGGTGGCCAGGTTACATCCTTGCCCAGCACGACGGTGAGGCCGCGAATAACGTCGTCTTCCATGTTCACCTGTGGCTTGCCGTCTTTTTCCGGTGTCAGTTCGGTAAGCAGGTGAAACAGATTGGTGGCGTAAAGATCGCTGGCCACCTTAGCCATGCGGCTGGGCAAATCTGTATAGCCGATCAGCGTAACATCATGCTGCTCAACAATTTTTCCGGGTTCGGTGAGTTCGCAGTTGCCGCCGCGCTCTGAGGCCAAATCCACAATCACACTGCCGGGTTTCATGGATTTCACCATGTCTGCAGTGATCAGCTTGGGCGCTGGCTTACCGGGAATCAGCGCGGTGGTGATGATGATATCCACCTCTTTGGCCTGCTCTGCAAATAGCGCCATTTCCGCCTTGATGAACTCATCGCTCATCTGTTTGGCGTAACCGCCCGCACCGCTGCCTTCTTCCTCGCCAAAATCGAGCTGCAGAAATTCGGCACCCATGCTTTCAATCTGCTCCTTCACTTCCAGCCGAGTGTCAAAGGCCCGGACGATAGCCCCTAAGCTGTTGGCTGCGCCCACCGCCGCAAGCCCCGCCACACCAGCGCCAATTACCATCACCTTGGCCGGTGGCACCTTGCCTGCTGCGGTCATTTGGCCGGTGAAAAAGCGCCCGAAGTGATTGGCTGCTTCTACCACCGCACGATACCCGGCGATATTGGCCATGGCGCTCAGCGCATCCATTTTCTGCGCACGGCTAATCCGGGGCAGACTGTCGATGGCAAACGTGGTGATGTTGCGGGCCGCAAGCTTATTTAGAAGCTCGGAGTTTTGAGCTGGCCAGATGTAACTGACAAGAAAGGCGCCTTCCTTCATGAGGTCGGCTTCGTGCTTACCCAGTGCCGGATTCTGCATGGGCGCACGCACTTTTAGAATGAAATCCGCGTTGTTCCATAAGGAACGGGTGTCTACAGCGATTGTTGCGCCAACGGCTTCATAGGCTTCATCGCGGTAATGCGCCGCCTCGCCTGCTCCGGCTTCAACGGTAACGTCGTAGCCGAGGTTGATCAATTTGTGTACCGAGGGCGGCGTTGCTGCCACCCGCCGTTCGTCGCTAAATATCTCTTTTGGAATGCCAATCTTCATGATGCAAACGCCCTGTGTTTGAGCCGATGAAATGAAGGGGAGCTACACTCAGCCTAGTGCAAATTCGGGACTTTGCTTGCCATACGTCCTGTTGCGTACGGAAGGCATTGCGGATTGGCGCTATGCTTTGCATCTTTTTCCGGACCGGATATTTTTGATGATTGAAATGTTCTTCAGTACCTATGTCAGCAGCACGATTCGCTTCCTGTTTCTGTTGGCGCCCTTCTTTGCCGTCTCTATGTTTATTGCCTTGACCCGAGGGCTGCCTGCGGCTGAAAAAGCCTCGATTATTCGCCGGGCCTGTATCGCGGCATCCGTTATGGGCGTGATATTGTTCTTTGGCGGCCCGGTGCTGTTCAGTGCCATTGGCATTACCTTGAACTCTTTCCGTATTGGTGCCGGTACGCTGCTGTTCCTCACTGCCATCAGTCTGGTCACTAGCGGCACCCGTAACCACGCCACCGGCCTGCCGGAAGAAGAGCGGGATGATATAGCGGTTGTACCCTTGGCCGTTCCGGTGATGATCGGCCCCGCCACCATTGGTGCTATTCTGGTATACGGCGCTGAGCTCAAGAGTGCCCCGGAAGTTGCTGGCGGGCTGCTGGGCCTGCTTTCCGGCCTCCTGATTTTGGGTATTTTGCTGCACTTGTCCGGTTATCTGGAAAAAGCCTTGGGCAAAACCGGCCTTAACATCCTTTCAAAGATCAGCGGTCTTGTACTCTCGGCCATGGCGGCAGAAATTGTGCTGTCCGGCATTACAGGTTTTATCGCCAATTCGGGGTTATTGGGAGCATAAGGAAGAGTAATGTCCACCGACACCACTGAGCACAACCGCAATCGACAGGACTTCTCCGGTATCGATTCGATCTGGTTGTTTGGCTATGGCTCGCTGATTTACAAAGTGGATTTCCCATATTTGGAAAAATGCCCCGCCTCGATTCAGGGCTGGGCCCGCCGGTTCTGGCAGGGTTCTCACGACCACCGGGGCACTCCTGAAGCGCCGGGGCGCGTAGTGACTCTGATCGAGCAGCCTGGAGCGGTTTGCAAGGGCATGGCGTTTCGGGTTTCACCAAAGGTATTCGAGCATTTGGATGTGCGGGAAAAGAATGGTTATCTGCGATTCACCACAACTTTGACGTTCGATAACGGCAGTCACGGTGAGGGGCTGGTTTACATTGCCACGGAAGATAACGAAGCCTTTCTTGGCCATGCGCCGGATGAAGACATAGCGCGGCAGGTTGCTTCTGCGGTTGGTCCGAGTGGTCCTAATTCTGAATATTTGCTCAGGCTTGCAGAGTCTTTGCGGGCATTGGGTGATGAGTGTACCCACACATTCTCAATTGAAGCCTGCCTAAAAGCAGACTCATAAACCGGGTACGCAATGCCAAACAAGCAGTAGGGGGAGAAACGCCTCCCGAAACTGTGCGGAGCCATGGATGGCGGAGCCAAGCGTACACGGACGTATTCACAGCGTGTTTCGGGAGGCGTTTCTCCCCCTACTGCGTCAGGCCTCCACCGAAGCGACCCGAGACTCTTCCCGGGTAGCAGGATTAAAGCCTCTAGGAGGTGATTTGCGACGCTGGTTCAGGCCGATCATCACCAATGGCACAATAACCATCAAACTGCCCACTAGAAACCACCAGTCCGGTACCTCGTTAAACCAGATCCAACCAATACCAACCGCCCAGA
>Ga0209075_1004047_pt1 | contig 11922 bp, 16 predicted proteins | sample Stecom2011_FD_187523 | JGI IMG/M metagenome (GOLD analysis project Ga0209075, IMG submission 187523) | Agricultural soil microbial communities from Utah to study Nitrogen management - Steer compost 2011 (SPAdes) (version 2) | ecosystem: Environmental > Terrestrial > Soil > Agricultural land...
GCGAGTTAGCGGGAGGATCCCTTTCTCGATCTGGAGGTTCAGGATCACAAGTAATTGCGAAGTTAAACAACATGGTACTTCTTCGGCTACCCTCAGGAAAAATGAAAACTGTTTCCGATATGGTTAGAGCCCAAATTGGCGTGCCGCTACCTAATCAAAAACTTATGTATAAACTTGGTTTAAACAAAGCAGGCCAATCGCGTTGGTTGGGACGCCGGCCTTCCGTTCGGGGTGTGGCTATGAATCCTATAGACCACCCACATGGTGGAGGTGAAGGACGGTCCTCCGGTGGGAGATGTTCGGTTACACCATGGGGTAGGTTAACAAAAGGTAAAAAAACCGGTAAAAAAGGGAATAAACGCGCGGAAGTGTCGAAATTTTATAAAACCGATAAACATTCTTAAAGTATGAGGTCTAACATTAAAAGTTTAGTAAAAATTGATATTAAAGATCGGTCGGGTAAAGCCGGTCAATTTTTTAAACCCTTTTATCGAAATATGGTAAATAAACGAAGCGATTTTTACATATGGTCGAGACGTTCTCTTGTTACAAATCAATTCGTGGGTAAGAGGGTCGCTGTTTATAACGGTCGTAAATTTCTTTCTTTTATTGTACGTAAATCCATGATAGGTTACAAATTTGGTGAATTTTCCATAACTAAAAAAATAGGGGCTATACACAAAATTTATAAAAGAGCCGCTAAGTTATCTAGGAATCGTAAAAAATTTGCAGCGCGCAAACAAAGTTTAAGATCGCGTGGCCCGTCTAGGACAAATCGAGGTGAAAAGTTTAAAAAATCTGTTCCTGGTAAAAAAAAAACTTCTAGACTAGAACTAAGATAAATATATTTGTAATATAAGAATGGGGTATTTCAATAATTCAAATGGTTTGCGGTTAAATATAAATCGTAGTTGGAAAACAAAAGCGTTTTCATTACGAAACGAATCACTTTCTCTTATATTTTTTCAAAAGCAGTTTTTAGAGTTTTTCGAGGTGTTTATGAATGTCCGTAAATTTCATAGACGGGGTATGATACTTAGCCACATAATAACCAAGGTTCGTGGATCAAATGGTCTTGAATTAGATGTGTTTATATATGATCCAAGTGTATCAAGGCACTCAAACAAGATGTATGAACTTCTAATCGGAGACGCATTTTTACCCCACAGAGTGCATAAAGTGAGAGAACGGGTAAAGAAAATGAATATGGCACTACCCTATGTTCTACGAAATGCTGTAGAGGAGGTAGCTTTGGAGTATAGGCGACCGTTCTACAAAGCTATGGAGAGGTACATTAAATCAAAGTTCTTAAGGATTTATCCTAAATTAGGGCTTAGTATAAACTTTATTCCGCTACGCGCCAGGATGGTGAATGCTGAATTTCTAGCTCGCTTTTTTCTTATGAAATTTCAATACAAAAGGGAGCTTGTCCGTATAATAAATCCTGTTTCCTCTAGGTTACTGCGGCGATTTGGCGGTGTAAGGATCGATTGTAGAGGGCGTTTTACTAAGAAACAGAGAGCGGGTAAATTTAATTTTCGGCACGGTACAGTTTCATTAAATAATTTTAGCCATAGGGTAGACTATTCGCAGGTCGCCCTACCCCTTAAGTATGGGGCATGTTCAATAAAGCTTTGGTTAGCTAATCGTTTAGCGTCTAAAGAATATGGTTCTGAGCAAGGCGTTGAGGGCTTTAACTCTTTTAATATAGCGAAACTTCCTGTGCAACGGCATAATTTGTCTAAATACGCGTTAAGTTTAAAGAAAGGCAATGCGCCGGAACAGGTTATAAATTTTAATTGTGCAAGGGTGCCCTTAATAAAAACTATGAAAGGTAGCAAGTTGAATAAAAATAGATTAACTCCTAAAAGGGGTAGCGGGATTGTTTTTACAGGTAATAATTTTTATAACAGGCGCGTTAAATTGGGTAAGCAAATTATACCTAAGTTGGGAAGCTTGTCTAAAGCTGTAAAATTTAGATTTTTAAATAAATTGCTAGGAAAAAAAGCTCCTTCGTGGCATAGAAAATGGTTCCCCCCTTACAGATTTTTAACAGCCAGGGAGTTGAGTAGAAGTGTTGAAAAAGAGGTAAACAAGATAAAACGGGATAGCGTTAAACACAATACAAATAATCGGGTTTTACTGGTTAAACTTTTAAGTTTAAGAAAATACAGTTTTTTAAAAAAATCCTTAAAAGACTCGCCTTACAGTTGGTTCTCAACTGTCCGTATAAAACGGGATAAACCGAAAGGCTTGAAAAAGCTGGAAATGGGGGCTGGGGCTAGAAAAGAGTTTAAGCAAAATACAAAATTTAAGAAAGCACGTGGCAAAACTCGTAAATAGTTCATTAACAAGTTACTCATTAGCCTCAGCTAAAGATTTTAAGGCACAGCATTTAAAATCGCATTATTCTAGTCCGGTAAAACATTCTGGATTGGGTAACTCTTTTTACTCAGTAAAGTTAAAATCGATTCAATCCGGTGTTCTTACGTATGATCATTTCCTGATGTTTAATAAGTTTATAAACAAATTTAAATTTCTTAAAAAAACGACTTACCTAAAGGTTAGGCCGTACCTGAACGCCACTAAGAAACCAGCAGAGGTTAGGATGGGTAAAGGTAAGGGTAAATTTGATAAAAAAATAGTTCCTATGTCCGCCGGAACGGAAATTCTAGAGGTACGGATTGTTAGAGCTAAGAATACTAATATTGAAGACTGGAGTAAAAAAAAAGTTGTATTTTTAAAAGATTCTTTGCCAGCCTTACGCAAACTATCTTGCAAATTACCTGTTAAAACTATAATTGTTTTTAACGATTTTTAGAAATTAAAGAAAAAAAATATGGTAGTAATTGGATCTAATATAAAAGTTATAGACAAGTCGGGAGCTTTAACGGCTGAGTGCATACGGTTTGTGGATAAATCCCGTTTTTCGTATGCAGGAATAAAGTTGTTAGTGGTAGTTAAAAAATCTATGAGGGTACGAAAGAAAAAACGCTCTGTGCGAAAAAGTGAAATGCATTTAGCGCTAGTTGTGAAGCAAAAAGGATCGGTGGCTCGTAATATGGGTTACTCGGTTTATTTTCCGTCTACATCGATAATACTTTTAAAAAAAGGTGACGATACCCCGATGTCTAATAGACTTACAAGCTCCGTTAGTAAAGATTTACGTTTTTGTGGCGGTTTTTCCCGTGTTCTATCTATGGCTTACGACGTATTCTAAAAAATTTTTAACAATCGTATAAAAAAAATAAATGTCTGTTTTAAATAGAAATGCGAATTTTAGACTACCGACTTACAATATGGTAGTTAAATTAAACCGCTCTTACGCTCTAGGCCAAAACTATAATTCATCTTTTTTGCCGGAAAGTTTGTTAAAGATACACGATGACGGCTCCTCTGTTAAATCCCTGCTTTACTCTAATTTCAGGGACAAAATGTCTATTCGCGTTAACTCAGAGTTTGAAAGTTCTGAGTATATACTTTTTTTAAACCTATTTAACGCATTTTTTGAAACACGTCCGAAAGACTCTTTTTTCGCTTTTAGGGCCGCTAACTTTTCTTCAATTAATTCTGCGGTCCGGCTGCTAGGGTCTATAAAACTTGGGTTAAACAAGAGAAGTCAGCTTCTTAACTTTTTGTACTTTACCCTATTTTTTTACCTTCCGCGTCTTAATAACCTCGGCTCCATTGCGCAAGCTTTCTCGAATTCTGCCGTTTTTCCCGATTTTTCTAGGTACGTCCATCATTTTTCGAATTTTAATATAAAATACCCGCACTATTCTGGCGTACTGCGGAAGTCGGGCTTATTGACTTTCTTAGATGATTACAATATTAGTTTTAATTTTGGAGTATCGTCGTATATTCTTAAAAGTACCTATGTTAATACAAGTCAAAACGAAGATTGGTCATTAAGATTTAAGGTATATTTCGGCTCTAAACTTTCAATTAACTATTTTAAATTACAAAAATCTTTCCTAAAATTCTTTGTTGTAGGAAAAAATTTTTAACATAACAAATAAATAAGAACATGAAACGCTTAATAATAAAAGATAAAAGTATAAGATCGAAATATTCAAAAATTGACCCTTTTAGGGCATCGTTAAAATACCTTGTTATGTCAGACCTTTACAGCTATAAAACTAGAAAGTTGGCAAATAAAAAGCTCATACGTCTATGTAAAAATAATGCAAAGATAACTAAAGTAAATAATTACTGTGTTATATCAGGGCGCTCCAAATCTATATACAAGGATTTCCGAATATCCCGTATAAAGTTTAGGGAACTCGCTAGAGCAGGACAGCTTTACGGAATAACAAAATCGAGTTGGTAACAATATGGCTAGTATAACAAGTATAAAAGCAATCACAAATATACGGAATGCCGCTTTAGCGAAATTGGGGCATACAGTGGTTGGGTACTCGATTATAAATATCAGAGTACTCGATATTTTAAATAAAGAAAATATTATACAGGGATTTCAAATAAAAGATGGCAAAATAATCGTTTCATTACTAAATTCTGAAATAGCTAGGCAAAAATTAAAAAATATTATAGTCGTGTCAAAGCCTTCTAAGCAAGTATACGTAAAACTGAGAGTCCTCAAAAAAGTGCACATGAAACTAGGTTCTTCAATTAACTGTTTAACGCTTGTAAGCACAAGTTTAGGTATTAAAACAATTGAAGAGGCTGTTCGCGAAGGCTTGGGGGGCGAAATGCTTTTTGCAGCTAGCTCTTTTGTTACGGAAGCTGTAGCCTTAGCAAATTAGTTATTTTTTGAAGAATGGAAGGTACCATAAATATTGCAAAATACCCCAAAGAGGCCGTAGAATTTCTACTTGAATTAAGCAAGCCCTCAGTTTTAGCGTTTAGCTCCAAAGAACTTTTAAAGTCCTTTATAAATATTTTAAATTCTGTCTATAACGATAAACTGAAAATAGATGGTTTTGTATCGGAGGTTATGTTACTTGGTGTTGGTTTTAAATTTACGTCTTTTAATGAAAATACTATTATGCTAAGTTTAGGCTATAGTCATGAAATATTTTTCCTATTAGGGAAAAATTTGCGGTTTAAGATTTTAAAACAGTATCTTGCGATATTTGGGCACAATAAGGTTATAGCAACGCAAACTACTGCTAAAATTAGAAGCTTACGGGTTCCAGATATATATAAAGGTAAGGGTATTCGTTACTTAAACGAAGCGATTACGCATAAAAAAGGTAAACAAAAACAACAAAAATAAATGGCAGTTTATATATTTAATCGTCAATTTCAAGAATCTGTAAGGCTTTATAGGGCATTAAAAAAATTTCTTGGTGTCGGGAAAACCCGTATGCTGTATCTGTTGTCTATTCTTGGATTAACAAAAAGGGCGGAGGTAAGGCATGTTAGCTGGCACAAATCGGAATTAGCAGGCTTCTATTTACGTGTTCTGTTTATTATCGATTCTCAATTAGTAAAATATAGAAATTTCTATCTTTACAGAATATACTTATCGGGTAATTATCGATCATTTAGACATGAGGCCGGTATGCCTTCAAACGGACAACGCTCCCATACAAATGCAAGTACCTGTAGAGCCCAGCGCGGTAGATTCGTAGTTACTGAATTAAAAATTTAAATTATGGTAAAGGTTGAGAAAAAAATAATAAATAAAAGATATAGTACAAAGCCGGTAAAACATATTAGCAATAAAAAGGGCGGCAACAATTATAAAAAAAATTGGAATGCTCCCACAGGCCGTCGAAAAAATCATAAAAATAGACCAAAGCATGGGAAAAGGGGTCGCAAGTACCATAAGAAAAGGTTCAAATACCCGCCCCCATCCCCTTTTGGTCATTGGAAGGACCCGAATCCTAAAACAATAAAAGAGAAAAGGAATAAAAAAATTCGTAAACTAAGGTTTACGAAAAAAGGCCTTAGAGTCTCTAGAATTGTTAAAAATCGATTCCGTTTAAAAAAAGGTCTTTTCGTCTTATATAAATACGGTATGCGCCGTTTTTTTCGAAAAGTGCAGTTTTATAGAAAGACTAATAATTTTTTGGTATTTAAAAAAACTGCTAATAATTTTTTCGTAACGGCTTTCAAGCGTTCAGGTCGCACTTTATTCTATATATCGGCTGGAATGCTAAATTTGAAGGGTCCTCGAAGATCCACAACAGAAGCGGCCGAAAGAGTTGTAGCAGCGGTACACAAACGGTTAAAGCGAGGTAAAATTAAAAATATCGGTTTAATTGTTAAAAGCCCAAATGGTAGGGTTATGAAATCTGCCATACGGCGACTTGATCGTCTCTATAGACGGGAATTGAATACTTTAGTACTTTTTATGATACCCCGTTCCCATAATGGGGTTCGCGGTAAAAAAATAAAAAGGGGTTAGAGGTTTACCGACCCTTTTTGCTAATGCGCGAATGTATTTAGCAAGAGGATGATATTTAAATAACCTAAAGTTTGCTCGGTTTGTGTTTACTTTTTTGTTTTATAGTTTAATAAAATTTAGGCATCGTGTAGGTTGCAGATAAGGAGATCTTGTGAGAGTAAAAATTTACTTTCGTGGTGTGGTATAATTGGTTAGCATGTCTGTTTTGGGAACAGGAGATGTGGGTTCGAGTCCTGCCACCCAGATCTTTCATATATAAAATCATGCATACATGCCTTTTTAAACCAGGATAGGTTAAAGACCGGTCCGCATATAATTCCAATAGAAATTATTAAAAACATGACGAACCCATTGGGTGACTCATTTATAGTATTTTTAATTATTTTTGTAATTATAAAATTGCTTGAAGGGTAAATTTTATAAGGGGGGTAAATTGGTTTACCCACGTCTACACAAGAAAAATGGGATTGTATGTGTAGGCCTTGGGTCGGGGGTTGGTATATCTTAAAATTAAAGGTGCCGGCCCCCGATTCCATCATTTAACTTCTAGATAAGTTAAAAACTTATTGAAAGAGATTGTTTTTCAGCATAAATAACTTATATATATATATATAATGATAAATCCTGAAGGTAAGTTGCATTCTCGTGTTTCACTTTAACCGTATAACAATAAAGCAATCAGAGAATTTTGTAAACATATTGGAACTTGGGACCAAACGTAGTTTAAAGTCAAGTGAAGCGTACTTCGAGAGATCCTTCATTTGTTTGGTAAATATGCGTTTATTGAAAAATAAATAAAAAAAAAAATCATTGCATAAATAAAATGGTATGTTATAAAAAATCTTTTTCTTATATAAGAGAAAGATAATTTTATTTTACAATGTTATCGATAAACTAGAATTTATTTTTAGTTGATTTAATTTGTTTGTTTTAAAACCTTTAATAGGTTTAGACTAGTACAGGGTATAGCATAGATACGATGGCAAAGTTAAAAATAGAAAAAAATTTAAAATTAATTAACCCCCGCGGGTGGGTTTCGTTTTTTACAAAAAACGTAAACAGTAGTAATAAAAACAATAAATTAATAATTTAATTATTCATGAGTCCTGAAGATTTTGAATTTATATGCGATTTACTAGGGAATGTATTGATATCGGGTGGTACCCTATTATTTATAGATTGGATTTCCGATGTTATAGCAGACTATAGCGGCACTAAAAAGCATCCCGGTATGGAACCTATGCCGAAACCTTACGAGTTGGGTTGTAAATGTCCAAGCTGTCATGACGGTTTTACTTCGAAAACTCGAGCAGATTTTGAGATGGACCATAGTGACTGGCAGGATATGGTCCTTGGAAAAGAGGATTCTAAATACGATCCAAAAACCGGGGAACTTAGAAAAAATAAAAAACAGTAAAAAATAATGGGAATGTTCGTAAGAATTTTACAGTTTGTGGGCGCACTGAATGTCGCCTTTATAACCTTTAATGGTTCATACCGGATTAGTAGTGAGTACTTCTCTAATACTACAATGATTGCAGTCCTTGTAATCTTAGTCGTTATATCTTTTGTAAAGGATCTCTTAAATTTTATAGGAATAGAGATGCCGTATAAACCTTTAGATTACCTTTTTCGGCTTGTTACGCTAGTAGTTGCAGGTATATTGTCATCGTTTGTTATTTTGATACCTAAGCTTATACTTATAGAAAGTCAACAGCTAGATTCTATGCATGTAAAGTTTACGGCCCGCATAACCCGTAATTGGAGCAAAGAGGAGTTGACACTATACTTAAATAATCTTATAGATAGCAGGGGGATATCAAACCTTATTTCAGAAAATGACCGAACTTACATTATCGAAACCTCTAGTTCAATGCGCGAGCTAAGAAACTCTTTAAATAATCTTGTTAGTGAACGATTCCTGTCTCTAAACACAGATGTGGATGAGCCAGCAAATATAGTGGCACCGGTTGTTACCGACCCTTCCTGGATTTCTGAAAATACTTTTCTTATTGTAGCAGCTTCCATATTAGCGGTAGTAGTTGTAGCCGGAATAGGTTACCTAGTATATAAAAATTACAACTCTAGTCCTGGTATAGACAGAGATGACACTAGTATTAGTGGTAGTAGTAGTAAATCTGAAGAGAGTTACGGCGCAGCAGCATCTTCCGATTCCGATGAAGGAGAGTTGACTGTGGATGTATTAAATGCAACTCTAGCTAAGATGTCTGAGCATACCGAAAGCGTTAAAATTGAGTTAGGGGATCAAATTAACGCTATTCAGCATAAAGTCAAAGAGCTTGAAGATATTAATGGCGGTTTAGATGAGCAGTTAACTGTTCTAGGTGATCGTACAGCCCACGTGGAGCATAATTTTAAGAGAGCTCTCCACGCCGATATGAAACATTTTAAGAACATAGGCAGAAGGGTACAAGAGTTAGACGAAAGGATCGATGTCGTTAATAGTGTAGCAAAAACAAGAGCTAGGGAATTAAGTAAAAGATTGAACAGTTTTGAAAAAACTAAACTCGAGGAGGCGGAATCCATGACCGGTTTTGTAGAATCGTTAGTAGACAGCGTTAAAGACCAAATATTAAACACCGATGAGGTAGTGGCGGTTCGGGCTTTAATAAACAACGAAACTATTCGTGACATGTTACGTTCCGAGGAAATAAGGAAAATTACTGAAAACATAAAGAAAAAAGGTTAGCCCTTTATTCATAATTCGTGGAGGTATAAACCTAAAAAATATTCTCACTCCGTTCGCCTATTTTTTAGGTTTACCTGTAGTGATGGGTATAATCCTTCGTTTAGTAAATCCCTACTCTGTAGCTTCTTATATTCTTATATTCTTATATTCCAACCCCCGACCCCTATATAAGAAAAAGATTTTTTAGGGGGTCGAAAAGTTAAAGAAAAAGAATAAACCCATTACAAAAAATCCTATTTTAATGTTATCGATAAACTAGAATTTATTTTAGTTGATTCAATTTGTTTTAAAAAATCTTTAATAGAATATAAATTTAATTTAATAAAAAAATAGAAATATACCACAATTAGATATTATTCGTTATACTTTGGTGTTAGGCATAGTTCTAGTTTTGTTAACTATTGTTTTTATATTTGCACAATTTACCTCTTCTCTAAAATATGCTTATGATGAAGCTTATTTAATTTTTAAAGATTTCTGTGCTTTATTAGAAAACTATATTTTTTCTAAATTTGAATGCGGTTTACGTGGACTAAAATCATATCTCGTATTTCTTTTTCTGCCATTTTTTATTATGATTAGCTTTATACTCACCCAGTATGTAACAGTATTTGCCGTTTTAGCCTCTTTTGTTTATTTTGTTTTTGTTTGGTTTAGGCGTGTTAGGTTAATAAAAAAGTGCCTAAATAAAGTGCAAGATTTTTATTTTAGTGATCTAGGCTTTAAAGGTTATATAAAAAGAGATTGTCATTCGATTATATTATCGATGATTTGCTTAAAACGCGCTCTAAAGCAGAATGGTGTTTTTTAGGCCGCATTAATGGTTTTGACAGGGTTTTTCTTAGTAGATCAAACGAAAGGGACGAACTTTTTGTAAAGTACGAAGGATGGAGAGACGCTTTTAATAAAAATTTACAAGCAACGGAAGAATTTAAAAGCCTAGGGTTAGGTGATAAAAAGAGAGTTTTAGAGGAGACTGCTTACGTATTTCGGGGTCTCCTTGAGCATGCGCAGATTGCGCTTATGGCCTGCCTTTTTATTTCCTCTTACTACAATAGAAAAGAATCCAATCTACTTAGCCAAACAGCAAGAGGAGCTTTTGTTAATTATTGAGGGCCGTTTAACTAGGGTATTTCCCGAACTTGTACCCCTATTTGAGCGCTGGAGCGTAGGCAATACTGATCGTGCCCAAGGTATGGTTACGGGCTATTCTATTTTTTACGATGGAGAAAGGGAACATATTGTTTGGACTGAATTGAAACCTAAAAGTTTTAATGAGCGTTTTTTAGAGAAAGGCAGCGTTGATTCGATAAACCGTTCGTTAGAGGTTTACGAGAATTCTATTAAGGAAATATTAAATTCTAATAGAGAGCCTATTTCGGGTGTTAAGCTTATAGTTAAGCCCACATTTGGGGTTTTGGAGGATGCGATTTAGTTACAATTATAGTTACAACAGTTAAATAACATGGTTAACAACAATCTAAATAATAATAATAATAATAATACAATTATAGAGAACGTAGAGTATCTCGATATGCTCGATCCTAAGAATTCTTGGTATTTCGATGCCGAGAAGTTCGATGTTAACTTTCCTTTAGTAAGAAGTTATAGGAGCCGGTTAGAATGGTCAAGCGAAAGGTTGTTTCAGGAATGGTATGATTACCAGGATACTGTTTTTTCACATTACGCTGTTATGGAAGGCACGTTTGGTATTTGTTTTACTATGCGCACTCCAAGCCCGTTTAGTACTGAAAGAAGCCAAAAGGCCTTGACTGAGTCTGCGGAACTTAAGCTGGATTTAGAGTCAAATTACTTCTTAAATTCGCGGGTTACCAAAGCATTTGATGATAGTAAACTTTTTTTGCACTCTAAACAAAGTTTATTAAACGGTAAAAAGTTTTCTTACTCTTTAGGAATTGCTAGGGATAGTTCCAAATTAGCTAATTTAAAAGAGAAATTTTACTTAAGTGATTTTTATTCCGGCAGTATGAGGCGGCTGCCCCTATACCCCCCAACCAACTTATAATATCCAGGGACTGGGATCTTCTTAAACGGTACTTCTTCTTTATGATCCGGAATCATCAGTACAAGGGCTCTAAATTTATATATACTGTAGGCAAAAATAAGAGCGAGAATGCCGATATCTCAGCTTTTACAGATGTGACAGATTCTGCTTTTTCGGAGTTACCTGTAGATTTTAGGTTCGGGCAGAGTGAGTATACTAACGATTCTGTGGAGGCTTATAAAGTGGTAATCGCAGATCGAACGTTGACCTCAAAGGATTTAGAGTAGCAAGGCGAGCAGAGGGATTTGAACCCACATTTTCAACTCCACAAATTGACACTTTAACCATTAAGTTATGCTCGCGTAAAATATTTTCTATTTTTCCATAGTTTAACGGTAAAACACACCGCTCATAACGGTTGTAATGTAGGTTCGATTCCTGCTGGACCGACCCGATTGTATAATTAAACTGCTATAAAAAATCTTTTTCTTATATAAGAAAAAGAATAAACCCATTACAAAAAATCCTATTTTAATGTTATCGATAAACTAGAATTTATTTTAGTTGATTCAATTTGTTTTAAAAAATCTTTAATAGAATATAAATTTAATTTAATAAAAAAATAGAAATATGCCACAATTAGATATTATTACAGCAGATTTACTCCTGTTATTTGTTATGCCTGCGTGTGGCTTAGGAATTGTTGTACTGATCTTAAAATTTCTAGGTTTTATTAGAGGTGTTTATGGCCATATGGTTATAATTTTAAAAGATTTTTATTACAAACATTACGATTTTTTCTTAAATTTAAGATGTTTCTTTATTATGTAT
>Ga0209075_1004048_pt1 | contig 11922 bp, 6 predicted proteins | sample Stecom2011_FD_187523 | JGI IMG/M metagenome (GOLD analysis project Ga0209075, IMG submission 187523) | Agricultural soil microbial communities from Utah to study Nitrogen management - Steer compost 2011 (SPAdes) (version 2) | ecosystem: Environmental > Terrestrial > Soil > Agricultural land...
CCGGCCAAATAGTGTCCAAATCACCGCAACAAATACATCTTCCCATAACCCTTTTTAAAAGCCTTATCCCCCGCAGTAGGCCGATGTTCCATAAATTGCCCGTCTTTGCGGATCAAGACCCTATAGATGTACACGCCGTTAGCCAGTTGATCCCCATATTCATCCTTGCCATCCCATGCGTACTCCGTGATGTTGTTGCCGATCCTGAGCGGTCCCAGTTCATCCTGAAAGATTTCTCTTACCACCTTTCCGGTCACCGTCATGATCTGGATCTTGATTTGGTCAGGTACCTCAGCACCTGTTACCGTAAAAACAAACCTAACGCTTGAACTAAAGGGGTTTGGATAAGGATAAAAATTGGTGATCTGGGACTCGTTGATCACTTCAAAACTGACCTCGTAAGGCTTCTCCCCAGCAGCATTCCCTGCCGCGTCAGTTCCATTTATCCGCAATACGTAAACGCCGTCTTCCAAAGGCCCTGGCTGGAACTCCAGTTTGAAATCACTGTCCTCGGTAGCTTCAAACCACTTCATTTTCATGCTGGCAAAACTTATTCTCTCGAAGTCACAGCCCTCACAATTCCTTTTTAGATGAACTTCCATGCCAGTGGTATCCTTCTTGAAGGACAGTTTGTTTTCGTCCTTTAACAAAGCGGAAATCAATACCGTGGGAGAGACAATATCCCCATCCATGATATACACGCCATCGAAGCTGACATCCAATATTGGGTTTTGTCCATCTCCCTCCACGATAAAATAATCCGGAAGATCCATCACATTGTTTCTGAAAGTCTGTTCTTGGTATTCATGGGGATTGGCAAAGACATTCAGGGAGATCTTTCCTACCCACCCCAAGGAATTGAATTTGATCGTGAAGGAATGGCTCTGCCCGGCCTTGACCGCAGGTATTTTTTGGGTAAACTTCTCGGTTCTCTTCTGTCCGGTATTGGTCAAGGTCCACTCTACGGTGAGGGAATCTGTGAAATCCAGTTTTGAAATATTGATAAATCCGAAATTCACCTCCACTTCTTCGCCTTCGTCAAGCTGTAGGTATTCCTTTTTGTCTTGCAGTATAAGCACACCCTCCGGAACCCCGGTATAACTTACCTGCCATTTGCGCAACTGTTCTGGTACAGAAGCCTCCGGGTCATCCAAGGCATATTGGAGTTTTAGATAGGGATAGGCATCAGGGTTGATGGACTCAAGTGCCACCTGATCCTCCTGAACATTTGCGAACAAAGTGGCCTCCTCCCCTTCAGGCGAGATACCAATGATGTCAAAGGTGGACAACGCTGTATCAAAAAGCTTCCGCTCTTGTACTTCATTAAAAAAACTGATCCAATGGGATGCGGGGCCGATCCTGGGACTGATAATTCTACCGGAAGTAAGATACCCATTCAGTTCCTCCTGGAAATTCAATACTTGGGTATTGGCTGGTACCTCTGGATTTTTATCCGCCACAATCTCAATGGCCTCGCCAGCTTTCATCCCTTTTCGTCCGAATAAGATATAAGGATCGCCTGTCTTCAAGTTCCGGAGCGTGGCTTCATTGGCACCGATTTGCCGCATTTTCTCATAGGCCTCTTCCGGCCAATCGGAAAAGGTAACATTCCCTACTGAAAATATTACCACGTAATCCCCTTCCCTCAGCCGATCCACATAATCCAGCAACATCGTCTCCCCTTCCCGGGTGATCCTGATGTTCCTGATGTTCTGTATGATTTGAGGCGTCCTTCCGCAGCTTTTTTCATCCAACACATCAATATTCGTCAAGGGGACGGGCAGATAGGGCACAAGTGTCTTCTGGTCGAAGGCCATCAATCCCAAGGAGCCATCTGCACAAAATCGGTTGGGGGTATCGAGAATATAACTGATCCCATTCAGCATGATCTGGGTCTGGTTATAGGTGTAATCCGGATTTTCCGGCCCAAAAGTAAACACATCTACTTCCAGCTTGGTATCCTCATATTTCCATTCATTCTTTTGGGCGTTGATTTCCAAGTTCTCCAACTGGTTATTATCAAATTGGGGGAATTTCCTTTGCGTCCAGCCTTCCGGACCCTGGTTGATATAGGAAAAGCTGGAGGCATTCCAAGACTCATCCTCCCCCTCCTTAGGTTCCAAAAACCTCGTCCTCCAATAAAATGTGACCGAATCCTTATAAATGAAGTTCTGGAACAAATCCATGGGCCACTGGGCGATATTGGTGGTCGTTAGCCGGTGTTCTCTTCTGGCTGGACTGGAAAAATCCGCAAGAGAATCTATCTGGATCACGATATTGCGGTCCTCCGTTGATTTTCCGGGTATCTGGGTGATCAGTTGGATTTGCCGATCCCTGACGATGGCAAAGTCCAGCGGGGAAAGATTCATCGTCCCGCTCAATTGCAGGTACTTCCCCACGGTTGCGGCATTGTTCATATAAGTCAGTTCCGCTATTGACTTATCCTTGTTAATTTCAATTGTATAAATATTTTCTCCAAAAGAATTTATTCCCCTATTGGGGATTGTAAAGGCAATCGTATCACGCCTAAATATAGGAGCAAGCTTAATTGGATCATAGGAGATGACTGCACCATCCGGAAGCTGTCTCGTGACATTTAGGCTTACGGAATCTAAATCTACCCTCCCAAGGTTTCTGATCACAAAAGACAGCTCCAATGAGTCAGAAAGCGTATTGAGAGGTGCACCATTAAAGCTCTTGATAAAAACATCCTCTCCCCGAATCGCATAGTCGGCCTTATCGGCCGGGAATATCCTGGCAGCTGGATCGCCCAACATGATCATCTGGTTGGTATGGGATTGATTGATGGGTGTACTTCCATATCGGGAATAGAAATGTTTCTCGGCTTCCATCTTTATCTTTCCCACCGATTGATGGATCAAGGTAGAGTCTGAAAAGGCTTTTACGTAAAAAGATTCCGAATACCTTCTGAGATAACTGTCCACACCCAAGCTTGAGTGGGCCATATAGTTGGAAGCCCCCCTATCAGGAGTGAGTATCCAATCTTCCCCGAAAGTGTAGGCATCTCCAAAAGCATTCCCTGCATCACAGCCATTAAGCAGTAATACAGGGTATTTTCCTTTGTTGTCATAACCCAATTCATTGACACTGACAAACCCAATATCTATATCCGTGGTAGCCGGTGCCGAGTGGCCGAAGAAGGTGACCAAACTTACGCCAGCATTGACCTCCTCGGATATATTGATCATCTCAACCACCTCGTTGGATCTCTTCCTGATTGTCTTGACTCCCGCTCCCAGATAGATATCTTCGGCAATGTCCTTGAAACCATTGAGAAAATTATAGAACCTCTCCAGTTCGAAAGCGGATCTGCCCCCACTAAGATGTACGATATTCTTTTGCCAGTCTTCCTGTACCCCCAAAGCGTCCTTCTCTTTTATCTTATCGAGATACTGGGCTACCTCTTGGGGCGTACGTGCAGGGATTCTGCCAACAGCAATAGATTGACCACTGGGATCCTCAGAATTTAAACCCACTGCATATTGGTTGTCCGAATAAGGATATCCAGCCGGAGGCAACAAATCCTGAAAGCCAAACACGGAAGGATTATTTCGGTAGGTGTAGTTTATGCCCCCTACCCTTCTGGTGTTATGAATTCCGTAAGAACGCCCTACCAACAACAGGTATTCCGGTTGATGCCGCGCATCGTAATGCTTTAAAAATTCAAATATGGCTAGGGGACTTGCCTCCCCATAGGAAAATTGGTTATAAAGATCTTGAACATTTACAGTAAGCGTGTCGAAGCCTCCGCCTGCCGCGGATGCCCTATAAGCCGCATAGGCGGTCACTGGATCCCCATAGGAAAGAGAAGGTCTACGCAGAAGCTCATTGGAGATGATGATATAATCGGAGGGCTGTTGGAGGAGATTCCGAAAGCGGATCCTTTCCAGCCGATTGATTCTGTTTACCGCATTCGTCTGCTGCACCAATAGATTGGCTTGTCCGTTTGGGTTCCCTGCAGCAATGGCCATGGTATTGCCGTTCTTGGACACGAGGTGTTTTACAGGCTGGTTAAAATCGGTAATATCATAGGCCACGTAATTGGCATAGGCTTCGGGTATCTCCAGCCGATTTTCACCTTGCGGCACCTGAAAAACCTCTTTTTCGAAGTCCCGGGAGGTGATGATCCGGTTGTAATTAACTTTGATATAGCTGACCGACACATTGTCTACGGCCCCATCTACGCCCAGAGGCGATATTCGAACGATTATATCCCCAGACGGACTAAAATCTGCAGGGGACAGGTTCTCCTCCACCTTCAGATAATCAAAATCACCCAATCCGTACTGACCAATCTCCCTCATCCTGGCTGGGGATGGGCCAACATGGATGGCAACCAGATGCGCATTTTCTGATCTCCCAACCAATCCTATTGCCACACTTGCCTCCTCCGATGGGGAGACCTGGCCGAGGTTGCTAATGGCATGATCTCTATGGGTACCCCTCGTGATCACAGGTCCCATCCACCCTTGGCCTAAGTCATACGTAGATAATCTGGTTCCTGCGGTATAGGTTTTCCCCAAGGCATATTGGTCACTATAGATATCCAGGTATTCTGCTTGATAGGCTGTCAAAGCAGGATTAATCGCCGGGTAGGGTTCTTGGATGGACATTCTTTTGCCCGCTTGCCCCGGTGTGACAGTGAGAAAGAAAGCTGTCGTGTCATTGTGGGTGTTGTAGTAGGGATTGGGCATCATTTCAGGCTCTTCGTAAAGCAGCCTATCCAAGGTTCCGTCGTTTCGTTTCCCAATAAACTCCAGATAATCTCCCGTATCAAAGCGGCCGTCCCCTTGTCCCTCAATATAGACAGCCACCTCTTCCCCTCTATGGTACACCCTGATAAATTGTGGATCCAGCTGATTCATGTCAATGCCGGATGCGGAAAGAGTGCTATAGCTTAATTGATAAACTCCATCCTGAGACGTGGGTATTTTGTAGTAGTCCCGGGAAAAATTGATCCATGCCTCTTGTGAAAATGCCTGGAAGGAAAAGAAAAAGGGAATTAAAACGGTAAAAAGTCTTTTCATAGAGCCCGTTGATTATCTTCCCAACCTTTATACAATCTGAATCCGCTCTTTAAAGGGTTTACTTTTACCTTCACACTAAATATGTGGGAGTATGGAGTCTCTGATACGCTTCCAATATCGGTAAGCGCATAGTCTATGTAGATGCGCTCGCTCAAGAGAAAGCCGAGCCCAAAGCTTGGCTGGAATGACGTGTAATAAGAAGCATCAAAATCCTTTAATCTCTGGACATTGCCTGCACCCGCACGGAGGTAGGCAATTCGCTTATATCCTAATTCAACACCGGCTCTTGGTTCAATGCTCAGGACATCCGAACTCACCACAGTATTTCTCTGCCCGTCAAAAGTCAGGTTCAGGTCCAGCACGGCTTGTATGGAGAAATCCTCATTTACCTCAAAATCCCGAGTAGCACTTAATATAGCCTGTGGAAGTGTCAGCTCCAGTGAGTTCAAAGGAACAACGTTATCCGTTTGTGCATAAATTTCCCTGACCAATTCCGCATTATGTGACCAAGAATTGAAGGTGGTGGTGACATCTCTCAGCATCACCCCCAAACGCCATTGTTCAAGAAGAAAAATCCCGCCGACATCCAATCCAAATCCCCATGCAGCAGCAAACTTCCCCACGTTTCGGTGGATGATTTTAGCATTCATCCCCAATTTCACTTTATCACTTACATCCCTTGCATAGGAGAGAATTAAGCCATAATCCGCCGCATTGAAAAACTGAATATTGTTATAATTTAACGCTCCATTTGCGTCATAGAGAAATCGGGTATCGGGAATATCATCGACTCCGAACCTGATAACGGAAACTGCAATCTGGTTATCTTCTTGGATATTGGTTGAAAACGCCGCATAGTCAAACTTCGCGATGCCGGCGAAGTACTCCGCATGCATTAATGAAAACTCATATTGGTGGTCAATGCCTAACAAGCCGGCAGGATTCCAATAGGCTGCTGTGACGTCCTTGACAGAAGAAACCTGCGCCCTTCCCATTGCCAAAGCCCTTGCCCCCACCCCTATATTCATGAATTCGTTCGAATACTTGGGAGCTATTCCCTGAGGTTTTGCCGACATAGAAAACAATAAAAGCATAAACCCAAAAAAGATACCCCTGACGCCCATACAGATGCTTGATTCAATTGCAAAGTAAATAAAAAATGAGGTAAAACAGGTCTATCGTAAAAATATTCATCATGGCTTTTGGATCTTATAGTGCATTAATATAGCGTGGTTTGCAGTGGGCAGTTGACTTGCTCCGAACGGAAACTTTGTAGACCGTAATTAATAGTCGGACCCCCGGTAGGGTCTCAAAAACACAGAATTTTTGAGACCCGAAGAATCCCCAGTGGGAAGGGGATTGAATTCCATGCAGACTTCTAAAAAACGTGCCTTTGTCATAGCATTACCTGTCCGAGAGTGAACATCTTTCTGTACGTTAAAACCACAAGAACAGTCCACTTCCGGCTAAGGGATTCTCTCTTACAAAAATTTCTCTATCGGTTAAACAAATTTAAAAAAGCTACAGAAAGCACTTTAAGGCTATCAAGAAGCATATTTACTACTAAGAATGGTCTAAAGTGTGCGAGTTTTTAACCTAGAATCTTTTATTACAAGGTAATGGCTATAACTTTGGTACTGTTTTTTTAATAGAACTTCCCGTAAGCCCTGTGTGACGACTGAAAAAGCACCATTGCAAGCACCCGAAAAAGATTAAATACAATATGATGAAAGCATCCAACACACAAGTACAAATGCGGAAAGGAATTCTGGAATTCTGCATTTTGCACATTATCGCACGGGGGGAAGTATATGCCACGGATATGATTGAAGAGCTGACGGAGGCTAAACTCATTGTGGTAGAAGGGACTTTATACCCTCTATTGAACAGGCTAAAGAATGCCGCCCTAGTTTCCTACAAATGGGTGGAGTCGGAGTCCGGACCACCCCGAAAGTATTATTCCATCACCCCAATCGGAAGCCAATTTCTAGGAGAGCTGGACAGCACCTGGGCCGGTCTCCAACAATCCGTCAATCTAATCACCTCTAAGCACTAAGTCATGAAGAAGACATTGAGTATCAATATAAGCGGCATCCTCTTCCATATCGAGGAAGATGGGTACACCACGTTAAAAGCCTACCTGGACGCCATCAACAAGCATTTTTCCCACTATGAAGACAACCAGGAAATCATTACGGACATAGAAAACCGCATTGCCGAGATTTTCCTGAGCTATTTGAAAAACAACAAACAGGTCATCACCGCGGAAAATGTGTCGAACTTGATCGAGAAGATGGGGACCATCGCAGATTTTAAAGCAGGGGAAAAAGACCTAGAACCCAACCTAGACAATTCCACTGCAGATAATGCAGATGAAAATGATTTTTATAAATACATCACTCCCCCAAGTGAAAGCAGTTCCAAAGGCTATAAAAAGCTGACTAGACTCCCTAACCGGAAAATATTAGGTGGGGTATGTGCCGGATTTGCCCATTATCTTTCTATCGATCCTTTGTGGACCAGATTGATCACCATCCTGCTGCTATTCAGCGGAGGCTTTAATATCGGCAACAATAATTTTCACTTCTTCCCCGGTAATTTTGATTTCCACTTCTCCTTTGGCTGGTGGACTGCTTTCGCCTACATCCTGCTCTGGGTCATTCTTCCGGTTTCTTATGAAGAACCTGAGGATAAGAACATCAAAAAATTGTTCAGAAACCCGGATGATCGCGTCATCGGGGGCGTCAGTAGTGGATTATCCGCCTATTTTGATATTGACGTGCTTTGGATCAGGCTGGCATTTGTCGGGCTTGTATTTGCGGGAGGGTCAGGCTTTGTACTCTATTTGATACTTTGGATTATTACTCCTGTAGCCAAGTCCATCACCGAAAGAATAGAGATGAAAGGCGGCGCCATTACCTTAAGCAATATTGAGAGCACCATCCAGCAAAACCTAAATCCTGAAATTCCTAAGCAGGAGTCGACCGGAAGAAAAATTGTCTTGGCACCCTTTAGGTTTCTTGGAGAGGTCATCAACGGGATAGGCAAAGCACTGGGACCCTTTGGTCGTTTTCTCCTGGAGGTGGTAAGAATAATGTTCGGGTTAATTATCTTCTTTATTGGAATGATGGTGATCATCACCCCCCTTGTCATGCTTGGGATTTACTTCGAATTGTTCAATAACGAAGAATGGGCTTACCTTTTTGACCAGATCCCTGTAGGGACGGTTACGGAACTGCTTCCCGTCTGGCTGGCCATTTCTGTAGCTGTGGCGATACTAATACCCGGTATCGTGCTTACCTTACTGGGGATAAGTGTACTGATCAAGAAAAGTCTTATTGATGCCAGGTTTGGATTGGTTACTTTTGGCCTTTGGTTGTTGAGCATTATGATCTGTGCCTTCCAGATTCCTCGAGTAGTCAGTCAATTTAAGGAAGAGGCTACGTATGTACAGCAAAGTATTCTGGACTACTCTGGAGGTACCTTGGTTATCCAATCAGAAAGCAACGGACAAATAGACGGAGAGTTTGGAATGGTTTCCATTTCTCTCGAAGGAACCTCTGACAGCACTTTCACGCTTATCCAAAATTACAGCTCCCATGGTAAAACCCATGAGGATGCTCTGAAAAATGCCTCTGAGGTAAAATATGATTATGCACTTGCGGATACGGTTTTAACCTTTAATCGGTCGCTAGATCTTAGTTCCGCTAGCAAATTCAGAGGCCAAGAACTTGAACAGACGCTACAGATCCCTTACAACAGGCCTTTCGTTCTCGACAAATCCATCTTGCCTATTCTAAGGGGAACCATCTACTCCAATGGGTACAAGCTTAAGGATGTCAACAGCAAAAACCACTGGGTCTATAACGAAAACGGGCTGTTATGCCTGAACTGCGTCAATGACCACAAAACCAGCCAGCAGGATAGCATTTCACGGGCGATGTTTAATGGGAGGTATTTTATGGAGTAGGAATGGAATAGGATCCGGCGTTCTGAAACCGCCGAGTAGCCAAGGGACTTGAGAATTGGAAGCGATGGACGATTGGATAGGGGCTGTAAATTTTACGGGAAACGACTGAAGCGGGCGCTCCTGACCATGGCATGGAATAGTAGTCCTTGACGATTAAATCAAGAAGAAAATTGGTTACAGAAGCAGACTGTAGACATTAATTAGAAAAATTGCAGTAATTTGTCGTCTTAAGTCAAAGCAAATGGATGTAAAGGTGAAATTTCTTGGCGGGGCAAAGTCTGTCACCGGTTCTAGATACCTGTTGGAGATAGGATCATTTAAAATCATGGTCGACTGCGGGCTCTTCCAGGGTCCCAAAGCACTAAGGTTAAGAAATTGGGAGGATTTTCCGATCGAACCCTCATCTATCGATCTGATCTTGCTCACGCATGCGCATATTGATCATACCGGCTATTTGCCTAGGTTGGTCAAGCAGGGCTTTAACGGACGCATCATTGCTACGGAGCCGACAGTTGATCTTGTGAAAATACTCTTAAGGGATTCCGCCAAGCTTCAGGAAGAGGAGGCTGCTTATGCACAGAAAAAGGGATATTCCAAACATTCTAAACCGGAACCGCTTTACACCATTGAAGATGCCGAAAAGGTATTTCCACTTCTAGAGCGTATCCCATTTGAAGAAGAAACTGTTTTAAATGAATCCATGAAGGTCACTGCCTATAATGCAGGGCATATATTGGGAGCAGCTATTCTAAAGCTGAAGATAAAAGGGGATCAACAGGAGAAAACCTTGGTTTTTTCGGGTGACCTTGGCCGGTACCACGACCCGATCCTCAATCCTCCGGTCACCATTCCCTTTGCAGATATTTTATTTATTGAATCAACTTATGGAGATCGGAAAAATCAAGCGGTATCCATAGAGGAACAACTGGCGCTGCATATCCGGACCACCTACCGCAATGGAGGAGTTTCACTCATCCCTTCATTTGCCGTGGGGAGGACCCAGTTGGTGCTTTATTATCTCCACCGCCTGCAGCAAAAGGGCAAGATCCCCAAAATCCCTATCTATGTGGACAGCCCAATGGCCATTAATGTTACAGGTTTGTATAAATCTTATGGTCACTACCATCGCTTAGCTCCGTCCTTGGACGACCAAGGCACCAACCCCTACAGCCACTCCCAACTCCATTATTATCAGAGCCAAGAATCTTCCATTTCCCTCAATGCGATTAAAGGCGACGCCATTATCATATCAGCCAGCGGCATGGCCACGGGCGGGAGGATCCTCCACCACCTGTACAACCGGCTGCCGAATGAAAATGACAGCATTATCTTCGTCGGTTATCAGGCGGAGGGAACAAGAGGCAGAAGGCTGTTGGACGGGGAGAAAACCATCCGCATGTATGGTATCGATGTGGATGTCAAAGCCTCCATTCACTATATCGACGGCTTATCTGCCCATGCTGACCAGACAGAGCTCTTGGAGTGGGCTGATGGTTTCACCACCAAACCTAAAAGGACCTTTATTGTCCATGGCGAACAGGAAGCTTCCGAAGCGTTGGCAGGGCTTCTGAACAGCGAATTAGGGTGGAACCCAATTGTTCCCGAATATCTAGAGTCCTTTGAATTGTTTAATGGAATTTAAGATCGGTGAAGTTTGATTTTAAATAGAAAGCCGAACCTTTGCTGACGGTGGTGCGAATCCCGACAAGAGGAAAATAAACATGAAAAACTTACCCCATTTTCTTTAAGGAATTCACATTTCCTGCTTTGAAGATTCCAGACTTTTTATTGAATTAACCAATTTAATTCCTTCCTTAAATATCATGAAGAAACAATAATAGATGGCAGCGAACTGTAAATAGACCCACGTCAAGAGAGGTCGGCTTGATATTTTTGAAGAGGTCTTCAACAAAAGCTACTTTAAGCCGCTCGCTACGACAATACATAGAAAATCAACATCTTGCCTCTAATTTAAAGAGTAAGAATACAAAAACCAACATACCTTGTCGTACAAAAAAATCATCTCAACCCATTTAATCAGCCAAGCCGGATAGTATCTACCCTTAAATCCTCGCCTGGTAAGTATACAAATCATAATACCTCCCCTGCTGCGCAATCAATTCCTCATGCTTACCTCTTTCGACTATTTCCCCTTGCTCGATGATCAGTATCTGATCCGCCTGACGGATGGTGCTTAACCTGTGGGCTATGACAAAAGTTGTCCTCCCCTTCAGTAACTCCTTCAAACTCGCCTGGATATAATGCTCACTCTCCGCATCTAAGCTGGAGGTGGCTTCATCAAGTATCAATATCTTTGGATCTGCCAAGATGGCCCTGGCAATCGCCAACCTTTGCCGCTGTCCCCCCGAAAGCTTCACGCCTCGTTCCCCAATCATGGTATCTAATCCCAACTCAAATTTGTCGGTGAACTCACTCACATAGGCCGCACGGACAGCGTTATCCACCAATTCGGGAGAAGCGTCCGGGCGGGAGAACAGGATATTTTCCCTAATAGTACCTTCAAAAAGAAAATCATCCTGCAGCACGACTCCCAATTGGCTCCGGTAACTGTCCAGGCTGATCTGCTGGAGATCGATCCCATCTACAGTGACCTTGCCCGAATCGGGATTCAGAAATGAGGCCACCAATCCCGAAATGGTCGTCTTGCCCGACCCGGAACTTCCCACCAAGGCGGTGACTGAGCCAGCAGGTGCCAGAAAATTGATGTTTTTTAGGATCTCTTTCCCCTCATCATAGGAAAAACTTACATCCTCAAACTTTACTTCCCCTCGGATATCAGGCAAAACCATCGCTCGTTTGGAAGGATCTTCTTCCAAAGGCAGATTCATCAGCTCTTCTGTCCGATCCAATCCTGCAAAAGCTTCCGTCAATTGGCTTCCTATA
>Ga0209075_1004049_pt1 | contig 11918 bp, 4 predicted proteins | sample Stecom2011_FD_187523 | JGI IMG/M metagenome (GOLD analysis project Ga0209075, IMG submission 187523) | Agricultural soil microbial communities from Utah to study Nitrogen management - Steer compost 2011 (SPAdes) (version 2) | ecosystem: Environmental > Terrestrial > Soil > Agricultural land...
CTTTTATGATGCACGAAGACCTTAACGGGGTATTGTGGGTGCACCCCTTTGGCGGTGGTTTGTTTGTTTGGCACCCAAAGGAAGAAAGTCTGGAGCGTTTTTTTAAAGCGCAGGACCCGCAAGCTGTATTCAGTGATCGCTTGCATTCGATGCTTAGTGATGATCAGGGAAACCTTTGGGTGGGGACCAGGGCCAAGGGTTTAGAGCGTTTTGTGTTTCCGGGGAGACAATTTTCTGTTTTGGAGTTGAACCCCAATCGAGATTTGGTCAGTAACAACGATGTTCGTGCTGTTCTTCGCGACAGTTCCGGCCACTTGTGGGTGGCCAATAAAGCCGGACAATTGGCTGTTTACGATAACCGCGATAGGCTTCTTGGTTTTTTGAATCAGGATGGATGGATACGCAAAGAGGGGCGCTTCCATGAAAAAAGCGTATACAGCATTACGGAAGATGCAGAAGGTGTTATTTGGATTGGGACCAAAGGGGCCGGCCTTTTTCGCCTGAAGCAAAGGGAGGAGGCTCTGGTGTTTGATATGGAACAATTCGCTGCCAATGATAAGGATGTTTACAGTTTAAGTCACAACGATGTTTACGACATACATGTTGACGGAAATGGAAACACCTGGGTGGCGACCTACGGAGGCGGTTTAAATTTGATGCAGTATGAGGGCCCAGGCAAAGCAAGATTCATTAATGTGCGCAATCATTTGACGCGCTATCCCATTTTAAACTGTCACAGGGTCCGAACCGTGAGTTCTACTTCCAGTGGTCACATATGGGTAGGTACCACGCACGGCCTTTTGGTCTTCGATGGTGAATTTAAGGAACCTGAGGAAATACAGTTTTTGCATTATGCTTATCGTCCGTCTTCCGCCACCTCCCTGAGCAATAATGACGTTCATAGTATTTTGGAAACGCGGGATGGCGTGGTGTATGTGGCCACTTTTGGTGGAGGCTTAAATCGTCTGGTTTCAGACCCAAAGGACTTGGATTTTGAGTTTGAGGCTTTAACAACCGAAAACGGGCTGGCTACCGACGCGCTGCTTTCTTTGCTGGAAGATGCCACTGGCAGGTTGTGGTTAGCTACCGAAAACGGTGTTTCCCGATTTGATTGCGGGCAGGGCGAGTTTCGTAATTTTAATAAAACCGATTTTTCGAGGGTCTTAGGATTTTCTGAGGGGGCCGGCTGGCTTGATGAGAACGGGCGTGTGCTGTTTGGAACCAATCAGGGCCTGCTTTACTTTCATCCGGATTCACTGGCTCAGAATCCCTATGTTCCACCTTTGGTGTTCACCGATTTGAGGGTGTTGAACAAGCGGGTTCAGCCAGGTGTCGATGCGCTTTTGAAGCAACATATTGATGTTACCCGGGAGGTGGTGCTGCGACACAATCAGAATATTTTCTCTCTCAGCTTTGCCGCCCTGGAGATGAAGTACCCGGAGGCTGTTCGTTATGCCGCAAGATTGGAGGGTTTTGATAAGGAATGGGTGTACCTGGACCGACAACGGGTGGTTAACTACACCAATTTGCCCGCGGGTGATTTTGTGCTGAGGGTGAGATCGACCAACAGCGATGGCGTATGGATGGATAATGAGAGAGATTTGAAAATAAAGGTGCAGCCTTCTTTTTGGGTGACTCCCCTGGCTTATGTCTTGTATTTATTGGTGTTTTTGTTGATTGGGGGACTTGCAGTTTATGTGCTTTTCTCGATTTATCATTTGCGTCAGAAAATGGTGGTGGATAGGGAAGTTTTGAATATGAAGCTGGATTTTTTTACCAATATATCCCATGAGTTGCGTACTCCGTTGACGCTCATCAGTGGTCCGCTGGAGCAGGTGTTGCAGGCAACTGCTCTGCCTGTTGAATTGCGGCCTTTTTTGGAGTTGGTGGATCGGAACACGCAGCGCATGTTGCGCTTGCTGAATGAGTTGCTCGATTTTGTCAAGATCAGTAATCGTAAATTGAAGCTGCGTGTACAACCCATAGCCCTGGGTCCCTTCGTTGCGGCCATTATGGAAAGCTTTAAAATTTCGGCTGAGCAGCTTAAGGTGAATTTTGAATTGGTGGACCAGAGTGAAGGTGCAAAAGTTTGGGCGGATGCCGATAAATTGGAGAAGATGGTTTTCAATTTGCTCTCCAACGCTTTCAAGTATATTGATGGGGGTGAGTTTGTTAAGCTGACAGTCAGGTGTGAAGAGCATGCCTTGTGCCTGGAGGTACGGGACGATGGCCCGGGTTTGAAAGAAGCGGAACGCCAGCATTTGTTTGAACGCTTTGAGAACACGCTGAGCAGTGGGCGGGGAAGTGGTCCAAGCACGGGGCTGGGCCTGGCTCTTGTTAAAGAGTTGGTTGTTTTGCATGGAGGAAGTGTCGAGGCAATCGGTCATCAGCCCAGGGGGAGCTCTTTTTTGCTTCGTTTGCCACAGGGACTTCAGCATTTTGGCTCTGAAGTAGAGATTCTGGAAAGTCCCGGGGAGGAACTTCCCTCTGTATTGAAGCCCGGGCCCGGAGATGCTCCGGAAAAGGGCCCGGTTTCGGATGAGACTTGCCCCGACGTTGTGAAGGATGGTCCTTTATTGCTCCTCGTAGAGGATAATTTTGAGGTACGACGGTTTCTGCGTAGTGTGCTCTGCCAAACCTATCAGGTTTTGGAGGCGGCCCATGGACAGGAGGCCTTGGATATCGCAAGGGAGCACTTGCCTGATTTTATTGTCAGCGATTTAATGATGCCACATATGAATGGGCAGGAACTCTTGCAGGCGATACGTGCTGACTTCAACACTTCGCACATTCCTTTTATTTTGCTTACCGCAAAGGACAATGCAGGAAGTCGCCTGGAAGGCATTCGCGAGGGAGCCGATGATTACATTACCAAACCTTTTAGTCCCGCCTTTCTTTTGCAGCGCATTGCCGCGTTGTTGGAACAACGCCGGCGTTTGCAAATGCGCTACCGTCAAAGTGAAGAGGGAGACTCGGCTTATACGGTGTTGCCAGATGAGCCTGAAATTGCATCTCAGGACGAAGCTTTTTTAACTCGTCTTAAAGAATTGATGGAGAAGAATATAGAAAACTCCTCTCTTGTTGTTGAGGATTTGGTTGGAGAAATGGCCTTAAGTCGCTCCGTTTTTTTTAAGAAGTTAAAGGCACTTACCGGCCTGGCTCCTATTGAGTATATTCGGGAAATGCGTCTGCAGCGCTCGGTGCAGCTGATCAAAAGCGGGGCCTACAACATGACGCAAATTGCCTACATGGTGGGACTCAACGATCCGAGGTATTTCAGTAAGTGTTTTAAGCAGCGCTTTGGTTGTACGCCTACTGAGTTTCGTAATAAAGAGACAGGGCTGGAAAATAAACCAAAATCTTAAGTTTTGTGAACAGTTTGTAAACATCGGTGAGCCTGTCGGTACCTAAATTGCACTTGTTAATTAATGTTGAACAGGTCTTTTGGAACCGTTAAATTTATGTTTATGAAACTGAAATCTACTTTAATGTGTCTGGCTTTATTAGCCGGTTGGAATGTCTATGGACAGTTGGCCACTGTCGATCTCCGAAACAACAATGACCCTGCTTCTTTACAAGCTGCCATCGAAAACCTTACTGAAGACACGCATGTCCTATTAAAACCCGGAGTTCAGTACACCCTGGATGCACCCGTGTTGACCCATGCTTTGATTTTGGAGAGCGAAGGAGGCAAGGCCATATTGGAAATTAAAAGCGGCTTTGATCTGGCAGCTGTGGAGGAGGGAGGCACGGAACCAGATGTCTCCTTTTTAAAGTTTGTCAACCTGGAGCTAAAGGGTAATAATCCTTCTGGTGATTATGTGGCCAACTGGTCAAAACCCGGGAACCTGAATGAATTTGTTTTTGACAATTGTCTGGTTCACAGCTTCCGTGGCGTTATGCGAATGAAAGATGCAGCGCCAATTAGAATAGGAAAGGCCGGGCTACAGAATACCGTGGTGCATACTGTCGGTGGTTATGGGGTTTTTAATCAGGACAATACCAACGAGGCTACACTCTTGGACGAGGTTGTTTTTTTTGAGTCAACCGTGGCCAACACCGAACGCCTGGTTGTTAGTCGCAATACTGTGGGGTCGGTCTTAATAAGTGATGTAACCTTTTATAATGCACCGCGCTATGGAAGGGCCTTTATTGATATGGCCAATGCCGATGCTGTTATTGAGGGTGGGGTGCATATCGAGAATGTGATTTTGACTACCGGACTGGATGGTAATCCCAATAACGGTGTGCGTGCCGGAAGCGCCACAGAGGTAAGCATCATCAACAGCTATGCAAGTAATGATTTCGACTGGAACAGCTTGCAGTGGCGTGTGGAGGATGTGGCTCCTTTTGTCGTGTATGATGCTGCAGCTGCTGCGCTTTTCGCCAATGTGGAAGCGTTTGATTTTACTATTGTTGCCGGCGATTTTGTCGGGAAGGACAATGCGGGGGATCCACGTTTCTACTTTGAAGGAACGCCAGTGGGATTGGTGTCGGTGGAACATTCGGAAATCCCTTCTTATTGGGTTGTGGGTAATCGCTTACAGTTTGAGCGTTCTTTCGACCAAATTGAATTGTTTGGGCTTACCGGACAATTGTTGCACAGGGTAACTTCCGCGTCGGAACTGTCGGTAGTCCGCAAAGGTATTTACCTGGTGCGTATTACTGATGCGACTATGGGCAGTCGGATCCTTAAGGTGGTGTTTTAGTGCTTGACCAGAAGCATCGTGAGCATAGCGACCCGCCTAGCAGGCGGGTCGCCCATTACAGAAGGATGGGGCATTCTGGTTTAATGTAATAAGTGCAGGCTTTTCACCAAATTTTACACATAGCCGGAGGTGCGAAGTTCTACTTTAGCGCTTGAATTTTACTTTGTATACCAATTCAAAATAATTTTAACTCTTATGGGGAAAATTAATGTTAGAAGACAGGTTTTTTCTGCAGGCGGAGCCAGAGCACTGATGCTTTGGGCTGTGTTGTGGATAAGTGCCGTTACGGCCTGGGGGCAGCAAGCCACAGTGACGGGAACGGTAACAGAAGCAGGTACCGGTGAACCCATTCCCGGCGTTAATGTGATTGTGGTAGGGAGCAATACCGGAGTAATAACTGATGTGGATGGCAGTTACAGTATTTCGGTGGCAGATGACGCAGCGCTGCTGTTTTCCTTTATTGGTTTTGAGAACGAACAGCTTTCTGTTTCGGGGCGCAACAGAATAGATGTTGCCCTTCAACAGGCCTTCACTGCACTGGATGAAGTGGTGGCCATTGGATACGGGACCACTACCCGAAGAGATCTTACCGGAGCGGTAACTTCTGTTGGGGAGTCGGTCCTCAGAAATGCCCCGGTCAGCAGCGCAGCAGAGGCCATTACCGGGCGTATGGCAGGGGTGCAGGTGACTACAACCGAGGGGTCACCGGATGCTGAGATAAAAATCAGGGTAAGGGGTGGTGGCTCTATAACCCAAGACAACACGCCTTTGTTTATTGTAGACGGTTTTCCGGTTAATTCTATTTCCGATATACCTCCCGGCGATATTCAGTCCATAGATGTGCTGAAGGATGCTTCATCGACGGCCATTTATGGTGCCCGGGGTGCCAACGGGGTGGTTATTGTTACTACCCGCAGCGGCAAAGAAGGGCGCATTGCCGTTAACGTAAATTCTTATGTTGGTTTTCGTAAGGTGTCCTCTCTGCTTGATGTGCTTTCTCCTTATGAATATGTAATGTATCAGTATGAAATCGCTCAGGATGAAAGCACGGAGCGTTACTATGGAGTGTTTGAGGATTTTGATATTTATCGTTCGAAGTCGGGCTCCAACTGGCAGGATGAAGTATTCGGCCGCACAGCACTGATTCAGAACTACAATGCCAGCGTGAGTGGCGGAAGTGAAAACACCCGTTTTAACCTGAGTCTTTCCAGGGCCGATGAGGAGAGCATTATGATAGGCTCGGCTTTTGAACGCAATAATATTAATTTCAAACTGAATACGAAGATCAATGAGCGACTCAGCTTGGATTTTAACACCCGGATGGCGCACACGCTGATTGACGGTGCCGGGGTATCTGATGGCTCAGGCTCCACATCGCGTTTGAGAAATTCGGTGAAGTACGCGCCAACCAAAGGCTTGCAGGATTTTGATTCCAATCTGGCCGAGGATATGGATTTAATCAGCGCGGAATCGCTCAGTCTACTTTTTGATCCCATTGAGTCGACACTTGACGACTACAAACAGCAAAAAAGGGTATTGAACAACTACAATGCAGCCCTAAACTGGGAGCTTATTGATGGCTTGACTTTCCGAAGTGAGTGGGGCTATGAAATGCGCCAGGACCGTACCGACAGGGTGTGGGGGCCTTCTACCTCGCAGAGTAAGAATAAAGGGGGGCAGCCTGTGGGTGAGATCTTCCTGCGTGATGCTTACAGCTGGCGAAACGCGAATACGATGTCTTACAGTAAGCGGGATATGTTTCCGGGTCACCACTTGAATGTTATGGTGGGACAGGAAGTAACCTCGGCCGAAAACAAAACGGTAACTACTTATGCGGAGTACTTTCCTTTGGACATGACGCCCGACGATGTGTTGTCGATGTTTAATCTGGGGCAGGTGCAGCCTGTAGCCACGCGCATCAGTGAACAAAACAATGTGGCGTCATTCTTTGGTCGCTTTAATTACGATTTGTTGGGGCGTTATATGCTGAACATGACATTTCGTGCCGATGGTTCCAGTAAGTTTGCCAAAGGCAATCAATGGGGCTATTTTCCCTCCGCCGCTGCTGCCTGGCGCTTGTCGGAAGAAGGCTTTCTTCAGGGGCAGAATCACTGGTTGTCGAACCTGAAATTGCGAATGAGCTATGGAACGGCAGGGAACAACCGAATCAGCGACGGTCTGTGGAAGCTCTCGTACCGTACCACCGGAGGGAAGATTTACCACAGTAATGAGTCGCCCGATTCTTATCTGATTCCGGGGTCAGCCTTGAACAATCCCGACTTAAAATGGGAAACCACCATCACCAGAAATGGCGGTTTGGATTTTGGGTTTTTGAACAACCGCTTTTCAGGTATGGTTGATGTTTATTGGAATACGACCACCGATTTGTTGGTGCAGGCTCCTTTGGCTACAGCATCAGGGTATTCCAGTCAGTACCAAAATGTGGGACAGACCTCCAACCGGGGGGTAGAATTGAGTTTGGATGCCTACCTTATTGAAACAAAGGATTTCAGCTTGTCGGCCAATTTCAACATCGCCTTTAACAAGAATAAGGTGGATGAGTTTCGCAATGGCGATGAAAACTTTAAACTCTATACTTCCGGATGGAATGGGTCAGCCCAGCCGCAAGAGGATTACATTATCATGGAGGGTAAACCGGTGGGACAGATGTATGGTTATGTAACCGACGGAATGTATTCCTTTGATGATTTTGATTTTGTTTGGGATTATGATTCAGAGGGACAGGCAACCGGGAATTCTAACTGGGTATTGAAGGATGAGGTGCCCGATAATTCTTCTCTGACCTCTAACCGGGCCTTTGGTCCCGGCTCCCTGAAGTTTAAAGATGTGAGCGGCCCGGATGGTGAGCCCGATGGTAAAATTGATGCACACGACCGGCAAGTAATTGGAGATGTGAACCCTATTCATACAGGCGGTCTTACCCTTAATGCCCGTTACAAAGGTTTTGATGCTTCAGTGTTTATGAATTGGTCTTATGGCAACGATGTTTACAATGCCAATAAGATCGATAACTCTAACTATTTGCTTACGCGTCGTTACCAAAATCTTGAGGGTTTTATGAGTATGGATCAGCGCTTCATGACCATTGATCCGGCCACCGGGGAAAACATCTTTAGTGGTGCAGATGCGGATCCTGAGCGTTTGAGGGCTTTAAATGAGAACGCTTCCATTTGGCATCCTTTGATGACCACTATGCCCCTGCACAGTTGGGCCATTGAGGATGGGTCTTTCCTGAGGTTGAACTCGGTTACTTTGGGATATACCCTTCCCGAACAGCTGGTCTCTCGTGTAAACATCAATACCCTTCGGGTTTATGTTACAGGGTATAATCTTTACACGTTTACCAATTATTCAGGTTTTGATCCCGAAGTGGATACAAGACGTTCGACGCCCATGACGCCAGGGGTGGACTTTTCTGCCTATCCCAAGAGTTTATCTCTTATCGGAGGTGTAAATATTTCATTTTAAAGGATTTGATTTATGAGAAAACTAGCAATATCAGTTTTAGTGGCGGCAAGTATTGGACTCACTTCGTGTGAGGATTTTCTGGATACTGCTTCGCCATCGGAGTTTACCCACGATGTGGTTTTTTCGAGCGTGGCTTATGCTGAATATGCCATTACGGGAATTTACAACGATATGATGGAGGACGGGGTTTATGCTGCCCGCTTGCCTTTGAATTTTTCGACCAATACCGACATCGAGTTTGTGGGGGCCGATCCCGGAAGTTATCAGAATGCCGGTAACCGGGGTTATTCCAATTATTTTGCCAAGCCCGAGGACAGTCATTTGAACGATACCTGGACCAAACTGTACCGAATGGTTGAGCGCAGCAATCTGGCTATAGAAGGCTTACAGGCTGGTCCCTTGCTGAGTGACAGTGAAAGAGAAACCCGCCAACGTGCAGAGGCTTTATTGGCCGAAGCACTCACCCTGCGCTCCCTGGCTTATTTCGAGTTGATTCGGCATTTTGGGGATGTTCCATTTAAGCAGGAATCGACTAAAGCCGACGGCTCTAATATTTACCTTCCGGTGAGCGACAGGGACTTTATTTATGAGGCCTTGATTGAGGATTTGCTCACCGCAGCAGATTTGGCGCCCTGGGTGGGGCAACTCGGTTACACCTCGGAACGCATTACTAAGGGTTTTATTAAGGGTTTGACCGCTCGGGTTGCCTTGCATCGCGGAGGTTATTCAATCAGAAACAAAGCCGGATTTCCTACCGAAAGAGGCAGCGATTGGGAACATTACTATCGGATAGCCAATGAGCAGTGTCGCGAAATTATTGAAGCGGGGGTTCATCAAATGAATCCAAGTTATGAAAATGTTTGGCGATTGCTCAATAACCGCACCCTGGAAACCGCTTACAATGAGAATATGTTTGAGGTGGCGTTTGGTCTTTCGCAGCATGGGGAAATGGGGTATTCCATCGGTGTACGTTTCAATCGTAATCCCAAGTATGGCTATGGTAATAATTCCAATGTGGTAAATACCAGTGCCTACTATTTCTATTCGTTTGACCAAGGCGATCTGCGTCGGGATGTTTCTGTGGCTTATGCTACTTATGGAAACAATGAAGAACCTCGTGAGTTTTTTCAGGGGAATCCTATGGGCTTTAATTTTGCCAAATGGGACCAACGCTGGATGGGTGATGAATGGTTGAGTCGGAATTTGGCGGCCAATAACAAGTGGGGTTATGGCATTAACTGGGTAGTGATGCGTTATCCTGATGTGTTGCTGATGTTGGCCGAAACTGAAAATGCGCTGAATGGTGGTCCCACCGAATTGGCTAAGGATGTCTTGAAACAGGTGCGCAGGAGAGCCTTCTCCACTGACGAGCGGCCTGTTATGGTTGAGGCTTATGTAGATGGTCTTGTCAGCGAGGAGGCCTTCTTTGCTGCCCTGGTAGATGAACGTGCCTGGGAATTTGGAGGAGAGGCCATCCGAAAGTACGATTTGATTCGCTGGAACTTGTTGGAAGACAAGATTGAGGAACAGAGACAAGTGTTGGCACAGATGCTGATGTACGGCCAGCATCCCAAGCATGGGGAACTTCCTGAACGGGTGTTTTATAAGTATGCCGAGGATCAGGAAAATTTGGATAGGGCTGCGATTAATTTTTATGAGAACCTGGGTAAAGAGCTTGACCCTGAGTTTATGGAAACTCACGATTATGCGGAATGGTTTTCCAGTTCGGATCCTTCGGGTTGGCTGGAACGGGTTTATGTTTTCAGTACGGGCCTAAGTATGAATGCCAGTGGTGTTCCCAATCGTCACTTGTTTCCGATTCCCCTTAATGTGATTAGCGAATCACAGGGTAAAATCGAGCAACACCTGGGCTATTAATCAATAAATAGGTAAGATTATGCGACACATTAATATCAAAAAAATAATAAAAGGAGGACTGTTTAGTGGCTTCCTGCTATTGGGATTGAGTGCTTGTGAGGATTATGACTTTCCGGTGGATAAAAGTTATGATAAGACTTTTCGTCCGCCCTCTTTTAAAGCAGAAGCCATCCGGGCCACTTCAGTTCGCTTAGAATGGGATCCCATTTACGATGCTGCCCAATATGTATTGGAGCTTTCGCAAGACAGCCTGGTTTTTAACAACCCGGTTCAGTATGAGCTGCCGCTGGCCCAAGACAGCATTACTTTGCGCGATTTGTACAGTGCCACCCGTTATTCTGCCAGAATAAGGGCCTTGGGACGGGAGGGTAAGCCCGATTCGGAATTTAACGTCCTGACTTTTGCGACCTTGGGCGAACAGATTTTCACCGAAGTGGTGCCCGGTTTTGATGACGAGAGTAATAGTAATTATTTGGATTTGAGTTGGTTGGAGGGTAGCGTGGTGACACATATAGAAGTTTTGGCCGTAGATGCTGAACCGGTAGTTTATGCCCTTGATGAGGCAGCCATTGAATCGGCCTCCTTCAGGCTGGAAGACTTGGCCGCAGCGACGGAGTATACCATCGGCATATATCGGGATGCGAATCGCAGGGGGTGGTACGAATACTCCAGTTTTCCTGCTTATCCTGACGGTGCACGTTTTGTAGAGGATGGGGAGGATTTGGCTGCCTTGCTTACCGGTGCTACGGAGGAGCAGCTTGTTTTGGTTTTGGAAGCCGGAGCGGTATTTGATATTGGTGAACTGCAATTGAGTTCTGCGATAGATCGCCTGGAGATTTTGGCGAATCCAACACAGGCCAAGCCTGTGTTGCAAACCACCCGTATCCAAAACAACAATGCAAGCGCTTGGGTGTTCCGTAATCTGGAGATTACAGGCAATGTTGGTAAATTCTTTATGGATGAACGCAATACGACTCCCCTGGCGGAGGTGCTCATGGACGGTTGTTACATTCATAGTTATCGGGGCGTACTTCGTTTGGACGGCAACGACAACCACACACAAATCAACAGCATCACTATAAATAATAGTGTTTTAGAGAACATTGCCGATTATGGGGTGGTTAATGGCGGTCGTAACGGAGGCTATCGCATTGAAGAGCTCGTTTTGAGTAATTCGACCATAAACGGTGTTCAGTCGCGTGTTTTTGATATTCGGCGCGATGGCGGGCTCTACCGTATTGAGAATTGTACTTTTTATAACGCTGTGGGCAACAATCGGGAGGTTCTGTTTACCGAAAACGGCAGTGCTGCGTTGGAGGTTAGAAATACTATTTTTGGAAAGATGTTTGATCAGGGCGAGGATGTAGTTGTACGTTCCACCAATCAGTCCCTTGCCGGCGATTTTGTGTTCAACAGTTATGCTTTGAGTGATTTTGTCATCAGCGAAAATCACCCCTTCGCCGGCATTGCCCTTTATCCCAAGGCATCTGTCGATGTTTTCGCGGATCCTGAGAATGGAGATTTCAGTATAATTGATAATGCGTTTACCGGACGTGTTGATGCTGGAGATCCGCGGTGGAGACCTTGATAGGCTCGTGAATTAAGATTTTGATTTGGGTAAGGGGAAGGGTCCGGCAAGAACCATCAGGGGGCTTCCGGACCCTTATTCCTTTAATAAGTTGTTTGAGTTAAAAAATACGATACAAATGAAAAAAGCAAGACTGTTGTTGTTTACTTTCTGTGCACTGACGTTTTTGTCCGCCTCCTGCTCAAAGGACAAGGACGATGTAAATCCCGATCCTGTTGATCAGACCGATCCTGGAGATGAGGAGCCGGATGATG
>Ga0209075_1004051_pt1 | contig 11906 bp, 5 predicted proteins | sample Stecom2011_FD_187523 | JGI IMG/M metagenome (GOLD analysis project Ga0209075, IMG submission 187523) | Agricultural soil microbial communities from Utah to study Nitrogen management - Steer compost 2011 (SPAdes) (version 2) | ecosystem: Environmental > Terrestrial > Soil > Agricultural land...
GCGTTATCGATCTGATCGTAGCCACGGGAGGCACCGCCGCTGCCGAATACTTCGGCGCATACGCGGGTCAGGGCTGCGGTCAGAGTGGTCTTGCCATGGTCAACGTGACCAATGGTGCCGACGTTCAAGTGCGGTTTACTACGTTCAAATTTTTCTTTAGACACGGTTACACCTCTTCCTGTTTCTTAAGTCCTGGGGATCAACCCTTATTAATGATCGCTTCGGCAATGTTCGAAGGAGCTTCCATATAGCGGGAGAACTCCATCGCATAAGACGCCCGACCCTGCGTTGCTGAACGCAGATCGGTGGCGTAACCGAACATCTCCGACAACGGAACCTCGGCACGAATGACCTTGCCTGCGGGATTCTCATCCATACCCTGGATCAGACCACGACGACGGTTAAGGTCACCAACTACATCACCCATGTAGTCTTCGGGCGTAACCACTTCCACCTTCATGATAGGCTCAAGAAGGGCCGGGTTCGCCTCGAGCGCTCCTTTTTTCAACGCCATTGAGCCGGCGATTTTGAACGCCATCTCGTTGGAGTCAACTTCGTGGTAGGAGCCGTCATACAGAGTGGCCTTGATGCCCAGCAGCGGATAGCCCGCCAGACAGCCATTCTGCATCTGTTCTTCGATACCTGCCTGCACCGCCGGGATGTATTCCTTGGGAACCACACCGCCCACGATGGCATTCTCGAAAATGAAGTTCTCTTCGGCATCACGCGGCAGCGGCTCGAATTTCACCTTAACGTGACCGTACTGGCCACGACCACCGGACTGACGCACGAACTTGCCTTCAACATCTACCGCCTTGCGGATGCACTCACGGTAGGCCACCTGAGGCTTACCGATGTTGGCTTCAACCTTGAACTCGCGACGCATACGGTCAACGAGGATATCCAGGTGAAGCTCACCCATCCCGGAGATGATGGTCTGGCCAGACTCTTCGTCGGTACGAACGCGGAACGACGGATCTTCCTGGGCCAGCTTGCCCAGCGCCACACCCATCTTTTCCTGGTCCGCCTTGGACTTCGGCTCGACCGCAACAGAAATTACCGGCTCAGGGAAATCCATGCGCTCAAGAACGATCTTGTTGTTCTCGTCACACAGGGTATCACCGGTTGTTACGTTCTTCAGACCAATGGCCGCGGCGATATCACCAGCCAGCACTTCTTTGATTTCTTCACGGTCGTTGGCATGCATCTGCACCATACGACCAACACGCTCTCTCTTCTGCTTAACAGAGTTGTAAACAGAAGAACCGCTTTCCAGCTTGCCGGAATAGACACGGAAGAACGTCAGAGTTCCTACGAACGGGTCGGTAGCGATCTTGAACGCCAGAGCAGCAAACGGTGCGTCGTCATCAACCGGACGCGTCTCTTCGCTGCCGTCCTCATCGACTTCCCCGCGGATGGCTTTAACCTCATCCGGCGCCGGCAGGTACTCAATAACCGCATCCAGAACAGCGGGAACGCCCTTGTTCTTGAACGCAGTACCACAACAGGCCGGAACGATTTCGTTTGCCAGGGTGCGCGCGCGCAGGCCGGCCTTGACCTCTTCGATGGTCAGCTCACCACCTTCGAGATACTTCTCCATGAACTCTTCGTTCGCCTCGGCAGCCGCTTCAAACAGCGCCTCACGATACTTGGCCACTTCGTCTTCCATCTCGGCCGGAACGTCGCCTTCCCGGTAGGTCATACCCAGGTCTTCGTCATTCCAGTAGATGGCCTTGTTACGCAGCAGATCAACCACGCCCACAAAGGAGTCTTCGGCACCAATCGGCAGCTGAAGCGGAACCGGGGTAGCACCCAGGCGCTCCTTGATCTGCTCAACAACGCGCAGGAAGCTCGCACCGGCACGGTCCATCTTGTTGACGAACACCATGCGCGGAACTTCGTACTTGTTGGCCTGGCGCCACACCGTCTCGGACTGGGGCTCAACACCGGAAGAGCCACAGAACACGACAACCGCACCATCAAGCACACGCAGTGAACGCTCAACTTCGATGGTGAAGTCTACGTGCCCCGGGGTGTCGATAACGTTGACACGGTGTTCCTGGAACTGCTTGTCCATACCAGACCAGAATGTGGTCACAGCGGCAGAGGTGATGGTGATACCACGCTCCTGCTCCTGCTCCATCCAGTCCGTCGTGGAAGCGCCGTCGTGGGTTTCACCCATTTTGTGGCTACGACCGGTGTAATAAAGAATACGCTCGGTGGTAGTAGTTTTGCCCGCATCCACGTGCGCACAGATACCAATGTTTCTGTAACGTTTGATAGGAGTCTTGCGTGCCACGATATAAACCTCGGCTTGTTAGAAACGGAAGTGAGAGAAAGCCTTGTTGGCTTCTGCCATGCGATGCACGTCTTCGCGCTTCTTCACCGCTGCACCCTTGCTCTCGGCTGCATCGAGAATTTCGCCTGCCAGACGCATAGCCATGCTCTTCTCACCGCGCTTCCGTGAAAATTCAACGAGCCAGCGCATAGCCAGCGCGTTCTGACGGGAAGGCCGTACTTCTACGGGCACCTGGTAGGTAGCACCACCCACACGACGGGATTTAACCTCAACCATCGGCTGGATGTTTTCCAGGGCCTTCTCGAACATTTCGATCGGCTCTTCTTTGGATTTGTCGGCAACAATTTCCAGTGCGCCGTAAACAATGCGCTCTGCAACAGCTTTCTTGCCACTTTCCATCACGTGGTTGATGAATTTGGCAAGACGGACACTGCCGAACTTCGGATCGGGAATGATTTCCCGTTTAGCTGCAACTCTTCTTCTAGGCATCGATAAGCCCTTATATCTAAAAGGTCTTCAGGAACTCCTGAGATGGCCAAGGCCACTCAGCCTTACTCTTACCGTTCTTACAAGCAACGATAAAAGATACCCATCCGGGACATCAGGACTTGGGTCGTTTTGCACCGTACTTGGAGCGGCCCTGCTTACGGTTCTGGACACCCTGGGTATCCAAAGTACCGCGAACAGTGTGATAGCGCACACCCGGAAGGTCTTTTACACGACCGCCACGGATCAGCACAACACTGTGCTCCTGAAGGTTGTGACCTTCACCACCAATGTATGAGGAAACCTCGAAGCCGTTAGTCAGACGAACACGGCACACTTTACGAAGTGCAGAGTTCGGCTTCTTCGGCGTTGTGGTGTACACACGGGTGCACACACCACGGCGCTGAGGGCAAGCCTGAAGAGCAGGAACATCGCTCTTGGCCACCTTGCGCTTACGAGGCTTACGTACCAACTGATTAATCGTTGCCATGTAAGCAAACTCCAAAAACCATACCAATGAAACTTACCCCCTTTGCAGGGGGTAAAATTTAAGGGACGCAAGTGTAAGCCTGCGCCCGAAGCCAGTCAAGATGACTGTTCTCTTTTTGATCACCCCCGGGATAGGTAACTACCCCGAGGGTGAGCCGCAGTCATCAACCTTCGCGGTTGAGTTCTGCGCTCAGAGCCTCTTCTACATCCGCCGCGGTAACGCCCTGTTCTTCCAGTTCGCGCTTGCGACGACGCTCGCTGTGATAGGCCAGTCCGGTACCTGCCGGAATCAGACGACCCACCACCACGTTTTCTTTCAGGCCGCGCAGATAGTCACGCTTGCCGGTCACCGCGCCTTCGGTCAGAACCCGGGTGGTTTCCTGGAACGACGCTGCCGAGATGAACGACTCGGTAGCCAGCGACGCCTTGGTGATACCAAGCAGCAGACGTTCGAACCTGGCCGGTTCCTTGTCCGCTGCCAGCGCTTTCTCGTTGGCTTCCAGAACCTGGGTAATCTCCACCTGGTCGCCCGACAGCAGCCCGGTGTCGCCCGGATTGGTGATTTCGACCTTACGCAGCATCTGGCGAACGATAACTTCGATGTGCTTATCGTTAATGACAACACCCTGCAGACGGTAAACGTCCTGGATTTCGTTGGTGATGTACTTCGCCAGTTCTACCACACCCAGAAGACGCAGAATATCGTGCGGGTTGGACGGGCCATCAGAGATAACCTCACCCTTCTCGACCGTTTCACCTTCAAATACGTTCATCTGACGGTGTTTCGGAATCAGAACCTCGTACGCATCGTCATCTTTCGGTGTGATGATCAGACGTTTCTTGCCTTTGGTTTCCTTGCCAAAGGAAATCATGCCGCTGATCTCTGCCAGGATGGCCGATTCTTTCGGACGACGGGCCTCGAACAAGTCAGCAACCCGCGGCAGACCACCGGTGATATCCCGGGTCTTGGAGCTTTCCTGCGGAATACGGGCGACAACATCGCCCAGTTCCACATTCGCACCATTGGCCATGGTTACCAGCGCATTCGCCGGCAGGAAGAAGATCGCGGTACCACCACCTGGCAGTTCCACTTCCTCACCCGCCGCATCCACCAGCTGAATGGCCGGACGGATGTCCTTACCAGCTGCAGGACGCTCTTTCGGATCGATGACTTCCATGGTGGAAAGGCCGGTGAGCTCGTCGGTCTGGGTACGGACGGTAATGCCCTGATCCATGTTGACGAACTTGGCGGTACCTTTCGCTTCGGCGATGATCGGGTGGGTGTGGGGGTCCCACTTGGCCACCACAACGCCGGCCTCAACCTCGTCACCATTCTTGACGGAGAGAACGGCGCCGTAGGGAAGCTTGTACCACTCCCGCTCACGGCCCTGCTCGTCGGCAATTGCCAGCGCGGAGGAGCGGGAGACCACAACCAGGTTGCCATCAACTTTCTCGATGGACTTGAGGTTGTGCAGGCGTACGGTACCACCGTGTTTGACGGTGATGCTGTCGACGGCCGAGGCCCGGCTTGCCGCACCACCAATGTGGAAGGTACGCATGGTCAGCTGGGTGCCGGGCTCACCGATGGACTGGGCCGCGATCACACCAACGGCCTCACCAACGTTGACCTGATGGCCGCGCGCCAGATCACGTCCGTAGCATTTGGAGCAGATGCCGTGACGGGTTTCACAGGTAATCGCTGAACGTACCCACACCTCATCAACACCGGAACGCTCGAGCATTTCGATGGTTTTCTCGTCCAGCAAGGTGCCAGCCGGTACCACGGCATTGTCCTTGTCGGTAGGCGTGAAGGCATCCCGGGCGGTCACCCGACCCAGCACACGGTCACCCAGAGGCACAACAACGTCACCACCCTCGATGTGCGGTGTCATCAACAGGCCTTCAGAGGTACCACAATCCTCTTCCGTCACGACCAGATCCTGGGATACGTCAACCAGTCGACGCGTCAGGTAACCGGAGTTGGCTGTCTTCAGCGCGGTATCCGCCAGACCCTTACGGGCACCGTGAGTCGAAATAAAGTACTGAAGTACGTTCAGACCTTCACGGAAGTTGGCGGTGATCGGCGTTTCGATGATTGAGCCATCGGGTTTCGCCATCAGGCCCCGCATACCCGCCAGCTGGCGAATCTGTGCCGCAGAACCCCGCGCACCGGAATCCGCCATCATGTAAACGGAGTTGAAGGATTCCTGCATCAGCTCTTCGCCGTCTTCGCCTTTAACGGGCTCGCCGTCAGAACCGATAACTTTCTCTTTGGACAAACGCTCCATCATCGCCTTGGACACTTTGTCGTTGGCGCGGGACCAGATATCGATCACCTTGTTGTACTTTTCACCCTGGGTCAGCAGACCGGATGCGTACTGGTTTTCGATGTCTTTCACCTCATCAGAGGCCGCATCAACCAGCTCGTACTTCTCAGGCGGAATCTCGAAGTCGTTGAAGCCGATGGAGATGCCTGAGCGGGTCGCAAAGTGGTAACCCATATACATCAGCTGGTCAGCAAAGATAACGGTATCTTTGAGACCGGCGTCGCGATAGCAGACGTTGATCAGGTTGGAGATCGCCTTTTTCACCATCGGTTTGTTGATGATGGAGTACGGGAGGCCATCAGGCACAATATCAAACAGCAGTGCACGCCCTACCGTGGTTTCTACCAGCGGATAGGACTCAGTGCGGGTGCCGTCTTCTGCCAGCGCCACTTCCCTTACCCGGACCTTGACCTTGGCCTGCAGGTCTACTTTGCCGGCACCATAGGCGCGGTGCGCTTCCTTGATGTCGGCAAACACCATGCCTTCGCCCAGCGCGGCATGGCGCTCGCGGGTCATGTAGTACAGACCAAGAACAACGTCCTGCGACGGCACGATAATCGGCTCGCCGTTGGCCGGAGACAGTACGTTGTTGGTCGACATCATCAGAGCACGGGCTTCGAGCTGGGCTTCCAGCGTCAGCGGCACGTGAACGGCCATCTGGTCACCGTCGAAGTCGGCGTTATAGGCCGCACACACCAACGGGTGCAGCTGGATCGCCTTACCTTCGATCAGTACCGGCTCAAACGCCTGGATACCCAGACGGTGCAGGGTTGGCGCCCGGTTCAGCAGGATCGGGTGTTCCCGGATCACTTCGTCCAGAATGTCCCAGACCACGCCTTCTTCGCGCTCAACCATTTTCTTGGCGGCTTTGATGGTCGTTGCCAGGCCGCGATGCTCCAGCTTGGAGAAGATAAACGGTTTGAACAGCTCCAGCGCCATTTTCTTGGGCAGACCACACTGGTGCAGTCTCAGGTATGGCCCGACCACAATTACCGAACGGCCGGAGTAGTCAACCCGTTTACCCAGCAGGTTCTGACGGAAACGACCCTGCTTACCCTTGATCATGTCGGCCAGGGATTTAAGCGGGCGCTTGTTGGTGCCGGTGATGGCACGGCCGCGACGGCCGTTATCCAGCAGCGCATCAACCGCTTCCTGCAACATGCGCTTTTCGTTGCGCACGATAATATCCGGAGCGTTCAGCTCAAGCAGACGCTTAAGACGGTTGTTCCGGTTGATCACCCGACGATACAGATCGTTCAGATCGGAGGTGGCAAACCGGCCACCGTCCAGAGGCACAAGCGGCCGAAGGTCTGGCGGCAGTACCGGCAGCACGGTCATTACCATGTCACCCGGCTTGTTGCCGGAGTACAGGAACGCCTCAAGAATCTTCAGGCGCTTGCTGAATTTCTTGATCTTGGTCTCGGAATTGGTCTGCGGGATTTCTTCGCGCAGAGCGTCCACTTCGGCCTGAAGATCAATACCTTCCAGAAGCTCTTTGATGGCCTCTGCGCCCATACGGGCGTCGAATTCATCGCCGAACTCTTCCAGGGCTTCGTAGTACTGCTCGTCGTTGAGCAGTTGCCCTTTCTCCAGGGTAGTCATACCCGGGTCGATCACTATAAACGATTCGAAGTACAGAACCCGTTCGATGTCACGCAGGGTCATGTCCAGCATCAAGCCGATGCGGGACGGCAGTGACTTCAGGAACCAGATATGGGCGACCGGGCTGGCCAGCTCGATGTGACCCATGCGCTCACGGCGCACACTGGCCAGAGCGACTTCAACGCCGCACTTCTCACAAATGACACCACGGTGCTTGAGGCGCTTGTACTTGCCACACAGGCACTCGTAGTCCTTGATCGGGCCGAAGATCTTGGCACAGAAAAGACCGTCACGTTCCGGTTTGAAGGTACGGTAGTTAATGGTCTCAGGCTTTTTTACTTCGCCAAAAGACCAGGAGCGAATCATGTCGGGAGACGCCAGCCCGATACGGATGGCATCAAATTCCTTGCTCTGATTCTGGCTCTTGAGAAGATTCAACAAATCTTTCATCAGTTAAAGCTCCGGATGGCGTTAATCTCGGGCGGGCACACGAGGTGCCCGCTCAGGCTGCCAAAAACAATTCGGCTCACTCGGATTCCAGCTCGATGTCGATACCCAACGAGCGGATTTCCTTGACAAGAACGTTGAAGGACTCGGGCATACCCGGCTCCATGCGATGGTCGCCATCAACAATGTTCTTGTACATCTTGGTCCGGCCGTTAACGTCGTCAGACTTGACGGTGAGCATTTCCTGCAGGGTATAGGCGGCACCGTATGCCTCCAGGGCCCACACTTCCATCTCACCGAAACGCTGACCACCGAACTGAGCCTTACCACCCAGCGGCTGCTGGGTAACCAGGCTGTATGAACCGGTCGAACGCGCGTGCATCTTATCGTCGATCAAGTGGTTCAACTTGAGCATGTACATGTAGCCCACGGTCACCGGACGGTCAAATGCATCGCCGGTGCGGCCATCGTACAGCCTGACCTGGCCACTGGTGTCCAGGCCTGCCAGTTCGAGCATGCGCTTGACTTCGAATTCTTCGGCACCGTCGAACACCGGGGTTGCCATCGGAACACCGTCACGCAGGTTCTTACACAGCTCCAGGATCTCCTGATCCGTGAGGCTGTCCAGATCCACCTTAGTCACCTCATCAGAGTGATTGTAGATCTCATCCAGCAGTTTGCGCAGCTCAGCGACCTTGCGCTGCTCTTCAAGCATGCGGCTGATCTTCTCGCCCAGACCTTTGGCAGCGGCACCCAGGTGGGTCTCCAGCACCTGACCAACGTTCATCCGCGACGGAACGCCCAGCGGGTTCAGAACGATGTCTACCGTGGTACCGTTCTCGTCGTAAGGCATGTCTTCAATCGGCATAACCGCCGAGACAACACCTTTGTTACCGTGACGGCCGGCCATTTTGTCACCAGGCTGGATCCGGCGCTTGATCGCCAGGTACACCTTGACGATTTTCTGTACGCCCGGTGCCAGGTCATCGCCCTGCTGAAGTTTGCCTTTCTTGTCTTCAAAGCGAGCGTCGTGCTCTTTTTTCCGATCTTCCAGGCCTTGCTCGGATTTCTCCAGCAGCTCATTCAGCGTTTCGTCTTTCATACGAAGCTTGAACCAGTCTGCCCGTGGCAGGTCAGCCAGGTAGGCCTCATCCAGAGTGGCACCTTTCTTCAGACCCGGCGCACTGATGACTTCCTTACCCTTCAGGGCAACGGTCAGCCGCTCGTAGGTGGCACCTTCAACGATACGGTATTCGTCTTTCAGGTCTTTGCGATACTTGTCGAGCTGTTGTTTCTCGATCGCCAGCGCCCGGGTGTCCTTCTCGATGCCATCACGGGTAAACACCTGAACATCAATCACCGTGCCGCGGGTACCTGTGGGTACACGCTGGGAGGTATCTTTAACGTCAGACGCTTTTTCACCAAAAATGGCGCGCAACAGCTTTTCTTCCGGGGTCAGCTGGGTTTCGCCCTTGGGCGTTACCTTGCCAACCAGGATGTCGCCAGGGCCGACTTCCGCACCGATGTATACGATACCGGACTCGTCCAGCTTGGACAGCGCGCTCTCACCAACGTTGGGGATATCCGCGGTGATCTCTTCGCTGCCCAGCTTGGTATCACGGGCGACACAGGTCAGCTCCTGAATGTGAATCGTGGTCAGCCGGTCTTCCTGTACAACTTTTTCGGAGATCAGGATCGAGTCCTCAAAGTTGTAACCGTTCCAGGGCATGAACGCGATACGCAGGTTCTGGCCCAGTGCCAGCTCGCCCAGGTCAACCGACGGGCCATCCGCCAGAATGTCACCACGGGCAACCACATCACCCTGTCTCACGATGGAGCGCTGGTTGATGCAGGTGTTCTGGTTAGAGCGGGTGTATTTGGTCAGGTTGTAGATGTCCACACCTGCGTCGCCGGCTTCGGTTTCTTCGTTGTTCACGCGCACCACAATGCGGGCCGCATCGACACTTTCGATGACACCACCACGGCGGGCAGACACACACACACCGGAATCCTGGGCAACCGTGCGCTCAACACCGGTACCGACGAGCGGAACCTGGGATTTCAGCGTCGGCACCGCCTGACGCTGCATGTTCGCACCCATCAGGGCCCGGTTGGCGTCGTCGTGCTCAAGGAACGGAATCAGTGAGGCCGCCACCGAAACCACCTGGCGCGGAGACACGTCCATGAAGTTCACGGCATCAGGCGTCGCGACCGTGAATTCGTTCTGATGACGCACCGTTACCAGTTCGTCGCTCAGGCGAAGGTTTTCGTCGGTGGCTGCACTCGCCTGAGCGATGATGTAGTTGCTTTCTTCGATCGCAGACAGATACACCACATCGTCGGTTACCACGCCGTCGACCACTCTCCGGTACGGGCTTTCGAGGAAGCCGTAGGAGTTGGCGCGGGCATAGGTTGCCAGCGAGTTGATCAGACCGATGTTCGGCCCTTCCGGGGTCTCGATCGGGCACACACGACCATAGTGGGTCGGGTGAACGTCACGAACCTCAAAGCCGGCACGCTCACGGGTCAGACCACCTGGCCCCAACGCGGAAATACGGCGTTTGTGGGTCACTTCCGAGAGCGGGTTGTTCTGATCCATAAACTGGGACAGCTGGCTGGAGCCAAAGAACTCTTTGACAGCGGCGGCCACCGGTTTGGCGTTAATCAGGTCCTGGGGCATCAGGCCTTCGCTTTCAGCCAGGCTCAGGCGCTCACGCACGGCGCGCTCTACCCGCACCAGACCAACGCGGAACTGGTTCTCGGCCATTTCGCCAACACAACGCACCCGACGGTTACCCAGGTTATCGATGTCGTCTACCTGCCCCTGGCCGTTACGGATGGCCACCAGGGTTTTGAGAACATCAATAATGTCTGCGTGCGTCAGAACGCCTTCTCCGGTGCTTTCTTCCCGGCCCAGGCGACGGTTGAGTTTCATGCGGCCCACGGCAGACAGGTCATACCGTTCTTCAGAGAAGAACAGGTTGTTGAACAGGGTCTCTGCCGAATCCTTGGTAGGCGGCTCGCCCGGGCGCATCATCCGATAAATTTCCACCAGCGCTTCCAGTGGGCTGCGGGTCGGGTCGATACGCAGGGTATCGGACATGAACGGACCGCAATCCAGGTCGTTGGTGTACAGGGTTTCAATTTCGGTAACGCCGGCTGCCAGGATCGTGCCGATCACTTCTTCGGTCAGCTCGGTGTTGCACTCAACCAGCACTTCGCCGGTTGATTGGTCGATCATGTCTTTGGCCAGTACGCGGCCATAGAGGTACTCTGTCGGAACTTCCAGCTCGGTGATACCGGCTTTTTCCAACTGCTTGATATGACGAGCGGTGATCCGGCGACCTTCCTCAACGATAAGGTTGCCTTCCGGATCCTTGATATCAAAGGTGGCAATGTCACCGCGCAGACGGCTGGGCACCAGCTCCAGCTTGCATGTTTCTTCACCCAGAGCGAACTTGCTGGTCTCAAAGAACATTTCCAGCATCTGCTCAGAGGTGTAGCCCAGAGCACGCAGAAGAATAGACGCAGGCAGTTTGCGGCGACGGTCGATACGAACGAACACGGCGTCCTTGGGATCGAACTCGAAGTCGAGCCAGGAGCCACGGTAAGGAATCACCCGGGCAGAGTACAACAGCTTGCCGGATGAGTGAGTCTTACCCTTGTCGTGATCAAAGAACACACCAGGTGAGCGGTGCAGCTGGGAAACAATAACACGCTCGGTACCGTTAATTACAAAGGTACCGTTTTCGGTCATCAGGGGCATCTCGCCCATGTAGACCTCTTGCTCTTTGATGTCCTTGATCGCCTTGTTGGACGATTCCTTATCATAAATGATCAGGCGGACTTTCACCCGCAGCGGCGCGGCGTAGGTAACGCCCCTGAGCTGACATTCCTTGACGTCAAATACAGGCGTGCCGACACGATAGCTCACGTACTCGAGCGCGGCGTTGCCAGAGTAACTGACAATCGGGAATACGGATTTGAATGCGGCATGAAGACCGGCTTCCCGACGATCTTCAGGAGCGGCTTCCATTTGCAGGAAGTCCCGGAACGAATTCAGCTGAATAGACAGCAAATAGGGGACATCCATCACGGAAGGCAATTTACTAAAGTCTTTGCGAATCCGTTTTTTCTCAGTGTAGGAGTAAGTCATCTGCATTCCCCAGCTTTAGACCTGATACCTGGTATCAAGAAGCAATCAAATGTTCTGCTTCGGGGCCGAATTGCTCGGCTTATCGCGCCGTCTTGAACAA
>Ga0209075_1004052_pt1 | contig 11906 bp, 11 predicted proteins | sample Stecom2011_FD_187523 | JGI IMG/M metagenome (GOLD analysis project Ga0209075, IMG submission 187523) | Agricultural soil microbial communities from Utah to study Nitrogen management - Steer compost 2011 (SPAdes) (version 2) | ecosystem: Environmental > Terrestrial > Soil > Agricultural land...
GAGCACGGGTGGATCACCGACGAGATCGTCGAGGCCTACGCCGAGCTCCACCGTCTCGGCTGGGCCCACTCCATCGAGGTGTGGGACGACGAAGAAGAGGAGTTGTTGGGCGGGCTCTACGGCGTCGCCATCGGCGGTCTCTTCGCCGGAGAGTCCATGTTCCACCGCTCCAGGGATGCGTCCAAAGTCGCCCTGATCCATCTCGTCGTGATGATGAACCAGGGCGGTGGCCGTCTCATCGACGTGCAGTGGCTGACCGACCACCTGGAGTCGCTCGGTGCGGTGGTCGTGGGCCGGGAGGAGTATCTCCGCCGGCTCGACCACGCTTTGGCCGCTCCGGGGCCGTTCGACAGATCCGCTGGTTAGAGTCCGCACGCAGTGGCGGATGCCGGATCGAAGCGGGTTGTAGCGGGGGTCGAGTTCTCCGCCATAGGCCGACGGGTTACCGACCGGGCGCGTCTTGTTGCCGAAGGTCTCGGCGCCGATCTCGAGTTGGTTCACGTCGTCGAACCCGTCGCCGAAGCACTCATCGAACCCGCCCTCGCCCGTCTCATGCGGGAGCGCCAGGAGGAGGCGGCCGAGGAGATCACCGCCTGGTGCCGGGCCCGGGCGTCGGTGCCGGTTTCCATGGAAGTGGTCAAGGGGGCTCCGGCGTGGGAGCTCACCGCCAAGGGGAAGGACGCCGATCTCGTGGTGGTTGGCTCCTCTAGTGAGGATGTCTTCTCCGTCGGGCCTAACGCCCGCCGGGTGGCCCGGAAGGCGACGACCCACACCCTCCTCGTCCGTCGTCAGCCCCGGGTCCCCTACCGGCGGATCCTCGTCGCGGTCGACTTCTCGGACGCGTCACGCGCGGGGGTCGAGACCGCCCTGACGATGTTCCCCGACGCCGACGTGACCCTCGTCTACGTCCTGCCCGCCCGGTTCGACCACATGCTGGCCGACGCCGGGCTCTTCCAGGAGGAGGTCGAGGCTTCGCGGGGGAGACGCATGGACCTCGCCTTCGAGAGGATGGACGAGTACGCCCAGGAGTGGGAGGGCCGGGTCCGCACGCTCGTCGTCGACGGCCCGACCATGGGTGCCATCGACGAGACCGTGAGGCATCGCAACTCCGATCTGGTGGTGGCCGCCAGCAGAGGTGCGACTGCGACCCGCATGGTCCTCTTGGGAACGGTCGCCGAAGGGCTCCTCGACGCCGTGCCCTGCGACGTGCTGATCGCCCGGGTGAGATCGGCTTTCAGGCGCCCCTGAGGGGCTTTGTCCCCCTGAGCGCAGCGAAGGGGGAAGGGCACCCCGCTGTTCAGCAGCGGGGTAGGGGGCAGTGCCGAACCCGTGGATCGGCTACTGCGACACGGGAAGGCTCACCGTGAACGTGGTGCCATCGGGCCCCGTGTCCACCGTGATCGTCCCGCCCGCCTTGGTGATGATGTTGTGCGAGGTGTGAAGACCCAGCCCCGTCCCGTCGCCGGGGCCCTTGGTGGTGAAGAACGGGTCGAAGATGCGCGGTAGGGCAGCTTCGGGGATCCCGGGTCCCGTGTCGGAGACCGTGACGACCACGTGGTCGTCGGCGTTGCGGGCGGTGATCAGGAGCTTGCCGCCCTCCGGCATCGCATCGGCCGCGTTGTCGATGAGGTTGGTCCACACCTGATTGAGGTCGCGCCCTGGTGCCTGAACCGGGGCGAGGTCGGGATCGAAGTGGGTCCGCACGTCGAGATGGCGCAGCTTGTGCTTGAGGAGGACGAGGGTGTCCTCGATGCCTTTGGCGACGTGCACCTCCTGGATGGGCGCCTGATCCAGGAAGCTGTACTCCTTGACGATCCGCACCAGCTCGGAGACCCGGTTCGCCGCCACGCCGATCTCCTCGATCAGCTGGCCCGAAAGGTCGCGTAGTGCGATGAACCGCAACAGGTTGGAGCGCACGGTCCCGCTGGTGTGTGAGACGGTCTCCCTGAGGAGCTCCGGGGTCCAGCCGGCGTCGACGAGAACCGGCGACAACTCCCACACCTCCTCCATCCCCTCGCCCTCCAGGAATTCGGCCATTGTCTCCTCGGCCGCAGCTCGCTCGATCGGGGATTCGGGCGGGGCGACGGGCTGGTGTCGCAACGGGTCGTAGCCGAGCTGCAGGGCGAGGGCGGCGTTGACCTCGACCAGCTCCCGGTGGACCCGGGCGAGTTCCTTGCTGGTGCGCCCGACTGCCGACGCCGGATTGTTCAGCTCGTGCATCAGCTGAGCGGCCATGCGACCCAGGGCGGCCATGCGCTCGCCGTGACGGAGCGTCTCCTCGGTGCTGCGGAGGCGGTTGGTGACGGTCCGGAACATCCGGCGGACGACGCGCGGATCGTCGAGAAGTCGATTGAACGCCTCGCCGGGGACCTTCACCACCAGTGATGGCATGGCGGCGGCGACATCGGCGATGCGGGGGGCGTTGTCCAGCAGCGCCAGTTCCCCGGCCACGTCGCCTGCCTTGATCCGGGCCAGCTCGATCGGGATCCCGTTCTGACTGGTGGTGACGACCAGCTCACCCTCGGCGAGCACGTACAGCTCCCTGCTCTCGTCGCCCTCCCGGATGATCACGTCGCCGGGCGAGAGCCGGATCTGCTCGGACGCCTCGCAGACGTCGGCCAGCAGCTCGTCGGGCAGGTCCGAGAAGTAGGTGATGGACCGGAGGATGTCGGCCGTGCTGCTCACAGCGACTCCAGGTGGGTGTGGACGAACCTGATGGCGGTCGCCCCCTCGCCGGTGGCGCCGGCGACACGACGGATCGATCCGTGTCGGACGTCCCCGGCGACGAAGACGCCGGGCACGGAGGTCTCGAGGGGCAGCGGGTCGCGCTCGAGGTTCCAGCCTTCGATCGGGCCCAGATCGTTGCCGGACAGGACGAAGCCCTTCTCGTCCTTCTCGACGAGGTCGCCCAGCCAGTCGGTGTGGGCCCTCTGCCCGATGAAGATGAACAGGGCGCCCGACTCGACCTCCCGTGTGTCGCCCGTTTCGAGGTCCTCCAACACCACCGACTCGAGATGGTCATCGCCATGGGCCGCGACGATCCGGCTGCGGGGGAGGAGGTGGATCGCCGGGTTGGCCTCGATGTTGTCGATCAGGTACTGCGACATGGTCGCCGCCAGGTTCGGGCTCCTGATCACGATGTTGACGTCGTCCGTGAAGCGGGTGAGGAACAGTGCAGCCTGTCCGGCCGAGTTGCCACCTCCCACCACGTGCATCGGCCGCCCGCGGTGTGTCTCGGCCTCGATCCGGGACGTCCCGTAGTAGACGCCGGCTCCGATGAAGTCGTCGAGACCCTCCGCCTCGAGCCGGCGGTAGGACACTCCGGTGGCGATCACGAGCGCCTTGGTGGTGATCTCCGAGCCGTCGGCGAGATGGAGGACCCGGAAGGGGTCCTTGCGCTCCACCTTCGTCACCTGTGCAGGGACGAGGATCTCGGCACCGAACCGTCTTGCCTGATCGGCGGCGCGTCGGGCGAGCTCCGCTCCACTGATCCCGCTGGGGAATCCCAGGTAATTCTCGATGAGGGACGATTGACCCGCCTGGCCGCCCGGTGCGGAGGACTCGATGAGAACGGTGCGGAGCCCTTCCGACGCCCCGTACACGGCGGCCGCCAGACCTGCCGGCCCGCCTCCCACGATGGCCACGTCGTAGGCGGGCGAGGTGGCGCGGGTCGTGAGCCCGATGCGGGAGGCGAGCTCCGCGTTGGTCGGATTGAAGAGGATCTCGCCGTCTTCGAGGGCCACCAGGGGGAGATCGGTGAGCTCGGCACCCGAGGTGTCGAACAGTGTGTCGGCTTCCTGGTCGCCGAGGAGCAGCGATCGGTAGGGGACCTGGTTCATCGCCAGGAACGCCTTCAGCTCGTGTGCCTGGCGTGACCAGGGTTGGCTGACCACGCGCAGACCCGAGATCGTCGGCCGGTAGGCGAGCTGCCAGCTGCGGAGCACTTCATCGAGCGCCGGGTACAGCTTCTCGTCGGGCGGATCCCAGGGCTTCATGATGTAGCGGTCGAGCCCGATCTCGTTGATGGCGTTGATCGCCACCTCGGTGTCCGCATACGCAGTCAGGAGGACCTTGCGTGTGATCGGGGTGTACTCGAGGGTCGACCGGAGCACGTCGAGACCGGTGATCTTCGGCATGCGCTGGTCGGCCACGACCAGCGCCAGCGCCTCGCCCCGCTTGCTCAACTCCTCGACCGTGGCGATGGCCTCCTCGCCGTTGGCCGCCCCGAGGATGCGGTAGTCCCTGCCGTATTTGGACCGGAGGTCCCTGAGGACGGCGTTGAGCACCTCGGGCTCGTCATCGACCGCGAGGATGGATGGTCGTGTGCTGCTCACGCGTCCACCTGCCCTGAATGAGGTTCCGCCCTGGCGACTGCCAGGGCGGAAACGCTAACAGCGCGGCTGGCGCCGCTTCTTCCGATCAGGCCCGGATGGAGCCGATCGCCTTCTGGATGGCGCGCTTCGCATAGACCTTGGCGAGATGGGTCTTGTACTCCACCGAGCCGTAGAGGTCTTCCAGGACGGTGACCCCGTCCACCGCGTGCTCCGCCGCCGATGCGACCGCGCTCTCCGAGCCGTCGGTCCCGATCAGCGCCTGGGACACTTCCGGGAGCAGGGACGGCTTGGTGCCGACACCGGTGATGGCCACGCGGGCGTCGGTGATCGACCCCGCGTCCATCTTGACCCATGCGGCGACACCGGCCACCGCGTAGTCGGAGTGGCCACCGCGCCGGCCCAGTTTGTCGTAGGCCGAACCCTCGCCCGGGCCCGCCTTGGGGAGACGGATCTCGAGCAGGATCTCATTCGGCGACAGGTCGGCGGTCAGCGTGTCCATGCAGAACGCGTCCGCCATCACCTCGCGGGTCCCCGACGCCGACCCGACGACGGCGACGCCTCCGTGGGCGAGCACTGCTGCCGGCTGGTCGGCGGCCACGTCGACGTGTGCCAGCGAGCCGCAGGTGGTGCCACGGTTCCGCACCTGAACGTCACCGGTCATCCCCGCGGCCTGCGCCAGGGCCGGTGCGTGCTGGGCGATCAGCGGGTGCCCGGCCGTCGTGGAGTGACGGACCAGCGCACCGATCGAGATGTGGTCGCCCTTGTCCTCGATTGCGTCCAGGCCCGGGATCCGCCCGATGTCGACCAGGGTGCCGGGGGAGAGGAGCCTCATCTTCATGAGCGGGATGAGGCTCATGCCACCGGCCAGGACCTTGGAGTCGTCGCCGAGAGCGCCGTAGGCCTCGTCGAGGCTCGTCGGGGCTACGTAGTCGAACTGTCTCGGATACATGTCAGGCCCTCGCTTCCTGGATCGCAGCCCAGACCTTGCGCGGTCTCAACGGCATGTCGACGTGTTTGACGCCCAACGGTTCCAGAGCGTCCACCACCGCGTTCACGACCGTGTGGGCCGAGCCGATGGTGCCCGCCTCGCCGATGCCCTTGACACCCATCGGGTTGACCGGGGTGGGGGTCACCGTGTGCGAGAGCTGGAACGACGGCAGGTCGGCCGCGGTCGGGATCGGGTAGTCGACCAGGGAGCCCGTGAGCAGGTTCCCGTCCTGGTCGTAGTACGCATCCTCGAACAGCGCCTGCCCCACACCCTGGGCGATGCCACCGTGGACCTGGCCGTTGACGATCATCGGGTTGACCTGGTTGCCGCAGTCGTCGACCGCGTAGTACTCGAGGAGCTCGACGTCGCCGGTGTCGGGGTCGACCTCGACCATGGCGAGATGCGTCCCGAACGGCCAGGTTGCGTTCCCGGGCGTGTGGATGATCGTCTCCTCCAGGCCGGAGTCGACACCCTCGGGGAGGGTGTGGCCCTGATAGGCCGCCTGGGCGATCGCCTTCCAGTCGACGCCCCGGTCCGGTGAGCCGGCGACGTGGGCGCCGCCATCCGCGAACACGATGTCCTCGGGCGCGGCCTCGAGGAGCTTGGCCGCGATCTTGGCGGCCTTCTCCCGTACCGCCTCGGTGGCCGCGAAGGTCGCGGTGCCGTCGACGGCGAGGGATCGGGAACCGAAGGTCCCGATGCCCATCGGGCTGGTCGCCGAGTCGCCGTGATGAACCCGGATGTCGTCCAGGGGGATCCCCAGACCGTCGGACACGATCTGTGCCCATGCGGTCTGGTGGCCCTGACCGCTCGGACCGGTGCCGATGATCACCGTGGCGGTCCCATCTGGGTTGACCCTCACCAGGCCGGAGCCGTTGAACGACGACGGGAGCCCGTAGGCGGACCAGGAGAACCCGATGTCCGCCAGAACGGCCGGGCCGAATCCGCACACCTCCACGTAGGAGCCGACGCCGATGCCGACCAGGCGGCCCTCGGCGCGCGCCTCGTCGCGTCGGCGCTTCAGGCCCTCGTAGTCGGCGATCTCCTTGAGCCTCTGCGTGGCGGCGGCGTAATCGCCGGAGTCGAGGGCGAACCCACAGCCGAGCGTCGCCGGGAACTCCTCCGGCTGCCAGAAGTTCTTCTCGCGCACCTCGATCGGGTCCATCCCGATCTCACGGGCGTAGGCGTCGATGATGCGCTCCAGGTAGTAGATCGCCTCGGGCCGGCCGGCGCCCCGATAGGCGTCGGTGGTCATCGTGTTGGTGACCACGCAGTCCACCGTCCAGCTCACCGGCATCTTGTACTGGCCGGATGCGATCCACAGACCGAGCAGGGGGATCGCCACCGTGAAGTTCTGGCTGTAGGCGCCCATGTCGGCGATGCCCTCGAGCTTGTACCCGAGGAACTGGCCGTCCCGGGTGCCGACCAGGGTGGCTGTGGCCACCCAGCCGCGTCCATGGATCGTCGCCCCGGCCGCCTCGCGGCGGGTCTCGGTCCACTTCACCGGGCGGCCCAGCTCGCGGGACGCCCAGGCGACGAGGATCTCGTCGTTGTAGACGTTCAGCTTGCAGCCAAATCCGCCGCCCACCTCGGGGGCGACCACCCGCACGTCGCGGATGCTCATCTCGAGTTGGGTGGCGATGGCGCCGGCCAGGGCGTGGGGCACCTGGGTGGAGGAATGGACCGTGAGGCGTCCGTAGCCCGGCTCGTACTCGGCAAGCACCGAGCGGGGCTCGATGGCCACGGGGATCAGCCTCTGGTTGACCATGTCGAGGCTGACGACCACCGCGTCCTCGCGCTGCATGGCCTCGTCCACCTGGGGCGTCTGGTCCTCCAGGCCGAGGGCCTCCCAATACCCGTGGTAGGTCCAGGTGTGGAGGACGTTCGAGCCGAGCTCCTCGTGGATCACGACCTCGTCCGACGCGGCCTTGCGCAGGTCGATGACCGCAGGAAGCTCGTCGAAGTCGACCTCGATCGCCTCGACTGCATCCTGGGCGATGTAGCGGTCCTCGGCCACCACCATCGCGATCGCCTCTCCCACGTGATTCACCTCGCCGGCGGCGAGGAGCGGGCGAAGCTTGCCTACCGGCACCTGGGCGAGCAGCGGGCCGAGGTGGGCCACGTCGTCGTGGGTGTAGACGGCCACCACACCGGGGATCTCCTTCGCCCGCGAGGTATCGAGCCTCGTGATCCTGGCCCGTGCCACCGGGGAGCGGAGGAAGGCCACCCGGAGCGTGCCTACGGGTGCGAAGTCGTCTGTGTACTTGCCGAGACCCTGGATGAGGGCGGGATCCTCACGGCGCTTGACCACACCGCCCATGACACTCGTCGTGGCCATCACTCACCTCCTTCCCAGTCGGCCGCCGGGGGCTCTTCGCCACGCATCCGGGCGGCCGCGAACTGAACGGCCTGGACGATGTTGTGGTAGCCGGTGCACCGGCACAGGTTCCCTTCGATGCCGTGCCGGATCTCCTCCTCGCTGGGCCGATCGTTCTTGGAGAGGAGGGCGACCGAGCTCATGATCATTCCGGGGGTGCAATAGCCGCACTGGAGCCCGTGACGCTCCCAGAAGCCTTCCTGCACCGGGTGCAGGTCTCCGTTGGAAGCGATGCCTTCGATTGTGGTGACGTTGGCTCCGTCGGCCTGCACCGCGAACATCGTGCAGGACTTCACGGGCTCTCCGTCGACATGGACTGTGCAGGCTCCGCAGTAGCCGGTCTCGCAGCCGACGTGGGTTCCCGTGAGTCTTAGGTCCTCGCGGAGGAAATGGACCAACAAGGTCCGGGGCTCGACTTCGGCACTCACAGGCTGCCCGTTGACGGTCATTGACACTCTCACGTCTACCCCTTTCGGTGTCGGCCTGGCCGGAACATATCAAACGAGGTTGCGGGGTGCCCCGCGAAACGGTTTCCCACCATCCGCGCAGGGGTAATGCCTGGTTCCCCAACCGGAGGAACGAATGTCATACAGGTCGACAGTGGCGCATCGACGGAGTCAAGCCGTTGATCGCCGGGTGATGAGTCCGGCCCGCATAGTTGCGGGAATCCTGGGCGTCATCCTGCTCGTGATGGGCGGTGTCGCACTTGCCCGGACCGGTCTCAGCTCGCTCACCGGCGAGACGGCGACGGTCCTCGGTTTCGAGCACACGGCCCTCATGGGGCTCATCGACATCGTGGCCGGTCTGCTGTTCCTCGTGGCGGCAGCGGCTGTGGCGGTGCGAGGCCAGCTCACTGGAATCTCGCTCCTCACCGCAGCCTTCGGTGCCGTGATGATGATCGAGCCCGGCGCAATGTCCGACGCACTCGGCGGTGGCTCCGATCTGGGTCTCCTCTACGTCGTGGTGGGCCTTCTCGGCCTGCTGGCGGCGATGATGTCCCCCACCCGGGTCACCGAGGTCGAGGCAGTCCACGAAGACACGGTGGACCGTTACTAGAGAAGCCTCCCCCCCACAGAGCACGGGATTCACCCCCGCCACCGGCGGGGGTGAATCTTCATGTGGCCGTTCCCTCCACGATGCCCCAATTGCCGGCGATCCGGAGCACCATGGTCATCTCAAACCCGGCCGCCTGGTACAGAGCCTCGAACTCTGCCTCCGTGCGCTCCCTGCCCGGCAGGAATGTGAGCATCGTGAGGTCGGTCCACTTGCCCATGTCGGGGACGTTCGAGGGACCGAGGACCGCCCCGATGTGGACCACCCTGCCCCCTTCCCTCATCGCCTTTCGACAGTTGCGGAGGATCGTTAGGCACTGTTCGTCGTTCCAGTCGTGGAGGATCTCCTTGAGCAGGTACAGATCCCCGCCGGCTGGAACCTCCTCGAAGAAGTCGGTCACCACCAGTTCGCAGCGGTCGGCCACTGCGGACTCGCGGATGATGTCTGCGCCGTCGAGCACGACTTCGAGGTCGGCGAGCACCCCGGTCAGATGAGGGTGCGCCTCGAGGATCGTCTTGAGCAGGGCTCCGTGCCCACCACCGACGTCGATCACCCTGGTGGCACTTCCGAAGTCGTACTCCTCGAGGAGCTTGGTGCCCTCCGGCAGAGAACGTGAGGACATCGCCTCGTTGAACAGGGCCGCATCCTCGGGGGATCGGGCGAGATAGTCGAACAGCGACTCGCCGTGGAGCTGGTCGAAGGCCGGCGCTCCGTTCTTGACCGCGTCGAACATGCGACCCCACGCTCCCCACAGGAAGGGAGACGAGTTCATCTCCGCCATGGCGCGCAGTGACTGAGGGTGACTCGAGGTCAGGCGCTCACCCATCGACCCGATGTGGAAGCGACGATCCTCGTCCTCCCGGAAGACGTCGAACCCGGTGAGTGCCCTGAGCACCCGGCCCAGGTAGACAGGATCGACTCCGGTTCTCTCCGCCAGCACCTCGGCCGTCTTCGGCCCACTCTCGAGCAGGTCTGCGATCCGCAGTCGGGCCACGATGTACACCGCCTGGTTGATCGCCTGACCCCAGATCATGTAAGGCAGCGAGTCCGCGATGGACGCGCCTGTTCTCTCTTCCTTCAACGGGTGATACCTCCTCCTCGCGGCACGCGCGCCAATGCGCGGACGTGTCGAACCGTCGCCGTCTGAAGACGACCGCGATCTCGCCTTTCGGTCAGTTCAGGACTGACTCAGCTTGAAGTGGGCGTACTTCTCGATCTGCTGGATCCGTCGGCCGCTACGGGCGAGGCGGATGCCGATCTCGCCGTAGCTCTCGCCGTCGTCGCGCAGCCTGAGAACCGTTCGCTGCAGGGGACTGAGCCCCTTTTCCGGGCGGCGTGGTGTGCCGCCACCGTGGAGGCGATAGCGGGTCATCTCCATGATGCGGGCAACGGTGCCCGGCTTCTTCCCGATCCGGGTGGCGATCTCGCTGAGGGGCGCTCCCTGGTTGTGGAGCCTGACGATGGTCCGTTCGATCGGACTCAAAGACTGACCGGTCATTGACGCTCCTCTCTGACTGGCACTCCGACCCTAGCCGTCCAAGGCTGACGGAGGGTGTCGGTAACATTTCCCCCGAGGGGCTCGTAGCTCAACCTGGTCAGAGCAGCGGACTCATAATCCGTCGGTTGCAGGTTCAAATCCTGCCGGGCCCACAAGCCGCCTACCAGCGTCGGAGAAGCCGACACCCCGGAACACTGGAGCGACCCCGTCATGGCCGGCGAACCCACACGACTCTGGGTCGAACTCGAGATCGACGCTCCACCATTCCGGACACTCGCAGCCGACCGGCATCACCCCGCACACGTGGGCGATCATCGGAGACGCAGTCGTGAGCATCGAAGGGAGATACATGGCCCCCGACGAACTCATCTCCTTCATCCAGGAGGCCAGCCGCACCGCAGAGAAGTAGGCGGACCCGGCGGTCATCGTCGCCGGGCGCGTCGCAGGAGTGGTTGCACTATGTCGTGAGCGCTCTCTCGGGGCGTGGTTGGTCCCGGCGATACCGTTCGTCATCGTCGTCAGCACGCTCCTGCTGGGCGGCTATTACCCGCATGCGACGCTCGTCGGGTACGGAATATTCACTGCGTTCTTGACACGCTCCACGCGTACCCTGGAGGGCAAGACGACCGCGACGTAGGGAGACGACATGCGGACCGTCAAGCCTCTCGACGAGACGACCTGGCCGGCATTCGAGGAGCTGGCCGAGAGCAGCAACAGCTATCCGAGCGGGTGCTGGTGCATGGGATTTCATCCCGAAGGCGTGGGCAAGACCACTGCTGCGGTCAACAAGGAGCGCAAGCGACTTCGGGTCCTCGAGGGGACCACCCACCACGCCCTCGTGTTCGAAGACGACCTCTGCGTCGGCTGGTGTCAGTTCGGGACGCCGGATGAACTTCCACGGATCAAGAACCAGCGGGACTACGAGAAGACCCGTGAGGGCGACCTGCCCGACTGGAGGATCACCTGCTTCTACGTGCGCCGCGGTCACCGCCGCCAGGGGGTCTCGGAGACCGCACTCACCGGTGCGCTGGAGATGATCGCTGCCGCCGGGGGAGGTCGGGTCGAGGGCTACCCGGAGCCCGCCGATGCGGTACCGGCCGGCTTCTTGTTCCACGGCGCACTGACCACCTTCGAGAAGCTCGGTTTCGAGCGTGACCGCCTCATCGGGAAGCATCGCTGGGTCGTGAGCCGCACCGTCGATCCGGCGGCATAGGGAACCAGGCGCCCCGACGGGTCGTCTCTAGGCTGTGACCGAGGTGCCCGACACACCGTCCCAATCCCGCCCATCCGCCGCCCGGGCCGCATTCCTCTCTTCCCTCATCCCCGGTTGGGGTCACGCCTATGCCGGCCGGAGACGCCCGGCTCGAGCCTGGTTCATCGTGTTCCTGGTCCTGGTGGCCGGCGCCGTGGTCGTCTGGTTCGCCTTCCGCAACGAGTTGCTCCAGGTGCTGGTCACACCCAGGGGAATCATCTGGCTGCTGGTGGTCAACGCGGCTCTGCTCGGCATCAGGGCATGGGCAACGATCGGCGCGTACCGGTCGGGGAGACCGGGAGGTGGAGCGCCGGCCGCGCTCAACGTCGTTGTCGCCGCTCTGTTGGTATTGGCGCCACACGTCGCCGCGGGGTACGTCCTGTGGACGGGGCATGACCTCATCA
>Ga0209075_1004053_pt1 | contig 11905 bp, 14 predicted proteins | sample Stecom2011_FD_187523 | JGI IMG/M metagenome (GOLD analysis project Ga0209075, IMG submission 187523) | Agricultural soil microbial communities from Utah to study Nitrogen management - Steer compost 2011 (SPAdes) (version 2) | ecosystem: Environmental > Terrestrial > Soil > Agricultural land...
CATGTGCTCTACGAAGGGAAAGAGCCGGTACAAGCGGCTCATGACTTACTGGGTCGCGCACAAAAAAGTGAAAGCCTGACGTCGAGTTAACTGCTTTAGGTAACTTTAGTGGTCACTACAACAATCCCCGTTCTGCAAACGACACGGTTTCTCCGGCGCCGATCACAAAATGATCGAGCACAGCCACGTCTATGGTTTTTAACGCCTCTTGAATGCGCTCTGTAACGCGGCGGTCGGCTTGGCTAGGCTCTGCAACACCACTTGGGTGGTTGTGCGCTAGAATGATTGCTGCAGCGTTCTTATCAAGCACTAATTTAACAATTTCACGTGGGTACACAGGTGCTGCGTTAATAGTGCCGTAAAATAACTCTTCGTAATGCAGCAACCTATGTTGATTGTCGAGCAACAACAAAGCAAACACCTCGCGTGTTTGGTGGCGAAGCTGAGTAGCAAGATAATCGCGCACCAATTGTGGGCTGGTAAATCCTGCACCAAGCCTTAAAGTACTGGCTAAATAACGCCGTGATAGTTCTAAAATAACTTGCAGCTGCATACATCGCGCTGTGCCAATGCCATGAATTTTTTGTAATTGTGGTGGTGGCATGGCAAGTAATTCGGCAAGCCCACCTGCTTGTTGTAGAATACTGCGTGCCCAGGTCATAACATCTTGCCCTGCGGTACCCGTACCAAACAAAATAGCTAATAGTTCAGCGTCACTTAACGACTGCGAACCATGAGCTGCAAGTTTTTCACGCGGTCTTTCGGCCAAGGGCCATTCACGAATATGCATGATTCCTCCTTGAATCTAATGCGTTTGCAGCGAATGAACTGTGGTTTTTGGCAAGAATGTCGCCAAGTCAAGTTCGTCCGTGTTAATCTAACGTAAGGGCTCACTTCACAAAGAACAACTATGTCAGGGCTTATAAACCGTAATCTATTGCTGATTGTTACCGGCGGTATCGCCGCGTACAAAACTCCAGAGCTGGTGCGCCGTTTAGGCGATCGCCAGGTAAACGTGCGAGTGGTTATGACAAAAGGCGCCAAAGCCTTTATTACACCGCTAACTTTACAAGCTGTGTCGGGCCATGCTGTGCACGACGACTTACTTGATCCTGCTGCTGAAGCAGCCATGGGGCACATTGAATTGGCACGCTGGGCTGACTTAATTGTCGTAGCTCCAGCTACGGCTAGTGCTATTGCTCGTTTAGCACATGGTTTTGCCGACGACTTATTTTCCACCTTATGCCTTGCTACCGACGCGCCTATTGCCGTTGTGCCTGCAATGAATCGCTTAATGTGGGCAGCTCCCGCCGTGCAACGTAATGTGGAATTACTGAAAGGCGACGGCAAGTTAATTTGGGGGCCAGCAGAAGGTTCGCAAGCCTGTGGTGAAGTAGGTGCGGGGCGTATGCTAGAACCCGCCGATATTTTACAGCAAATCGACGATTTTTTTAGCAGCACCACAGCTATTTCTTCGGTACCACAAGACACCAGCATGCAGGGTGAGCATGTAGTAATAACCGCAGGGCCAACGCGTGAGGCGCTCGATCCTGTGCGCTACATTACGAACCATAGTAGTGGCAAAATGGGCTTTGCCCTTGCCGCAGCGGCTGCCAAAGCAGGAGCCAAAGTAACTTTGGTTGCAGGGCCTGTTTCGTTGCCTACGCCTGTTGGTGTAGAGCGGGTCGATGTAGAAAGTGCATTAGATATGCAGCAAGCGGTTGCTGCTCAGTTAACAAGCTGTAGTTTATTTATCGCTTGTGCAGCGGTTGCTGACTTCAGGGCTGCAGAAGTAGGTACTCAGAAAATAAAGAAAGCGACCGATACAGAAACACTAACGCTCACGTTAACGAAAAACCCAGATATTTTAGCTTGGGTTGCAGAACAAAAAAGCGCCCCCTTTACCGTTGGCTTTGCTGCTGAAACGCAAAATGTTGCGGAGTATGCACTGGCTAAATTAGAACGGAAAGGTATTCAAATGATTGTTGCAAACGACGTGAGTAAAGCCGGTTTAGGCTTTAATAGCGACGACAACGCCGTCGAGGTTTTCTGGCGTGGGCACAATCAAGAAGCTGGCCATAAGGCCTTCTCGCAACGCAGCAAAGTTGACCTAGCTGGCGATTTAATTCAACTCATTAGAGAACAGAAAAACCATGAGTAAAAGCATTGATGTAAAAATATTAGACCCCCGTGTAGGTAAAGACTTCCCTTTACCAGCCTATGCAACAGAAGGTTCAGCGGGCATGGATTTACGCGCCTGCTTGTCAAATGCGGTTACCTTAGAACCGGGCCAAACTGAATTGATAGGTACGGGTATTGCCATTCATATTGGCGATCCAAACTTAGCTGCCACTTTGCTGCCGCGCTCAGGTTTAGGCCATAAGCACGGTATTGTGCTGGGTAATCTAGTGGGCTTAATTGATTCAGACTACCAAGGTGAACTCATGGTGTCGGTGTGGAATCGTGGGAACACCACCTTTAGCATTGAACCAGGTGAACGTATTGCACAAATGGTTATTTTACCTGTGGTACGTGTCGACTTTAATATTGTAAGTGATTTTACTGAAACCAAACGTGGTGAGGGTGGTTTTGGTCACTCAGGGCGTCATTAGGCTTTGGGGCGAAACACAACCAACAACGATTAGATTTACCACAGGAAACATAAATTTATGACAACCGTACGGAAAACAAATCGCAAGGAAGAGATTTTAGGTACTCTTGCGCACATGCTAGAAACGAGCTTGGGTAAGCCTATCACCACAGCACGGTTAGCAGCAGAAGTGGGTGTTTCGGAAGCGGCCTTATATCGTCACTTCCCGTCGAAAGCGAAAATGTTTGACGATCTTATCAATTTAATTGAAGACATTTTGCTCGGCTCTATTAATCGTATGCTCGAGCAAGAAAAAGACACCATGAAACGTGTACGTGAAATGATTTTAATTCTATTTCGTTTGGTTGAGCAAAGCCCTGGTATGAGCCGTGTCTTAACGGGAGATGCGTTAATGGGCGAACATGAGCGCTTGCGCCTACGTATTGTGATGCTATTCGATAAGCTAGAAAGCCAAATGAAACAGGTATTACGCGAGCGTCGTTTGCGTGAAGGTGCAGAATTTGCGACAGATGAAGGTGTTTTAACCAACGTTGTTATGGCATATGCAGAAGGAAAGCTGCTACAATTCGTCCGTTCTGGTTTTAAAACCAAGCCTACCGCCCAGTTCGACACTCAATGGGCGTTGATTGAACGGCAGATTTTAGGATCATAGTTCGATCAGAATTATGAAAAAGATCAGAGAAATTCAAGAAATCGCTTGCTTTTGCGGCGATATTTTTGTATAAATTGCGCCCTCGAATTTAGGGCAAAGCCATAAAGGCTATCAGGCGAGCTGCAAGCAATTTCGGAGTAAATAGATAATGTCTCGAGTATGTGAAGTAACAGGAAAGCGGCCAATGGTTGGTAACAACCGTTCACACGCAAGAAATGCGACCCGCCGTCGATTCCTGCCAAATCTGCAATCACACCGTTTCTGGGTAGAAAGCGAGAAGCGTTGGGTGAAACTGCGTATTTCAACGAAAGGTATGCGTATCATCGACAAAAACGGTATTGATACTGTTCTTGCCGACCTGCGTGCCAAAGGTATCCGGGTTTAATCCGGCTATAACAAAGGAGAACAACGATGCGCGATAAAATTCGTCTGATTTCTTCTGCTGGTACAGGATATTTCTACACCACAGATAAAAACAAACGTAACATGCCAGAAAAATTTGAGATCAAGAAATTTGATCCAGTAGTTCGTAAGCATGTGCTTTTCACAGAAGCAAGAATGAAATAATTAAAACCCGGCTTCTGCCGGGTTTTTTATCTCTGCTCATACCCTATGAATTTATTACTCTCGCCTGAACGCCGCTTACGCACCTTCTATATTTTAGTGATGCTTTCATATATGCCGCCATTTCTTTGGCATTTATTTACTGGCCAAGGTATTTATCAGCACGGTTATCACATTTTGTTGGTGCTTTTGGCTTCTGGGGTAGCAACGGGCACTACAGTTCGCTCACCAAGGCTAACCTTCTTCTTATTCGCATCTATGTTACTGAACATGGTGATTTTAATACTCGACACCTGTGGTGTGCGCTTTGCTATGGGCGTTTCATTAGCGGCACTCACGCTGCTGGTGCTTTGTTTAGCATTTTATTATTTGGTTTGGGCCTTGGCGCTCATCGCACGCTTCCGTAACAATACATAATTAGGCGGGCGGGTCGACGCGGTTGGCTAAACTTGCATTATGACGAAACCATCCCGTAATACTAAATCGGGTGCGGTGGGCTTCTTTCACTTCATGCACAAACACATCACTAAGAAAAACGACGAACGTTGACTGTGTCGGTAACACACGCTCAAGCACTTGTTCTGCGTCACCGTAAATGATCAACTCACCGCCGTCGGTGCTGTTCCAATTAGGGTTAAGGTAGCAAACCGTCGATAGCACGCGGTTGCCACGGCCTTTAAAGGCGTCTAAATGCTTCTGGTAGCGACTTCCTGGCTGATAACGGGCTAAGTGGCACTCATAGTCGAATAACCCCAAAAACAAGCTGTGGTTAAGCTCTAGGCGCAGTTGGTCCATACGTTCAAGCCATATAGCTTCAAGTGGTTGTTCTAAGCTTAACCAATGAATTTCGTCGCTTCGAACGTGGGTATTTACCGTATGTCGTTGTTCACGGCCAATGCCGGCTAAGTGCCACTGGCTTTGCGGTAGGCTTTGCGCATAATTGTATAATAGGTTGGCTTCCGCTTGTTCAAGGAAGTCGGGTATGATGACATAGCCTTGTTTAGCGAGGGTATCGCACATGAAATTGATATCGGTTAAACATGGGCGGGTCACAAAATTTATAACTCCTTAAACAACTTAACGAATCATTACTATAGGCATTAAATGCTGTGCTGAATATCTATTTAATCATTTAAAGAGCAAAGGGCAATGAGAAAAAAACCCGTAGAAGAAAGCGATTATCGAACTATTCTCGGCTTTACGTTAAGTAAACGAGGTTGGAATAACGTGCTAATTTATTTAGTGCTTATTCTTATGTTCATATTTTATTTTCTTGGCCATGACAGCGGTAAAGTTGCGAGCGGAACGAGTTGGCAACCATTTTCAGAGCGAACACTCGTTGCAATTTCTGATCATCAAGTAAGCTTGGTGCGAGTGGGAAACAGCTGGGAGCAGCGGGGTAACTCATTTCCACAAAATGCCACCTTGTCTGCAGGTGCCCAAGTTCACTGGGTAAATGCATGGCAAAACTTGTCTTTGGAAACGACAGAGCTGTTATTGGCAGGCCGTGAGTATCAAGTTGAATTAATGTTTGCCGATGAAGCAGAAAGCTGGGTGGTCGGCGTATTCTTTTATCAAGGTGAAGCACTGGTTGCTTTACCTGGTGCCGATCAAGTATTTCGTGTGCAGGGAGACATTGCTGCACTCGAGCCTCATTAACAACACACGTTAGGAGTGGTGGCAGTGCCAGAGTTACCTGAAGTTGAAGTCAGCCGGTTAGGCATTCAGCCTTATTTGGAAAACCACCAAGTTGTTGCACTAAACGTGTTTCAACCGCAGTTACGCTGGCTTATACCAAATGAAGCACAAGACCTTGTGGGGGAAACTATTCGTGCGGTAAAACGCCGCTCTAAGTACCTACTGCTAGAAAGCGATCCGGGCACTTTAGTGATTCACTTAGGCATGTCTGGAAATTTACGTGTGCTGCCAGTAGGTAGTCCGTTGGTGAAGCATGATCATGTAGAACTGATTACCAGTGCAGGGCAAAGTTTACGCTTAAATGATCCGCGCCGTTTTGGTGCTGTGTTATGGCAAACCGCAGACGCCCCGTTAAGTCAGCTTGCACACTTAGGCCCTGAACCATTAACAGAAGACTTCGCTGACGATCATTTATATATCAAATCGCGGAATAAAAAAGCGGCGGTTAAAACCTTCATTATGGACAACCGTATTGTGGTGGGGGTAGGTAATATTTATGCCAATGAAGCCTTATTTATGAGTGGTATCGACCCGCGCCGTGCAGCTGGGGGTATTAGTAAAGCCCGTTACCGTTTGCTGACAGAAACAATTCGCACCGTGTTAGCTCGTGCTATCGAACAAGGTGGCACCACGCTTAAAGATTTCAGCCGCGCCGACGGTCAACCGGGTTACTTTGCCCAAGAGTTGGCAGTGTATGGGCAGGGCGGTAAACCCTGCCCGCGCTGCCAACGGGTGCTTGACGATATACGCATTGGCCAACGCAGCACAGTGTTCTGCAAAGTTTGCCAAACTTAAACAGAACGTTCGCTAAACTCTATTAATGCTTGGCAGAAACGTTCGCGCTCGTTGAGAAAGGGCGTGTGGGCACTTTCGGCAAATATTTCAATATGATCAATCGGCTTCTGTAATAACTCCGCCTGCCTTATGGGTACCAAGCTGTCACGGCGCCCATACAAGCGCAACGTGGGGCAGGTTAAGCTTTCAAACTGCGGCCGCAAGTCGATTTCTTGTAACCACTTTAGTCCTGCAATAAGCGCCTCTGGATTTGGTTCAGCACCATCGGCGAGCAATTCGTGCATAAGGCGAATATCGCGTTTTACATGAGGGCTGCCCATAGCTTGCACCGCTAAAAAGCGCTCTATGGTGGCGCGAAAGTCACGGCTTAATTGTTTCTGAAACATCGCCAGTACATTTGCTTGAATGCCCGGCCAACTCGGTTCTTGAGAGAATTTAGGTGTGCTAGCAATAAGCGCAACGCGTTGCACGTTTAACGTTTGGCGTGCGGCTAAGGCAATGGCATAAAGCCCTCCCATGGACCACCCCATTATATTGACTGGGCCAGGTTCATGTTCAAGTAAGTGTTTTTCAAGCGCTGTAACGGCTTGCTCGAAGTCAGCATAATCCGCATGCCAAGGGCTGTCGCCAAAGCCGGGTAAATCAATGGTGCGAATGCGTAATGAGTTACTTAAGGTTGCCAATAAGGGCTGCCAAATACCGCTGTGCATGCCCCAGCCATGTAAGAATATCCAAGATGCACCCTCACCTTGTACGCTGTCGCTTATTTTCTTTGTCATGTTGCTCCCAACAAACTACAACTACTGAAATCATAGAAGGGTGCATGGTAACTATGTTCAGTCGGCTGAGCAAAAAAATTCCCGAACTACAGCGGCTGTGCCCACTTTGCCGCTACGGAAACAGTAATGAATTGGGTTTATGTTCGGTTTGTTTTAACGACTTACCAAGGTGCCCGCCAGTTAATTTACGTTTACACATGGTGCAGCCCCCGAAAGGGATTAGGTTGGTATTGGCAGCCTTGTGGTACATGGCAGAAGTGCGTTATTGGATGCTTGAGTTTAAATTTCGTGGGCGTTCGGCAGAGGCAAAAGCCATGGCAACATTAATTGCTGCGCAGGCATTGCAGCTGTATCGCCAACAGCAACTTAAGCTACCCCATTATTTAATGCCTGTACCAATGACAAACATAGCCTGGGCGGCACGGGGTTATAATCAAGCGCAGTTACTAGCAGAGGCTTTGTCGCAGGCATTAGGAATTCCTGTACTCCATGGGGCTCAGCGTATTAAACAAACAAAAAAAGCCCATAAGCTAAGCGCTAAAGGGAGAAAAGAAGTACTTGATGAAAGTTTCGTATGTATTGGTAAGTTACCGCGTGGTACACGTATTGCCTTAATTGACGACGTGCTCACAACAGGAGCCACACTCGGGGCCATTGCTTCTATTTTGCCCCGAGCGGGCATTATTGTTGATGCATGGACATTGGCTTACACACCACCGCCCATGCTAAACGAAACACGCAATTAGTGGCTATGTGCCGCTTCGTCTTCTTCTTCGTCCTCTTCACCTGCGGCAGTGCCAGCAGCATACTGAGACCAGAAAATAGCATTACTCAGTAGCTTCGAGGTGCCCCAGAAGAATGCACGAAAGTTCACATTGTCGGCAAAACCAATGACACGGCCAGCGCCTAAGCGGTGTGCCACGATAGCTGCTTTGCCACCGAGAACTTGACGATTTCCTTCCGATGTAAAGCCAGCAAGTACAGGTTGTTCCGTGTAACGAGCAACGTCAACAAAAGGTGCTTTGTTTACATCAAAGGCAAGTGTGCTGTTTTTGAATACTGGCAGTTCGTTACGTGGGAAACCAACCGTCAGCGGGTGGCTTAGGTCGAGCTTAGCATTAAAAATAGCGCCGGCAATACGCTGTTGGGCGAAGTGGTCGCTACGATCGCCATAGCTAAGGGTTTCACTTGGAAACTGCTCGTCGAATACACTTTTCTCAACGGTATTTGCGCTAAGTAGTTTGTTCTTACTCATCCATGCTGCGCCGCCTTTTTGGCCAATAAGAGTGCCGCCTTTACGTACCCAAGCTTCGATTTGGCTACGGTTTGCGTCACTTACAGTACGATAATGACCATCCACTAAAATAATATGTGTATAGCGACTCAAGTCTGAACTGCTAAGGCGATCGATTTCCACCATACTTACTGGCAAATTCACGTGGCGATCAAGGTAGTACCAAGTTTCACCTACTTCTTGCGCGTTCGTACCGTGGCCAATCACAATCATAACCTGAGGCGTTGGGGCTGGGTTAATGCTACCGCTACCAATGTCCATACCTGTGGTGGGCGTTAAGCCGCTAGCAATGGTGGCAACATTAATTTCATTGTTGTCTGCTAATTGCTTTAAGGTGCTTTGTACTTCAGTCCAAGGTTTGCTTTGGTAAGCACGGCTAACAATAATGGCACCACGTTCATAAGCAAGGGGGCCGTTTGGCGTATTAATCGTCATTGGGTTTACTGCTAAGCGCGCATGAATATCGTGTTGCTGTAGTTGTGCTAGCAAACGTGGCGAAAAGTATGATTCCCAACTGAACACATAACCCACTCGAGTTTCGCCGAGATCGTTACCAGCAAAGACTTCAGGGCCGGTCCATACTTGCTCGCTCACTTTAAAGCGGCGACTAGTGCGAACCGCTTCAAACTCAACGTTAAATGCCATTGGTAAAGTCCAAGCTGACACGTCGTAGAAAGTGTTGTCAGGAAAGTCTTGGCGGGTACTAAAAGCACCTTTTAATAAACGATAGTTACGCTGTACCACAGGTACGTAAAAAGCTTCGCCTGCTGTGTAGGTTTTACCCTCGTGCTTAAAGGTTTCTGTCACAGGGTACGCGTCAATACGGTGCTGGCGCAGAATGTTAAGTAATTCTGTCATGCGTGCATTGTCGTTGTCGGTACGTAACATGAAGCCGTCGTGCCGCTCGGCTTTTGCAAGTTTTAGGTTGTCTTTGAAAAAACGCTGTTGGAAATCGAGTAAGCCTTCGCGCTGTTCGTAAGCACCGCGCACAGTTGAAAGTGAGGTGGTGAACTGGTTGCGGATAGTGAACGGAAAGCTAATCACACCATTTACTGTGTCTTGAACATGGCCACGGCTTGAGGCTTGTTCAAATAAAATACCAATGGTGCCTTGGGCGTCTGGGTAGCTTGAACCTTTGCCGTAGTAGAAGTCGTCGAACGACTCTTCTGTATAGTACAAACTATTAATTTCATCGAGGGCATCAGCGTGGTATTCAGCTAACTTCTCAGTGAAAGTAACGTTTTCGTCAGGAGTGTCAGGGTTTTTACGCGACGGAATACCTGGTTGGAAGAAATACGTCGAGTTACTGCCCATTTCATGGTGGTCAGTTAACACGTTCGGTAACCATGATTGGTACACAGCAATACGCGCCCGCGACTCTGGGTGCTGTAATAGCAACCAGTCACGGTTTAAGTCGAACCAATAATGGTTCTGGCGACCACGTAACCAGGCTTGGTTATGCTCTTGGTCTTGGGTGTCAGTTCCTTGGGTCATGTTACGGTATTGGTTGGCCCACTGAGCAAAGCGACCTAGGCCGTCTGGGTTGAATGAAGGATCAAGAATAATTACGCTATTGTCGAGCCAAGCTTCCACTTCGTCGCCTTGAGCTGCCGCTAAATAATAGGCAGTCAGCATAGACGCGTTCGAACCTGATGACTCGTCGCCGTGTACGCTAAAGCCCGCATAAACCACAAGGGGTGCTGTTTTAGCATTCACGGATTGATTAGGGTCAGAAACCGCCATGTGAGCTTCACGCATTTCTTCGAGGCGATCTTTGTTCTTCGCGGCGCTTATTTTTACAATAATAAGTGGGCGTTGTTCGTGTGTACGACCAATTTCTTCTAATGTAACGCGGTCTGAATGCTCAGCAAGCACTTCAAAGTAGCGCACCAGTTGGTCATGGCGAACATGCCACTGGCCAACTTCATAACCTAGAATGTCGGCTGGTTTTGGAACGCTTGGGTCATAGCTAACGTTTTGAGGTAAATAATAATCAAGCGTTACGTTATCAATGTCTTTACCGCCGTCATAGGCGTGAGCAGACAAGCCAAACGTAAGTAGAACGACGGTGGCGCCAAGGCGCTTAAACCATTTTTGCATGTGAAACTTCCTCTTATGTAAGTGTAAACAAGCTATCAAAAACGATTGCGCTGAGCTAGTGAATCACTATGCAACGCCCATAGTTTACGATAGAATAAACCATAGCAATTTGGTCGGGTATTACCGATATTTTTTTAGTAGAAAGTTAACCTAGAAGGTGGTTGCACGATGATTCGTATTTCAGACAACGCTCAAACGCATTTTCGCGAGCTCCTGAAGCAGCAGGAAGAAGGCACGCACATTCGTGTTTTCGTAGTAAACCCTGGGCAAGCGAATGCGGAGTGTGGTGTTTCATATTGTCCGCCGTCGTCGATGGAAAGCGATGATATTATTTTACCTTTTACTGGCTTTGATGCTGTTGTCGACGAGCAAAGCGCGCCATTTTTAGAAGAGGCCGAGATTGATTTCGTTGAAGAAGGTATGGGTTCGCAACTTACCTTAAAGGCACCGAATGCAAAAGCGAAAAAGCTAGCCGACGATGCGCCTTTAATTGAGCGGGTCGACTACATGATCCAAGGCACAATTAACCCTCAGTTAGCTAGCCACGGTGGCCAGGTGGTTGTAACTGAAATCACGCCCGATGGCATTGCTATTTTGCAGTTTGGTGGTGGTTGTAACGGTTGCGCCATGGTCGACGTAACCTTACAAGAAGGGATTGAAAAACAGTTGATTGCTGAATTCCCTGGTGAACTTAAAGGTGTGCGCGACGCAACTGAACATGCGCCTGGCGAACACTCTTACTACTAAACCATTCTAAAAAAAGCCGGCCCGGCAATTAGTCGGGCCAGTTACCTTGTTCGTCTTGTCGAATCCATTGCATTGAAAACCAATAAAAGCGACCGCGTTCTTTTTTACTTGGTGCTGTGCAATTGTAACGTGAGCGCCCAACCGGTACGTCTTCTTTTGCCACAATCTGAAAGCGGTTCTCTGCAACCCATTCTGGCGTTTGCGGCTCGCCACCAATAAAGCATTGTAATTGGTTTTTATAAAAGTCGGTGGTGTCGAGCTCTACTTCAAGCAGTGGGCGTGTGCTGTCATAGTTTAAAAGCGTGTCATCGTACTGTACATCGTGGGTGGTAAAGCTTAATGCGGCTATTTTGGTACTTAGGGTACGTAAGTTTGCATAAATACCTGCAGCAGCAAAACGCGGAATGGCTTGGAAATCGGTGGTTGCGCCGAAGCCGCCCGAATGTTGGCCAAAAGCCGTGAAACCAAGCTCAGCCACAAGGTTTTTTAATGCGTTGTTATATTCACCATATGGGTAGGCGAATAGTTTATTGGTAATACCAACACGCTCTTTAAGCTCATGTTGAGCATGTAAAATGTTTTCCTGCATTCGCTCTAACCACTGTTCTTCACTTTCATCTTTGTTGCGGCGTGGTAAATGCGCATGATCAGTTGAGTGGTTAGCA
>Ga0209075_1004054_pt1 | contig 11904 bp, 13 predicted proteins | sample Stecom2011_FD_187523 | JGI IMG/M metagenome (GOLD analysis project Ga0209075, IMG submission 187523) | Agricultural soil microbial communities from Utah to study Nitrogen management - Steer compost 2011 (SPAdes) (version 2) | ecosystem: Environmental > Terrestrial > Soil > Agricultural land...
TCTCCTTTAAAAAAAGAAACTTTGAAAGTTTCTTTTTATGCGATTCTTTTACGTTTAAAATTACCAACAATTCTACTTACTGGTTTAGCAATAACAAATGCTTTTGGATCTACTTCTTTTAATAAGTCAACAATATTTTGTAACTCATAACTAGAAATAATGACCATAATCATTGTTTTTTGATGAGTTGAATATGCTCCTTCAACTTTAGAAAGAGTAACACCACGACCCATTTTATGTAAGATTGTATCAATTAATTCTCTTGGATTTTCTGTAATAATTTGAATTTCTAAATGGTTATATGCTGTATGAATTTTATCGGTTGCAATTGTTGTAACAATTGTTCTAAACATTGTATATGAGAAAATTAAGCCTGCACCAATAGCAACACCATTAACAACCATACCACCTGTTATAATTGCCCCAAATAATGCAATAGCAACATTTAATATCATTGATATAAAGCCAACAGATACACCCTTTTTAAATGAAAAATATTGGGCAATAATATCAAATCCACCTGTTGATGTTCCATATTTTAATGCGCCACCAATTCCAACACCAATTAATAATCCCCCGAGGCTTGCAGCAAGAAGCGCATGTTCAGGTTGATTTAATCCTAAATCAAGTTTTGGTAAAAAACCAATAACAACCGCTTGAATTAAAACTGATATCAAACTATATATTGTAAATCTTTTTGATACACCAAACCAACCTAGTAATAAAATTGGAATATTAGTTAAAACAATAATTATTGACATAAAGACATTTTCAAAACTTGCACTAATTAAACCTAGCCTTAAAAATAAGTCTCTAATAACTTGCGCAAGACCAGGAATTCCACCGGTATACATTGGAACAGTTGATTGTTCTAAAAACCAAGCAACACCAATACCATAAATAAATGTAAAAAAGATTACTGCACTACTTCTTTTAATTTCCGGTAAAATGTTTTCTTTAAATTTAGGGCTTTTTAAATAAGCTCTTATTTTATTCATATTATTCACCTATTATTTCTGCGATTTTTTCTTCAAGTTTATATCTTTCAAAAAGAATTTCTGAATCACCTAAAGTTTGTTCTTTAAATAAACCAAACTCACTTAAACTTTCAAAAGACTCATCTTCTATATTTAACATTTTAATAATCTTTTCTGCTGTTTTTGGTAAAAATGGTTTTAAACCAACAGCAACAAATCTAATTGTCTCAAGTAATGAATATAAGACATAATCTAATTCTTTTTGTTTATTTTCATCTTTAAATAATTCCCAAGGCTTTGATACATCAATATATTTATTAGCTGCTCTTGATAATTTTAACACTTCTTCAAGTGCACTTGCAACATGATATGTTTCCATATGCTTTTGCATATTAGGTAACATCTTTAATGCCAACTCTTTTAAGCTAAACTCAAACGGTTCATCAATTAAAACTTTTTTAACTAAACCATCACGATATTTTTTAGCCATTCCAATTGTTCTATTAACTAAATTACCTATTGTATTAGTTAAATCAGTATTAGTTCTTTCAATTAATAATTCATGAGTATAATTACCATCTTGTGCATATGGTACTTCATGAATTAAATAATATCTAATCGCATCAACTGGAAAATGTTTTAAAAGTTCATCAACATAAACAACATTATTAGTTGATTTACTCATTTTAGAACGATCAAACAATAACCATGGATGACCAAAGATAGTTTTTGGTAATTCTAAATCTAGAGCCATTAATAAAATTGGCCAATAAATTGTATGGAATCTTAAAATATCTTTTCCAATTAAATGAATATCAGCTGGCCAAAACTTATTCATTAACTCAGTATCACTATTAATACCATCAAAACCTAGACCCGTAATATAGTTACTTAAAGCATCAACCCATACATAAGTAACATGATTTTCATCAAATTTAAATGGAATTCCCCATTTAAATGATGTTCTTGAAATAGCAAGATCTGGTAATGTATCACTTAAAAAGTTATTTAACATTTCATTTTTTCTAGATGCTGGCATAATAAAATCTGGATTATCATTAATATGTTTAATAAGTCTATCTTGATATTTAGATAATTTTAAGAAATAAACTTCTTCCTTCATCCAAACCAGTTTATCTCCACTAGGTCCAACACCATCAGTAATTTCATCATCATTAATAAAAGCCTCATCAGCTATTGAATACCATCCTTCATATTCACCTAAGTAAATATCACCTTGTTTATGAAGTCTTTCAATAATATTTTGAACAGCTTTAACATGATAATCATCAGTTGTTCTTATAAATTTATCATAAGATATATTAACCTCGTTATAAATTCTAACAATTTCACTTGTTATTTGATCAACATATACATTCGGACTTATTTCATTATCTTTAGCTCTTTGTTCAATTTTTTGACCATGTTCATCAGTTCCTGTTTGAAAATATACATTGTATCCATCTAATCTTTTAAATCTAGCAATAGCATCAGCTAAAATTGTTTCATACACATTTCCAATGTGAGGAACAGCTGATGAATATGCGATTGCTGTTGAAATATAAAAGTTTTTCTTTTTCACTTACACCTACTCCTTTACAAAAATAAAAAAACGCCCTTAAAAAAACTAAAGGACGAATATTAATCCGCGGTACCACCTTAGTTCTAGATAAAATATCTAGCACTCATACTTTTAACGCAAGCATACGTTTTAATCTACATATCGATTAAAAAGCTCCAAAGCCATAGTTACTAACATTATTATTTACTCGCACCAACCGTAAACTCTCTTAAAAATAATTATTAATAACACTCTTTTTCTTAGCTAATTAAGTTCATACTTATTATATTAAAATAATATTAGTTTTGCAACTATAATAAGTCTTTCTTACCTTCAATCTTAATCTTTTGATAAACATCTCTTTTACTAATCTTTAAGTCACTTGCTATTTTATCAAAAATAACTTTTTCTCGATAACCTTCATCAAAATATTTTTGATATAATTCTTCAATTGAAAGACTAACTTCACTTTCTTCATAACCACTTACTAAAATAACATACTCACCCTTAGTATTAATATCTAAATTTTGAGCATCACTTAAATTAGTTCTGGTAATTGTTTCAAACATTTTAGTAAGTTCTCTTGCTAAAACAACTTCTCTATTACCATATACTTCATACAATACTTTTAAAGTGTTTTTAACTCTAAATGGTGATTCATAAAAAATTAATGTTGCTTTTAGTTTTAAATACTTATTTAACTCTGCTTTTATTTCGTTTGTTTTTCTTGGTAAAAAACCAACAAATAAATGCGGCTGCATTAATAAACCTGATGAAGTTAATGCTGCAATGCTTGCAGTAGCTCCTGGTATACTACAAACATTAAAACCAGCCTTAATAACCCCGTTAATTAACTCATAACCAGGATCACTTATACCAGGTGTACCAGCATCACTAATTAAAGCGATGTTTTTACCTTCTTCTAATAACTTTAAAACATCAGCAATCTTTTCAAATCTATTATGATCATGATAACTTTCTAATTTGTTATTAATATTAAAATGTTTTAATAATATGCCAGATACTCTAGTATCTTCGGCTAATATTAAATCAACTTTTTTTAAAGTATCAACCGCTCTTATTGTCATATCATCTAAATTACCAATTGGCGTTGATACTAAATACAAAGTGCTTTTATTATTTTTAAAACTTTCTTGCATTATAACCCTTTATTTTCTATCATTTTATAATCAATCCATTCTGTTTGAATATCATGATTAAAATAATTTATTTTTACTTTACTCTTAATAAAGTTTAAATCAACAACTTTACCCTTACCTTTATTAGTATGAACTATTTCATTTAAATCGGGCATTACTTCACGCATTTCATCATAAACACTATCTTCATATTTTAAACAACAAAGAAGTCTTCCACAAACACCAGAAATATTATCAGGATTTAAACTTAACTCTTGATTTTTAGCCATATTAATAGTAACTGGCTCAAAATCACCAATAAAGCTAGCACAACATAATACTCTTCCACAAGGTCCAAGTCCACCAATCATCTTAGCAACATCTCTTGGCCCAACTTGTCTAAGTTCAATTCTGGTTTGATATATTTTAGATAAATCTCTTACTAAATCTCTAAAATCAATTCTGGTTTGGGCTTTAAAATATATAACTAACCTTTCACGGTCTAGTGTATACTCAGCCATTAATACTTCCATATTAAGATTATGATCAATTATTAAGCTATTAGTTTCTTCAACAATACTTTCTTCTTCCAATGCATTTTTACCAAAAGTATTTAAATCATCTTCATGAGTCTTTCTAATAATTGCATTTAATGCTTCTAAAACTTCACTATCATTTTCCTCTTTTAATTGAATAACAACCCCAAGTTCAAGTCCTATGATTGATTCAACAACAACTAAATCATCTATTTTTAAATCGATATTATTTATATTAGTAAAATAATATCTTCGATTAGACTTATTAAAATGAACTAAAGCTATTTGCATTACTATACCTCTTTTCTTAATTTAAGTATTAATAAATCTAAAGATAAATTAATATTAATATATGCGGTTTGTTTAATTAATTCACTTTTTAGCAAATTAATATTTTTCAATAAATAATCTTTATCTAATTTAATTGTATCCTCATTAACAACTTCATCTAAAAACACTTCTTCTTTAAAATAGTGTTTTAATAACTCTTCATAATTTAAAAGTAATAATTCAACTAATATTTTATATAAGTTTCTATCAACAATAATATTATTAATTTTACTTAAATCAATAATTGAAAAATCATTATAATTAGTAAAGTACTCTTTTACAAAATCAAAGACTTCAATTAAATTAGCATTATAAATCATATCTTTTGCTTCATTTAAATCTTTTGTTAATAAACTTATTAACTTTAAATGATATAATTCTACATCTTCATCTTCTAACTCTTTAAAAACAATATTTTCGTTATTATAAGGTATTCTAATAATTTGTGCTCTTGATAATATTGTTGGTAATACATTACTTTGATTAGATGTTGTAAGTAAGCCATAAACTAAATCATTATCAGGCTCTTCCATAAACTTTAATAAACTATTAGCTGCAGAAACCGAAATTAAATCAACATCTTTAATAACATATATTCTTGGTGCATCAACTAATGATGTTTTACTAAAGACATCTTGCAAGTTAATAATTTGACTCTTTTTAATAACATCGCCTTCGGGTTCTACAATATGAACTTGGCTATGACTATGATTTGTTATTAATTCTAAAAGATTATCTTTTTTATCATAATCTTTTAAAATTAAATGACAAATATCATATATTAAATTTTCTTTATTAACGCCTGCTTTACTTGCTAATAAGTAAAGATGCGAAAGTCTATTTTTCTTTTTGGCGTTTTCGAATATTTTTAATACTTTCATAGTCTTTTATTTATTTCATCAATCATTTCAAGCGCAATCTCAGCAATTGATTTATTACCATCAATTACATGAATACGTTTTGGATATTTATCAACAAGTTCTAAATATCCTGCTCTTACTTGCTCATGAAATGCCATTTTCTCCTGATCTAATCTATCATTTTTCGTGCGATCTTTAATTCTATCTAATCCAACTTTTGGATCAAGATCAATATAAAACGTTAAATCGGGTAATTTATCTAAGGCATAACGATTAATATTTAATACATAATCTAATCCTAAACCTCTCGCATATGCTTGATAAGCTAGTGAACTATCTAAATAACGATCACATATAACAATTTTATTTTCTTTTAATGCTGGTGTAATTACTTCATCTAAATGTTGCGCACGTGAAGCGGCATAAAGTAATGCTTCTGTATGAGCATTAACTTCTTTATATTCCGGACTTAAAACAAGCTCTCTAATATTTTCAGCCATTAAAGAACCCTTTCCGCCTGGTTCTCTTGTTAAAACAACTTCATAGCCTTTTTCTTCTAATTGTTTTGATATTATTTGTACTAAAGTTGATTTACCAGTACCTTCGCCACCTTCAAATGTTATAAACATATTTAATCTTCTCCCTCTAATAAATTACGCTTTTTAAAAACAATCCCTTAGCCGGAGCGGTTTTACCAGCAAGTTTTCTGTTTTTAGTTTCAAATATTTCATCAATAACTTCTATATCTTTTTTATTAGTAGCTATTTCAATTATTGTTCCCATAATTGATCTAACCATATATCTTAAAAAGCTTATCCCTGTAATAGTAAAATAAAAATGTGTTTTAGTTTCTTTTATTTCAAAAGATTCTATATGTCTTATTGTTTCTTTATTAATATTTGATTTAGCAAAACCAGCAAAGTCTTTTGTTCCAACAAATTTACTTGCTGCTTTTTTTGCTAATTCAATATTAAAATCTTTAACAAAAACTTCAAATCTTTGAGTATATATATTACTAGGTTTTTTAGCAATCACATATTTATAAATTCGCATCTTAGCATTATGTCTTGCATGAAAAGTATTACTTACTCTTTTTATTTTTTTAATAATAATATCTGAAGGTAATCTTTTATTAATTCCTTCAATAAAAATATTAAAATTATCTATTTCAAACGGAAAATCAACATGAAACGTCTGATTAAGGGCATGAACCCCTTTATCAGTTCTTCCTGCTGAGTGAATAGTAAGTTCAATTCTTGTCATATTTTTTAAAGTTTTTTCTATTTCTGTTTGAATACTATTAGCATTAATTTGACGTTGAAACCCTGAATAATCGGACCCATCATAACTAACTGTAAACAAATATCTTACTAACTCCATTATATTACATACCTAAATAAAATGATTGTTGTAATTATTAAAATTGATGCTACTAAAATTAATATATCGCTTATTCTAATTTTAAACTCATCAATTCTTGTTCTTTTAGCACCAAGTACATAACCTCTTGCTTCCATTGCATCACTTAATTCTTCTGCTCTTGTAATTGATATTAAAAAGATTGGAATTAAAAGGGCAATAATTTGTGTTAATTTTTCTCTTAACTTACTTTCTTTAAAATCAAGACCACGTGATGCTTGGGCTTTAATAATTTTTTCTGATTCAAATAAAAGTGTTGGAATATATCTTAATATTAATGATAACATCATCGCAAACACTTCAATTGGTACTTTAATAACTTTTAAAGGACTAAGAAGTGTTTCAAACCCAAAGTTTAAATCCGTTGTCATTGTTGTAAATGTTAGAAGTGATGTAAGTAGTACTGTTATCATAATTCTTACAAATAAAAACATACCTCTAATTAATCCTTCATAAGTTGGATCAAAAATATAACTAAAACCTGGTCCAATTGTAATTAGATATTGAAGATAAAAAACTAAAAAGACGGTACCAAAGAAAAACAATGGTCTAAGTGGTAATCCTCTTTTAAAGATATTATACACAACAAGTAACACTACAATAGCAAGTATACTAAAAACTGTTAAATTCATTGTTAAAGGATTATTAAAGATAGGTGTTCCTTCTTCAATAACAAAAAGTTGAATAAAAAACGTAAATGTTAATAAAAACATTAATGGTTTAATTCCTGTAAATAACCTCTTGATTGGTACCTTTGCTAATAAGTTAAGCATAATTGTTATTAAAAACATTGCTGCTAACATAATTAAGCTTACCTTTTCTGATGAGATTGGAATCATAAATAAACTTACTAATAATAACACTAAACTAATTATTTTAATGCGAGGGTCTAATTTATGCAAAAATGAATTAGTTGGGATATATTGCCCAATATTTATTTTGTTATTCATAATTTAACCCCCTTTAAATATTCAACTAATTCTTCTTTTGTATACATTGGAACAAAAGGAATATTTAGTTTTTCATTTAAGTGCTTTAATATTTTTAAAGGAGTTGGATAATCTAGATTGAATGTATCAAAATCAGGATGAATGAATAATTCTTCTTTTTTACCATCAAAAACAATCTCTCCATCTTTTAAAACAACAATTCTTTTAGCATACTTACTTACTAAATCCATATCATGAGTAACTAAAATAATTGTTTTGTTTTCTTCTTCATTAATTCTTTTAAAAATATCCATTGTCTCATCGCGACCTTTAGGATCTAAACCCCGTGTTGGTTCATCTAAAACTAATATTTTAGGATCCATTGCTAAAACCCCAGCAACAGCAACTCTTCGCATTTGTCCCCCACTAATTTGAAATGGACTCTTATTATACATATCTTCTGATAAGCCAACTAATCCCGCTGCTTTTTTAGCATTTTCTAATGCTTTATTACGGGTTGCTTTAAAGTTTTTAGGTCCAAATGAAATATCTTCTATTATTGTATTTTCAAATAATTGATATTCTGGAAATTGAAATACTAAACCAACCTTTTGTCTTAAATGATTAACTTTCTCCTTTTTACCTGGTGGAAGTTTAGTCCCAAAAACATTAACCTCACCACTTGTTGGATAAAGTAGTGCATTCATATGTTGAACAAGCGTTGATTTACCAGCACCGGTATGTCCTAAAATAGCGATAAATTCGCCTGCTTCTTTAATCTCTAAATTTATATTCCTTATCGCTTCATCATTACCTGAGAAACTAAAGTATTCATGATTTACTGCTTTGAATTGAATTCCCATAGTGCCTCCACCAATCTTTCATCAGCATTTTCATCTTTAGCAATTTCATTATATACACTAAGTGTTAATGGAATTTCTAAATGTGATGATTTTAATAGCTCTTCTTCTTTAAATACTTCTTTTGGATTTCCTTCCAAAATAAGTTCACCTTCTCTTAATACAAAAATATGATCACTCTTATTAGCAAGTGATAAATCATGGGTTATTGTAATAACTGTTTTATTCATCTCTTGATTAACTTTTCTAATAAGTTCAACAATATCTTTTGTTCCTTTTGGATCTAACATTGAAGTTGCTTCATCAAGAATTAAAACCTCTTGTTGCATTGCTAGTGCACCAGCAATTGCAACTCTTTGTTTTTGTCCACCGGATAAATTGTGCGGTTCTTTATCTAAAAACTCTTCCATACCAACATATGTTGCATATTCTTCTACTAATCTTTTTATTTCTTTTGAAGGTAATTGTTGATTTTCTAAACCAAAAGCAATATCGTATTTAACAGTTACCCCAACAAACTGGTTATCAGGATTTTGAAATACAATACCGATTTTTCTTCTTACATCGTTTTTAGTTTCTTCACTTAATTTAATCCCATCAATAACAATCTCACCTTGATCAGCTTCTAAAAGACCAATCAATAATTTAGCAAGCGTTGATTTACCTGATCCATTATGACCAATAATTGATACCCAACTGCCTTTTTTTATATTTAAACTGACATTTTTAACTGCCTCAGTTTTTTTATTGTATTGAAATGATAAATCTTTAATTTTAATCATACTATCACTCCTGCTATTATCCTATATATTATATCATATTATATAATTATATAATAAATATCTCTGAAAAAAATAAATGCTAAGATACTTTAAAAGTTCTTAGCATTTATTATTAATTTATTGTTTTTGTTTTTTAAAATAGTTTTTTGTTGCATATATATAACCATTTAAAGAAAACTCAATTGCATCTTTTGAAACACTTTTCCAAAACGATAATACTTCAAATGCATGAAAACATCCTTCATAAATTTTAAACTTAGTTTCAACGCCAGCTGCTTTTAAATTATTAACATAAGCAACTGTCTCATCTTTAAATAAATCAATTCCCCCAATAAATGTTAATGTAGGAGGCAGATTAGTAAAATCACGAGCTCTAGCGGGTGCTGCGTAATATGAAACATCATCAGTTTGATATTTATCACCTAAATATCTTTTCCAAGCAATTATATTAGATTTAGTATTCCACATTGGAGCATCATTATCTTTATTACTCTCAGTAAAGCGATCATCTAACATTGGATAAAGTGGCATTTGAAATGCAATTTCAATTTCCTTTTTATCTCTTGCATAAAGCGTTAACGCTGCAGCAAGGCCACCTCCCGCACTAACACCAGCAACAAAGAGTTGATCAGTATTAATACCATAACTACTTGCATTATCCTTCATATACTTTAAAACAGAATAACTTTGTTCTAATGCCTTTGGAAATGGTTCTTGATGTGACTTAGAATAATCAGGAGCAAAAAGAATAGTATTAGTATTTAATAAAAACTTTTTAAAATAATCACTTTCCATCTCTGGTATCCCGTTTACATGGCCTCCGCCATGTAACCATAATAAACCAACCGCATTTGGCTTTAAATCTTTTGGCCTAAAGATTGCAACCCTGCAATCATCGACATAGATTTGTTCTAAATCTAAATCCTTTTTAGTAATATTTCTTCCCTTAAACCACTTCACTTGTCTTTTATGTATTCTTATAAATTTCTTCATTGATGGCCTACCTGCAAAAAAGCGCACAAAACTACCTAAGTTTCTTAACTCCTTATGAATCATACTTCTTTTAATCTTTTTAGCCATAAGCCACCTACATATCTCTTATTTATTATTTATATATTATAATGTTTCTTAAGTGATTGCAATGCTTTAGCCCGGTGGGACTCATTTTTCTTAACTTCTTCACTAAGTTCTGCAACTGTTTTATCATATCCATTTGGTATAAATATAGGATCATAACCAAACCCATTACTACCTTTCATACTATAACCTATATTACCTTTCCAAATGCCACTAAAACGATTATACTCGCCACTTGGATAATAAAATATTAACTCTGTTATAAAACGCGCACCGCGATTTATAACACCTTCTAATTCTTTTAAAACCTTTAAATTATTATAATAATCCCCTTTACCACTATATCTACTTGAATTAATACCAGGTTCATTATTTAATGCATATATTTCTAAACCTGAATCATCAGCAATAGCAGGCATATTATATTTTAATGATACATGCTTAGCTTTAATCATGGCATTATCAAAGAATGTATCACCATCTTCAATAATATCTTCATCATCATTTAGATCTAATAAAGATATTAATTCTATATTAGTGTCTTTTAATATTTCACTTATTTCTTTTACTTTGTTTTTATTATGTGTAGCTACTATTACTTTCATTAGATCACCTTGTGTTTATTATACAACCAAATCTCTTTATTTGATATAAAAAACACCGCTAAATTAAAGCGACATTTTGGCGTGAGATTGTCTCAATATAAAACATTAAATTATTACGAGGGTAGCACAACCTCAAAATAATTATAACATTTTATTTTGAATAATTAAGGTTTTATATTATTTCAAAAAATTTTGGATCAATATTTTGTTCGTTTTCATTTAAATAATTATTAAAATTACAAAGCACCTCTTTTAATAGTGCTTCGTTTTTAGAAAGAATTGCTTTTGTGCTAAGTTCACCATTTGAAGTGCTATCTTCTTCAACAACTTCTAGACTACTTCCTCTTCTTTTAGCTAAATGAAGAAGAATTGTTGCTAATTCGTCATTATCAAGCTTTTTACTAAGACCTTTTAATCTTAATTTATAAGGGTTTTTAGAATGAAATAGCAAATATTCCTTGACTTCTAATAGTTAGTCCCCTCTTCCTTTATAATGTGTTCTTTAACTTTATTATATAATAAGGTATATAATTAAAAAAATACACAATATATCTATATGTATAAATAAAAAAGATGTTTGTAGTTTACACTTTTTTGTGTGTCTACAAACATCTTACTATATCATTTTATTATTCTTCGGGTTCTTCCTTTTGATCAATTATATAATTAAAGATTTTCTTAACATCATCTTTTCTCATAAATGGATATAACATATCAACATTTACATCTTGATGGTTACCTTCAATGTAACTATCAACAAATCTAGTTAATGCATCTTTTGAAACAAAAGGTGCTGATGATGAAATATAGGTTGTTTCATTTTCATTAA
>Ga0209075_1004055_pt1 | contig 11902 bp, 8 predicted proteins | sample Stecom2011_FD_187523 | JGI IMG/M metagenome (GOLD analysis project Ga0209075, IMG submission 187523) | Agricultural soil microbial communities from Utah to study Nitrogen management - Steer compost 2011 (SPAdes) (version 2) | ecosystem: Environmental > Terrestrial > Soil > Agricultural land...
GTAAACGACATTCATCTTATCCGCAGAAATAGTTGCAGAACTTGGACGGCTTACAACCACATAGTTTGAATTCAAAATATCTACCGGAATAGCCTCACCATCTTCCATGAAAGTAAATTTACCCGTAAACTTATGCTCACCTAAAGCTCCTGCTGTCATAGAAGAAGCAACCTGACCATCCTTAATTCTTTCTTGCGGTATCTTCACACCATTTACCACTACTTCTGTTGGAACCGTAGATTCATCATAACGACCTAAAACCACCTTATAGTTAATTGTCTCGCCTTGATAATATACCGATTTATCTGTAATTACCATTGCCTGATAATTTCTCATGGAAGCTGCTTGCTCTAATGAATTACCTAATAGCAAATTATAAGCTCCATTTTCCAATTCCCGTACATCGTTTTGTAAAGACGATAAGTATGCCAAAGAAGCAACCGCTGGAAAACCTTTGAAATGATATTCCAAATAAGGACGTGGCTGTCCGTCTTTGTTTATCACATCTTCCGTTGAAAACTTTTCATCTAACTTGTCAAACAGAAATCCGTATTTCGTATCATTTTCTGTTCCTTCTCCGATAATAGCTCTGAAATCGTCACGGTATTTCTTGAATTGAGCTACAATCTCATTTCCTTTTTCAGAATAACCGTTTTTATCAAACCAGCCATAATCGATTCCTGCTCCTTTACCCATTGATTCATAAGGGTATTTACCCGTTTCCGGGTCTGTTTCAAACCCTTCTGTTGCATCATTCTTTAAACTTCCTATGTAATTAAAAAACTCATTGGATAAGCTTCGGATTTGCTTTGCGGTTTCATAAGGTCGTGTATAACGTGCCGGTTCATCTTGTGCTCTTGTTTCCAACCCAGATAATAAAACCTGATTATTGCTATCAGCAGCTACGTTTGCTGACTCAAACTTTTCGTTCATCAATCCAAAAGCTGTAATAACCTCAACTGATACCTGCATTGCCATCATCGCAATAAATACCAGATACATCAGGTTAATCATCTTTTGTCTTGGACTTAATTTCCCTCCTGCCATGTCTAATTAGATCTAAATTTAAAGGTTAATACTAATTAGTTAGCGGTTTTACCCATAGCAGACAACATTCCTCCGTAAACAGCGTTTAAGGTTGATAGGTTTGAAGTCAATGCCATCATTTGCTCTTTTAATTTCAGATTATTTTCAGCAACTTCTCTGTTGATATCTGCATTTTTAGTAGCGCTTTCTAACTGTACTTTATACATTGTGTTTAATGTTTCCAACTGTTGTGCAGCTGTTGACATTTCGTCAGCATACTTGTTTGAAGAAGCCACTGCATCTACTGTAGGTGCAATTCCTTTTGCTGCTGCTTCAAAGTTTTTGATACTGTCGCGAAGGCTTTCCATAAGATTACCATCGATTTTAGCTTCTTTCAAAATATCGTCTAATTTTTCAGACAATAAAGTTCTTTCCATAGGTTGTTGAACTGCAACAACCGGTTGCGCTGCGGCATACGCCGGGGCAGCTTGTTTTACAGCTGATGTTGTAGTTGCTGCAGGAATTGCACCCGACATACCAACGTTCCCTGCAACCTGCATTGTTCTCGGCATGCCTCCGTCTAATTCAGGGTAAACCTTTGACCAATCGTATTCTTTATCTACAGGGTCGAAAGCAGAAATTGCAAAAATAAATGCTTCTACTAAAAGTCCTACGGTTAACATGTTATTCCCGTTTAGCGGACCCAATTCCATATGCGTAATTTTGAATAATGCTCCAACAAGTACTACTGACGCTCCCATCCCGTAGCAAAAATTAATTACTTTTTTAGGTATAGCCATTTCTTTCTATGTTTAATTTAAAATTAGTTAGTTATAAATAGTTTCAGTTTGTTTTAAAATTATTTTGCGTATCTACCGCTTTGAGGATTATTTCCTTCGTTTAATAAACCAGGACCGGGCGCTGCCATAACTGTGCGGAATCCGATGTATGAACGTGCCGAATCGGAATGTTCGCTATCTCGTGTTGCCACTTGTAAGAAATAATGTGAATCTCTCCATGAACCTCCGCGAACTACTTTGACCGGATTAGAAGTTACTCTTCCTTTAGGTTTTAAACCGGACTGCATAATATAGGTAGATTCATCATAAGCTGAATCCGTCCATTCTGCAACGTTCCCTGCCATATTGTACAAGTTATAACCATTTGGCTTATAAGATCTTGCTTCTGCTGTATATAAAGCACCATCTACTGCATAATCGTCACGTGTGGGTTTAAAGTTTGCCAGCCAGCACGCCTTTTCATCAGTTGTATAAGGACCTCCCCATGGATACATTGCATTTTCCAGACCTCCGCGGGCAGCATACTCCCACTCAGCTTCGTTTGGAATACGGTATTCATATAAGGCATGATTCATCTTTCTATCGGCTGTATAAGATTTCTTATACAATGTTCTCCATGCTGCAAAAGCTTTTGCCTGATGCCATGTAACCCCCACTACCGGATACTCTCCATAAGCTTCGTGCCAGAAATATTCTCTGAACATCGGCTCGTTATAAGAGTAGTTAAAGTCCTTGACCCAAGCTGTGGTATCAGGATAAACATTTACAATTTCTGTTTTCAGAAATTTATCCTGACGGTTTCTTACTTCATTTGTATTGTCGTTTATATAAGCTCTTTCGTCCCAGTAAGAGTATTTAAAATTCAGCTTCTGAACATCAAAAGTAGTCAATCCGTTCAGATTCTGACTTGCCGGAATGTACAATGAGTCCATAACTTCTACATAGTACTCATCCGGAAAACGTCTCGGATCTGTAATTAAACGTGCTTTTTTGTTCAATCTTCGACCTGCATACTCATCATCGTCCATCGCCATGCTGTAATAGTTATCATACATATAGCGATCGTATGCTGTCTGGTTTTGATTTAATGACGGGTCTACCATTTCCTCAAATGCAAACACACCAATCCCGCCTGCTGTTGCATCCATTCCCATATCATCGGCCATAATAGCCAAACGGGTTCTGATAATTGAATCTTTTACGTGCTCAACAAATTTACGATACTGATTGTTGGTAATCTCTGTCTCGTCCATATAGATGGAACCTATAGTTACAGAGCGTAGCGGTGCATCTTGTGCTCCTAACAAATCTTCGTGTGTTTTTCCCATCGTAAAAGAGCCACCGGGAATGAAAGCCATTCCTTGAGGCTTTTCTGTAATCCAGCGTTTCCCTTGAACTCCATCAAGTAGCTCTCCTCTATCTCCAGAACCACAACTGAATAATAACGAGACAACCGCAGAAAGTGTAATGAACTTCTTCATATATTAATTGGGGTTTTATTTTAAAAATTATTCAAAGCGTAAACCTATTTAATTATTTTTAAATATACAAAGAAATCTTAAAAAAAAATTTAATGTATATTTAACAAATCGTTTTTTAACATTTTAAGCCAGCAGTTTTTTGTTTGCCCGCCACCATCTTTCCGGTACAATTTGCTGCAATGCTTGTTTGTAATCTTCATAACTACACGGAAATAACATCCGCCGATCGTTTTCTTCAGCCCCTCCAATCTCAATCCACCACCGGTCTGATACATCACTTTTGTAAAATACCAGTTCCTGTTCTTCCAAAGGCACGATATATTTCAGATAACTTATTTTGCTAATATAGGGATATTCATTCATTCTGTAATTAACTCCCTCAACAAAATACCATAAAATCTGTGTAATTAACAAACTTTTTTCCGAAACATTATTGATATTAAATACTCCAAAGGAAGTCACACGGTCACTTAAACCAGCATAACGTGCTAAGGCACAGATCTCTCGACCGTCAAAACCATTGGGATTAAAAGTAGAAAAAAATCCTAAATCGGATGATTTTATAGCGTTAATATCGAAGCTTATCAGGTCTGCATCGCGAAAAACCGGCTCTGCAATGTTGATATTTGAGATAATTTCACCCAGACGATACGCTTCAAAATACATTTTATCGATCAAATCGATCTCTTCCTGCGAATTAAAATAGGTTTGATAACCCAGCGTACTAAAATTATTCAGATTCGTCGGAGCTTCCATAATAATCCGGGTCATAAAAGATTCAGACGGGTTTTCCATATCATTAATCACATCGATTTTGTTATCTACACAGACCAAATTGACCGGTTGTTCCTGCAAATCATATCCGCGGTACATTCCGTAGGTTAAATCTTGTGAACCGCCTATAATGACAGGGATGACTTTTTTCTTTAATAAATCGGCAACCAATAATTTTACTGCTACATAAGTATCTTCCATCGTCTCACCTGCTTCAATCGTTCCTAAATCTACCATATTAGTTGTCCAGTTTCCCGGAAATAACTGATAGAGATTCTTCCTGAAGGCATCAAAGCCGATGGATTCTTCTTCGTTTAATGCTCCCCTGCCTTCCGAAACGGTAATCAAAGCGAGCTGAACATTCTTTAAATCAGGAAACGATTCTGAAGTATGTATAGCAATATTCTTTCCCAGCGAATGTTTAGGCAAGGTTTCAACAAACAGTTTTAAGGACGCAGAAACAGGTTTTAAAATCTCGTACATCATTTTATTTTTTGATTGTCTTTTTTGCAGGTGTTTTTTTAGCTGTTGCTTTCTTTACAGCTGTCTTTTTCGGAGCCGTTTTCTTTGCCGGTACTTTCTTTTCGATTAGTTTTTTAACTTCGTCCAGAGTCAAAGCAGCGGCATCCACTTCCTTACTCAATTCGATTTTTACTTTCCCCTGAAGAATGACTGAACGTCCCCAACGAGCTTTTTCCACACGAATTCCTTCTTCTTTCCAGTCATGAACAACTTTATCTTTTTCTTTTTGAAGCTTATCTTCTATCAGTTGTTCAATGTCTTCCTGTGAAAGATTGTCAAAATTGTATTTTTTATTGACATTGATAAACATATTGTTCCACTTGATGAAAGGTCCGAATCGCCCCACACCTTTTTGAACCGGTAATCCCTGATACAGACCTATAGGTGCATCTGCTTTTTGTTTTTCTCTGATCAATTCGATCGCACGTTCTAAAGATACATCCAAAGGCTCTTCGCCTTTTGGCAATGAAACAAACATTTCATCAAAACGCACATACGGCCCATAACGTCCGTTGTTTACCTCGACGGTTTTCCCTTCGTATTCTCCCAGAGTTTTGGGCAATAAAAACAACTGCAGTGCTTCTTCCAGACTAATTGTCCCGATGTTTTGATTCGGATTCAAACTGGCAAACTGTTTGTTTTCATCTTCCGCATCCCCGATTTGTGCCATAGGACCGAATTTTCCTAAACGCACTGAAACAGGCTTTCCTGATTTAGGATCAGTTCCTAAAATCCGTTCACCCGATTCGCGTTCGGCATTTTTTTCAACATCTTTTACCGTAGGATGAAAATGACTGTAAAACTCATTCATCATTTTCGTCCAGTCTTTATTTCCTTCGGCAATTTCGTCAAAGCTCTCTTCAACTTTTGCCGTGAAATTATAATCTAAAATAGTTTCAAAGTTTTTTACGAGGAAATCGGTTACGATAATCCCAATATCCGTTGGAATCAATTTACCTTTATCAGCACCTACTTTTTCTATTTGTGTCGCTGTCGAAATTTTGTCGCCGGCTAAATGAAGTACCTGATAATTTCTTTCGCTTCCTTCGGCTGTTCCTTTTTCCACATAATTACGCGCCATAATAGTAGAAATAGTCGGTGCGTAAGTAGAAGGTCGTCCAATCCCCAGTTCTTCCAGCTTTTTAACAAGTGCTGCTTCGGTATAACGTGCAGGCGGACGCGAAAAACGCTGGGTTGCCGTAATGCCATTGTTTTGCAATTTTTCGTTTACTTTCAATGCCGGCAACAAACCTTCCTGTTCTTCCTCTTCGTCGTCATGTCCTTCAAGATATACTTTCAAAAAACCTTCAAACAGCAATACTTCTCCGGTTGCTGTAAAATGTTCGTTATGTTTATCGGCAACAATAGTTACATTAGTACGTTCTAATTGTGCGTCGCTCATCTGTGAAGCAATGGTTCGTTTCCAGATCAACTCATACAATCTTGCCTGGTCGCGGTCGATATTTACCGAATGACGCGACATATCCGTAGGTCGGATCGCTTCGTGCGCTTCTTGTGCTCCTTTAGCTTTAGTCGAAAAAATTCGTGGTTTGCTGAATTCTTTTCCGTAAGCATTAATAATAGCAGCTTCGGCTGATTTAATGGCTTCCTGCGATAAGTTCACACTATCAGTTCTCATATAAGTAATCAACCCGCTTTCGTACAGTCGCTGTGCCAACATCATTGTTTGGCCTACAGAAAAATACAATTTGCGCGAAGCTTCTTGTTGCAAGGTAGAAGTGATAAAAGGTGCAGCAGGTGATTTCTTAGCCGGTTTTGTTTCTAAATCAGAAACTTTGAATTGAGCTCCTATATTCTTCTCCAAAAATGCCTGTGCTTCTGCCTGAGTTTTAAAATTTTTAGGCAATTTGGCTTTAAACGATTTTCCGTTTTCAGCAACAAATTCCGCTACAATACTGAATGAAGATCCTGTTTTGAAGTTTTCAATCTCTCGTTCGCGTTCTACAATCAAACGAACAGAAACCGATTGTACTCTACCGGCAGACAAGCCTGCACGAACTTTTTTCCATAAAATAGGCGAAAGCTCATACCCCACCAAACGATCCAACACACGGCGTGCTTGCTGTGCATTGACTAAATTATAGTTGATCCCCCGGGGATTTTCAATTGCTTTTTGAATCGCTGTTTTGGTAATCTCATGAAAAACAATACGTTTGGTTTGGTTGTCTTTTAATTTCAATTCTTCCGCTAAATGCCATGCTATAGCTTCTCCCTCGCGGTCTTCATCGGACGCCAACCATACTGTTTCGGCTTTCTTAGATAAATCTTTTAATTTTTTTACTACCGCTTTTTTATCGGCAGAGACTTCATATTTAGGTTTGAAGTTGTTTTCTATATCAATTGCCATTTCTTTTGAAGGAAGGTCCACAATGTGCCCAAAGCTCGATTCTACCTGAAACTCTTTCCCCAAAAATTTTTCTATCGTTTTTGCCTTTGCAGGCGACTCCACTATCACTAAGTTTTTTGCCATCCTAATTTTAATTTGAAAGCAAAAATATAGGATTTTTTTAATATAAAGGTTTCTTGTTATTTTTTTATTCTCCCAAAAAAGTTTCTCCTTATATAATAAGGAGCATTTTTTAGCTGTATTGCGCCAGATTTTCCTGCATTATTTTTTTTAGGACTTCGATCAGCTTTTGCGGTTTTATAACTTTGATTTGAGTATTGTGCGAAAGCAGTTCGGCTATAAATTCCATTGTAGGTATCAACTGGAAGGTAATAATACTTTTTCCGTTTTCTGTCGTAATCTGCTGTGAGGTGTGTAGCGGAAGCGTACGAAAATACTTGCCATATTCGATCGATGTTTCGATGTGAATATCCACAACTTCTGAAAACCCTTCAACAGGTTGGGTTGTAATTCCGAAAAAATCCTTGAAATAATTTTTTACATCTATTCGTTTTTGTGGTAGAGTTTCCGATCCGGCTTCGGCATTTAAAATACGATCCAACGCAAAAGTTTTTAAAAAAGTTTGTACTGCTCTGTCTTTTACTTCAAAACCAACAACGTACCATCTGTTTTTATTTTCAATAAGTGCCTGAGGAATCATTTTGCGTTGATCTGATTTATATTGATCAAACTTCTGATAAGTAAACAACAAATATTTTTGATGAATAATCGTCTCTTTAATCAAAGGATAATGTTCCAACCCCGAAGCTTTGCGTTCATTGACAAAAATAAAATCCAAAGCAACAGCATCCTGGGCAATATTGAACATCTTTAAACTTTCAATAGCAAACTGCTGATAATTTTGCTTTTGCCCGTTTAAGGAATTTTCATCTAAAACATATTTCCGAATCGATTTATCAAAAGTAATTTTAATGTTTAAAGACGATTCAATGTCTTTTAAATCACGCTGAAAAGTTCGGAGCGAAACCTGAAGATCCTCATCTGCATATCTGTTTTTCAGGTTTTCATTCAATTCATTAAAAGTTAACCCATTTGCACCATACAAGTGAAAAAGCTCCACAATACGAATCAAACGGCTTATTAAATGGTGTTTACTTGCCATAAGACTAATTAAAACTGTTTTTGAAAAGCTGCTCGATGGCATCAATTCCAAAAAGATTGATATTCCGGGTTCCGATTCCGGCAAAATTCGATGAATTGATTTTTGGCTGGGTAATTGTTTTACGAAATTCACGATGATAATGGTCATAACAAAACCATTGAGCTTGATTTTGATCAAAAACCCAAACATTTTTTTGCAGATTAATAGCCATTTGCACCGCCCAGGCTGTCCCGCCCTGAACCTGTAAATGGTTGTTGGATTTTTTGAAAGTTGAAACCGCAAAAACCTCATCAGCATTTTTTACCTGATGCCAATTGCGTGCTAAAAATTTTAAATAAGATTGAATTCGGGAACGTTTTAAAACTTCGTTGGTTTTGTAAACGTTGGCAACGCCTTCCCGGAATTCACTTTCAGATAATTCATATTTATTTTCTGATTGATGAAAAGCTGTTTTGTAAGAATAGGCAATAACGTCCACACGGTATTTTTTTGAAAAAAATTCAAAATACGAATCAGCACCTTCTGCACCTCCGGAATGACAAATAAATTGTTTTACAGCCTTCATATCACAAAGATACAAAAACAAAACGACGTTAAATGTCGTTTTAAAATTATTTATAAATCGGCTGACATCTTGTCAGAAAGTTATTTTTAATCGTATCTTTGTATTCTGATTAGTACACGATTGTGATTTTATGGAAAAGGTAATTGACGAAAGAAAACAAGGGACAAGTCTTGTTTTAAATCAACAAGAAAATAACACAAAAAAATTATTTATAGAGAGTTACGGCTGTCAGATGAATTTTTCTGACAGTGAAATCGTGGCTTCTATTTTAGCCAACGAAGGTTATAACACGACCCAAAATCTGGAAGAAGCCGATTTGGTTTTGGTTAATACATGTTCGATCCGTGACAAGGCAGAGCAGACTGTACGCAAACGTTTGGAAAAATACAATGCCGTAAAAAAAATCAATCCATCAATGAAAGTGGGTGTTTTGGGCTGTATGGCAGAAAGACTTAAAAGCCAGTTTCTCGAACAGGAAAAAATCGTGGATATGGTTGTAGGACCTGACGCGTATAAAGACATTCCGAATTTACTGAAAGACGTAGGCGAAGGACGTGATGCTATCAACGTGATTCTTTCTAAAGAGGAAACTTATGGCGATATTTCTCCGGTGCGTTTAAACAGCAACGGTGTTACCGCATTTGTTTCCATTACCCGGGGATGTGACAATATGTGTACGTTTTGCGTAGTTCCGTTTACACGTGGTCGCGAACGTTCACGCGATCCGCAAAGTATTATGGAAGAAATCAAAGATTTGTATGAGCGTGGTTTTAAAGAAATTACTTTATTGGGTCAAAACGTAGATTCTTATTTATGGTATGGAGGTGGTTTGAAAAAAGATTTCGACAAAGCAACTGAAATACAGAAAGCAACCGCAGTCGATTTTGCACAGTTATTGGATATGTGTGCAACGGCTTATCCTAAAATGCGTTTCCGTTTTTCCACTTCAAATCCACAGGATATGCACGACGAAGTGATTCACGTAATGGCAAAACATCACAATATCTGTAAATATATCCATCTGCCGGTACAATCGGGATCGACACGTATTTTACATGAAATGAACCGCCAGCATACGCGAGAAGAATATATGGATCTGGTAAACCGCATCTATAAAATCATTCCCGAAATCTCTTTATCCCAAGATATGATTACCGGTTTCCCAACCGAAACCGAAAAGGATCATCAGGATACTTTATCGTTAATGGAATATGTAAACTACGATTTCGGATATATGTTTGCTTATTCCGAAAGACCCGGAACTTTGGCAGCACGTAAAATGAAAGATGACGTTCCTGAAGAAGTAAAGAAAAGACGTTTACAGGAAATCGTAGATCTGCAACAAAAAATAGGGTTAAAACGTACACAGCGTTTCTTAGGACAAACCGTAGAAGTGCTGATTGAAAAAGATTCTAAAAAATCGGATTTGCATTGGTCGGGAAGAAACTCTCAAAATACTACAGTGGTTTTTCCAAAAGAAAACTACAAAGTAGGCGATTTTGTTTTGGTAAAAGTAACTGATTGTACTTCGGCAACATTAATTGGTGAAGCAGTGGGATATTCGGAAATGCAATAATTTTTTAAACATAAAATGGCACTTTACAGAGAAGATGAAACATATAAAATTATAGGAGCTTGTATGAAAGTTCATCAAGAGCTTGACTCAGGTTTACTTGAGATAATTTATAAAGATGCTTTGGAAATCGAATTTAGAGCGAATGATATTCCTTTTGTAAGAGAAAAGGAATTTGTCGTTACATATAGAGGTATCGTGTTACCTCATAGATTTAATGCAGATTTTGTGGTTTATGATGATATAATTTTAGAAGTAAAAGCCGTAAAAGAATTTTCAAATGAACATATAGCTCAAACTTTGAATTATATGAAATTGTCAGATTCAGAAATTGGATTATTGGTAAACTTTCAAAATAAATCACTGACTCACAAAAGACTTATTTCATAAAAATAATTCGTGAAAATTTGTGTAATTCGTGGCTAAACAAAAATGGAAAACATACAAACTATAAAACAACGATTCGAGATAATAGGCAACGATCCTAAATTAAACCGTGCGTTGGAAAAAGCCCTTCAGGTTGCCCCCACGGATATTTCGGTTTTGGTAACAGGAGAAAGTGGTGTAGGAAAAGAAAGCATTCCAAAAATCATACATGCGCTTTCGCATCGCAAGCACGGAAAATACATTGCGGTAAACTGTGGTGCTATTCCGGAAGGAACCATTGATTCTGAATTATTCGGTCACGAAAAAGGTGCGTTTACCGGAGCAGTGAACAGCCGGGAAGGCTATTTTGAAGTAGCCAGCGGCGGAACTATCTTCTTAGATGAAGTCGGCGAACTGCCTTTGACCACACAAGTTCGGCTCTTGCGGGTGTTAGAAAACGGGGAATTCATCAAAGTAGGTTCGTCCAAGGTTCAAAAAACCGATGTAAGAATAGTTGCGGCAACCAACGTAAAAATGTTTGAAGCCATTGAAAAAGGAAAATTTCGGGAAGATTTATACTACCGCTTGAGCACTGTAGAAATCAACCTGCCGCCTTTGCGCGAGCGCGGCGAAGATATTCATTTGCTGTTCCGGAAGTTTTCTGCAGACTTTGCTTCAAAATACAAAATGCCGCCTATTCGTTTAGACGAACAGGCTGTTCAATATCTGAAACAATACCGATGGGACGGAAATATACGTCAGCTCAGAAATATTGCCGAACAAATTTCTGTTATTGAAACCAAACGGGAAATTGACTTACCAACGATTCAGGCTTATTTGCCCAATCGAAATTCTCAGTTGCCTTCGTTGGTTGAAACAAAAAAAAGCGAAAGCGATTTCAGCAACGAACGTGAAATTTTGTACAAAGTATTATTTGATATGAAGAGTGATCTGAACGACCTGAAAAAACTGACGATGGAATTGATGAATAATTCTAATTCAAGTCAGGTACAGGAAACCAACAAATCGCTGATTCAACGAATTTACGGTCAAAACGAAGAACCGCATCAGACATCCGGCAGAGCACTTTCGCTGAGCGAACATACTTCGCCGGTAAGCAATCATCCACAAGAACCGGAGGACGAAGACGACACTAATTATCTGATTGCTGAAACCGTTGAAGATGAGGAAACGCTGAGTCTGGAAGCCAAAGAAATTGAACTGATCAAAAAAGCACTGGAACGAAACAAAGGCAGACGAAAAGC
>Ga0209075_1004057_pt1 | contig 11896 bp, 11 predicted proteins | sample Stecom2011_FD_187523 | JGI IMG/M metagenome (GOLD analysis project Ga0209075, IMG submission 187523) | Agricultural soil microbial communities from Utah to study Nitrogen management - Steer compost 2011 (SPAdes) (version 2) | ecosystem: Environmental > Terrestrial > Soil > Agricultural land...
GTGGCCTGGCAGGTCTACGAGATCACCGGCGAGCCGCTGTCGCTGGCCTGGGTCGGGCTGGCGCAGTTCGTGCCCATGCTGTTGCTGCTGATGCCGGCGGGGGATCTGATCGACCGCTACAACCGCAAGCTGATTCTCGGCCTGTCCTGGATCGGCGCCGCCGCCTGCAGCGCCATACTGCTCTGGCTGACCCTGCGCGACGAGCATGATCCGGCCTGGTTCTACGGCGCACTGGTGCTCTATGGTTGCTCCCGGGCCTTCATCGGGCCGGCGCTGCAGAGCCTGCTGCCGCAGATAGTGCCGCGCGACCAGCTGGCCCAGGCGATCGCTACCAACAGCACCATCATGCGTACCGCCACCATTCTCGGCCCGGTGATGGGCGGCGTGTTCTACGCCATCGGCGGGGGCGAGCTGACCTACGCGTTGTGCATGGTCTGCTTCGCCGGCGGGCTGGCGCTGCTGAGCCGGGTACCGGTACTCTATGCCGACCGGGTGCAACTGACCGAGACCTCGGGCTGGAAGCGCTTCACCGCCGGCCTGCATTTCATCCGTACCCGGCCGATCATCCTCGGCACCATCTCGCTGGATCTGTTCGCCGTGCTGCTCGGCGGCGTGATCGCCTTGCTGCCGATCTATGCCAGCGACGTCCTGCATGTCGGCCCGGAGGGGCTGGGACTGCTGCGCAGCGCCATGGCCATGGGTGAAATCTGCGTGGGGCTGTATCTCAGCGCCAGACCATTCAATCGCAACGTCGGCCGCACCATGTTCATCGCGGTGGCGATCTTCGGTCTGGCCAACCTGGTGTTCGCCCTGTCGACGCTGTTCTGGCTGTCGTTCGCCATGCTGCTGCTGGCCGGGGCGGCGGACATGGTCAGCGTCTACATCCGCTCCACCCTGATCCAGTTCTCCACCCCGGATGCCATGCGTGGCCGGGTCAACGCGGTGAACATGCTGTTCATCGGCTCGTCGAACGAGCTGGGACACTTCCGTGCCGGCACCAGCGCCGCCTGGTTCGGTGCCGTGCCGGCGGCGCTGATCGGCGCCCTCTGCACCCTCGGCGTGGTCGCCGGCTGGGCTGCGGCCTTCCGCAGCCTGCGCCAGGTCGATCGCTTCGAGGATGCCGCTGCGGCCACCGAGCAGGACACCGCCGGTCGCAGTCAATGACCTCGGCGGCGATAGGTCTTATACTTCGCGCCAGACAGAACCAATCAGGAATCAACATGACCCAGGCCCCTGGCACCCTCTACATCGTTTCCGCCCCGTCCGGTGCAGGCAAGACCACGCTGGTGAAGGCGCTGATCGATGAGATCGATACCCTGCGCGTGTCGGTCTCCCACACCACCCGGCCCATGCGCCCGGGGGAGATCGACGGGGTCAACTATCACTTCACCAGCCGCGAGCAGTTCATCAAGCAGGTCGGCGAGGGTGACTTCCTGGAACACGCCGAGGTCTTCGGCAACCTCTATGGTACGTCCCAGACCACCGTCGAACAGACCCTGGCTGCCGGTCATGACCTGATCCTGGAGATCGACTGGCAGGGCGCCCAGCAGGTGCGCCGGGCGCTGCCCCAGGCACGCTCCGTCTTCATTCTGCCGCCCAGCCGCGAAGCCCTGCTGCAGCGCCTGAGCAACCGGGGTCAGGATTCGGAGGAAGTGATCGCCGCGCGCATGGCGCAGGCCACCGCGGAAATGAGTCATTACGTGGAATACGACTATATTGTCATCAACGATGACTTCCAGCAGGCGCTGGATGAGCTCAAGGCGATACTGCTGGGCAACCGCCTGACCCTGGCCCGCCAGCAGGCACTGCATCACCGGCTGCTGAGCGCACTGTTGTCAGAATGATGGCCTAGGCCGTAAAATATCCGGTCCTGCGTAATATTTTCGCGCATCCCCGATCACCCATCTGCCGTTTCGGAGTAACACCATGGCCCGCGTCACCGTTGAAGACTGCCTGGAAAATGTAGACAACCGCTTCGAGCTGGTCATGCTGGCGACCAAGCGTGCCCGCCAGATCGCCACTGGCGGCAAGGAACCCAAGGTAGCCTGGGAAAATGACAAGCCGACCGTCGTTGCCCTGCGCGAGATCGCCGAGGGTCTGATTTCCGACGAGATCATGGCCGAGGAAGCCCTCCACGACCAGCAGGAACCCCTGTACTCGCTGGAATCCGAACTGCCGGAGTAACGCTATACGATGGCCGTGCAATCTGCATCTCATCGCCCGCCCGTCAGGCTGCAGGAGGGTTGCATGTCCGGAATTGAAGTACTCGCCGACCGGCTCGAGAGCTATCTCGAGCCCGAGCAGATCAACCAGGTGCGCCGCGCCTACTTCTATGCCGAGCAGGCCCACGACGGGCAGACCCGGCGCAGCGGCGAACCCTACGTCACCCACCCGCTCGCGGTAGCGGGCATCCTCGCCGACATGCGCCTGGACCATCAGAGCCTGATGGCCGCGATGCTGCACGACGTGATCGAGGACACCGGCATCCCCAAGGAAGCATTGGCCGCGCAGTTCGGCGAGACCGTCGCGGATCTGGTTGACGGGGTCAGCAAGCTGACCCAGATGAAGTTCGAGAGCAAGGCAGAGGCTCAGGCCGAGAACTTCCAGAAGATGGCCCTGGCCATGGCCCAGGACATCAGGGTGATCCTGGTCAAGCTCGCCGACCGTCTGCACAACATGCGCACCCTGGGCGCGCTCAGGCCGGAAAAGAGCCGCCGCATTTCCCGCGAAACCCTCGAGATCTATGCACCCATCGCCAATCGCCTGGGCATGCACAGTCTGAGTACCGAGTTCGAGGACCTGGGCTTCAAGGCCATGTACCCCATGCGCTCGCGCATGATCGCCCAGGCCGTGCGTGACGCCCGCGGCAACCGCAAGGAGTTGCTCAACCAGATTCTCGAGTCGCTGCAGGCCTGTCTGGAGCGCGCGGGTCTGCCGGGCACGGTAGTGGGCCGGGAAAAGCACCTGTACAGCATCTACGAGAAGATGCGCGAGAAGCGCCGGGCATTCAACGAGATCATGGATGTCTACGCCTTCCGCATCATCGTCGACAAGGTCGACACCTGCTACCGCGTGCTGGGTGCGGTCCATGGTCTGTACAAGCCCTTCCCGGGCCGCTTCAAGGACTACATCGCCATTCCCAAGGCCAACGGCTACCAGTCCCTGCACACCACCCTGTTCGGTCTGCACGGGGTGCCGATCGAGATCCAGATCCGCACCGAGGAAATGGAGGAGATGGCCAATAACGGCATTGCCGCCCATTGGCTGTACAAGTCCAAGGACGACGTGCTCAACGGTCAGCATGCCCGCACCCGGCAGTGGCTCAAGGGCGTGCTCGAGCTGCAACAGTCCGCCGGCAGCTCGCTGGAGTTCATCGAGAACGTCAAGATCGATCTGTTCCCGGACGAGGTCTACGTGTTCACGCCCAAGGGCCGCATCATGGAGCTGCCCAAGGGCTCGACGCCGGTGGACTTCGCCTATGCGGTGCACACCGATGTCGGCAACAGCTGCATCGCCTGCCGCATCAACCGCCGCCTGGCCCCGCTGTCCGAACCTCTGGAGAGCGGCCAGACCGTGGAAATCATCACTGCGCCCGGCGCCCGGCCGAACCCGGCCTGGCTGAGCTTTGTCACCACCGGCAAGGCACGCAGCAATATCCGCCATGCGCTCAAGCACCAGCGCCAGTCCGAGGCCATTGCCCTGGGCGAACGGCTACTGGAGAAGGTTCTGGTCAGCTTCGAGACCAGCCTCGAGCAGATACCCGAGCAACGTATCCAGCGCGTGCTGCGCGACTACGACATGGCAACCCTGGAAGATCTGCTGGCGGACATCGGCCTGGGCAACCGCATGGCCTATGTCACCGCCCGTCGCCTGCTGAGCAACGATGCACCGGCCGAGGTGGAAGCCTCAGTGAGGAGCGAGGCGACGGCCCAGCAACCGAGCAGCGAAGAAGCGCCACTGGCAATCCGTGGCACCGAAGGAATGGTGGTCAGTTTTGCACGCTGCTGTAACCCGATTCCCGGCGACCCCATCGTCGGCTTCATCACCAGCGGCAAGGGCATGGTCATCCACCAGGAGACCTGCAGCAACCTGGCCGAACATCGGGGTAACAGCGAGCAGATCCTGCATCTGACCTGGGACAAGAACGTCAGTGGCGAATTCACTGTGGAACTGCGGGTCGAATTGGAACATCAGCGCGGCATCATCGCCCAGCTGGCGACCAGTATCACCGTCGCCGACGCCAGCATCGACAAGATCAGCGTTGACGAACGCGACGGCAAGATCAGCGTGGTGCAGCTGGCGCTGCGCGTACGCGGTCGACTGCATCTTTCGCAACTGATCAAGCGTATCCGCGCCCTGCAGGGGGTAGTGCGGATCACCCGCTTGAAGAACTGAACCCAATGGAGACCTTCATGAACAAGCAAGTCATCACCAGTGAACACGCCCCGGCCGCGATCGGTACCTACTCGCAGGCCATCAAGGTGGGTAACACTGTGTACCTGTCCGGCCAGATCCCGCTGGATCCCCAGACCATGGAAGTGGTCGAGGGCTTTGAAGCCCAGGTATGCCGCGTGTTCGACAATCTGGCCCTGGTGGCCGAAGCCGCTGGTGGCAAGCTGCAGGACATCGTCAAGCTGAACATCTTCCTCACCGACCTGAACAACTTCGCCAAGGTCAACGAGATCATGGGACGCTACTTCGAACAGCCCTATCCCGCCCGCGCCGCCATCGGCGTGGCCGCTCTGCCCAAGGGCGTGCCGGTCGAAATGGACGGCATTCTGGTCCTCGGCTGAGACCAGGGGGCGGGCTCTGCCCGCCCTCCTGCGCCGCCCCGCGCGGCGCTTCCCTTCCGCTTCCTAGCCCAGCATGCTCGAATAGCCTTCCCGGTAACTCGGATACTGCGGTACCCAGCCGGACTCCCGTGCCAGTGCATTGCTGCAGCGCTTGCTGCCGACCCGATTGGCCGTCACCCCCTCATCCAGCAGCGCCACCCCCAATCGCTCCGCCAGCCACTGCGCCACCTCATGCAGCGGCGCCGGCTCGTCATCCACGCCCAGATAACAGGGCGCCAGCAGCTCGCGCTTGTCCGCCTGCAGCAGCAGATGGGCCAGCAGCCCGGCAGCATCATCGCGGTGGATGCGGTTGGTGTACTGCACCGGCTGGTCCGGCACATGCAGACCATTGCGCACCTGCTCGATCAGCCGCGTGCGACCCGGTCCGTAGATACCGCCAAGGCGTACTACCGATGCCGGGATACCGCTGCGCAGCGCCACGTCCTCGGCCTCGATCAGCACCGGCGCAGTGGGTGTATCCGCCAGTGCGGCGCTGTTTTCGGTCACCCATTCGCCGGCACTCTGGCCATAGACGGCGGTACTGGATACCTGCAGCAGGTGGCGCGGCGGCTGGCGGCTGTCCCTGAGCCAGCCCAGCACATGCTGCAGGCCTTCGACGTACAGGCGGCGGTACAGGTCCGCATCGCGGCGCCCGGCAGCGGGGCAGTAGACCAGATAGTCCACCCCGGCCGGCCAGTCGGCCGGGCGCTGGGCGTCGGTCAGATCTGCGGCGATGCGGCCGAAGCCTTCCGGCAGCACCGAAGGATCCCGGCGCAGACCACTGACCTGCCACCCCTGCTCCAGCATGCGCTGCCCCAGGGCCACGCCCAGGTCCCCACAACCTGCAATAACCAGATGTTTCATCCTGATTGTTTTCCTCTATCAAGCAACCCGTTATGCTTGGTGAAAAATCTCAGCGAGCAGTATACGACATGACCCTGACCGAACTTCGTTACATAGTGACCCTCGCCCAGGAACAGCATTTCGGCCACGCTGCCGAGCGCTGCCATGTATCCCAGCCCACCCTCAGCGTCGGCGTGAAGAAACTGGAGGAGGAGCTGGGGGTGCTGCTGTTCGAACGTACCAAGAGTGCAGTGCGGGTGACGCCGATCGGCGAGAAGATCGTGGCCCAGGCCCAGCGGGTGCTGGAGGAGGCCATGACCATCCGCGAGCTGGCCAGCGCCGGCAAGGATCAGCTGTCCGCACCGCTCAAGGTCGGAGCCATCTACACCATAGGGCCCTATCTTTTCCCGCATCTGGTTCCCCAGCTGCACCGGGTCGCTCCGCAGATGCCGCTGTACATCGAGGAAGACTACACCCACAACCTGCGCGACAAGCTGCGCACCGGTGAGCTGGATGCCATCATTGTCGCGCTGCCGTTCAACGAGCCGGACATTCTCACCAAACCCCTGTATGACGAGCCCTTCAGTCTGCTGATCCCCGCCGATCACCCCTGGGCATCGCGCAGTCATGTCAGCCTCGACGATCTGGATGACAATCCTCTGCTGCTGCTCGGCGAGGGCCACTGCTTCCGGGAACAGGTCCTGGAAGCCTGCCCCACCACCCGGCGCAATGACGACCAGGGCAAGCACACCACCATCGAATCCAGCTCCCTGGAAACCATCCGCCACATGGTGGCCTCGGGCATGGGCATGACGGTGCTGCCGATGTCGGCCGCGGATGATCGCTACTACAGTTCCGATCTGCTGCTGACCAAGCCGTTCAAGGCACCGGTGCCCTTCCGTACCGTCGCCATTGCCTGGCGCGCCAGCTTCCCGCGGCCCAAGGCGGTGGATCTGCTCAGCGACTCGATCCGTCTGTGCTCGATCGGGACGCCCGCGACCAAGGGTTGAGAAGATGCAGGCGAGCGCCGGACACACGTCACTGACGGTGCTCAAGGGCATCGGCCCGGCACTGGAGGAAAAGCTCAACCGTCTGGGTCTGCGCAGCGTGGAGGACATCCTCTTCCATCTGCCGCTGCGCTACCAGGACCGCACCCGCGTCACCCCCATAGGTGCCCTGCGCCCCGGACTCGACGCGGTGATCGAGGGCGTGGTGGTCGCCGCTGATGTGGTCATGGGTCGCCGGCGCAGCCTGCTGTGCCGGATTCAGGACGGCAGCGGCACCCTGAGCCTGCGCTTCTACTACTTCAGCGCCGCGCTCAAGGCCAGCCTGCAACGGGGCAGTCGCTGGCGCTGCTATGGCGAGGTGCGACCGGGCGCCTCGGGGCTGGAGATCTATCATCCGGAATTGCAGAGTCTGGACAAGCCGCAGACCGCGCCGGTGGACACCACCCTGACGCCCATCTATCCGGCTACCGAAGGTCTGTCGCAGCAACGCCTGCGGGCGCTGAGCGAAGGCGCCCTGGGCTGGCTGGCCCAGGGCAACAGCCTGCAGGAACTGCTGCCCGAGGATCTGGTTGCCCGCTACCGCATGCCGCCCCTGCGCGAAGCCATCCGCGTGCTGCACCGCCCGCCGCCGGATGTGGACCTGCAGGCACTGCAGGAGGGGCGGCACTGGGCCCAGCACCGGCTGGCCTTCGAGGAACTGCTCGCCCACCAGCTGACCATGCGCCGCCTGCGTGCCGAGGTACGCTCGCACCGGGCACCGGTGATGCAGGCCAGCGGCGAGCTGGCCCGGGCCTATATCGAGCAGTTGGGATTCCCCCTGACTGGCGCCCAGCAGCGTGTGGCCGAGGAGATCCGCGCCGATCTGCTGCAGCCCAGCCCCATGCTGCGCCTGGTTCAGGGTGATGTGGGCGCCGGCAAGACGGTGGTGGCTGCCCTGGCGGCGCTGCAGGCTCTGGAAGCTGGCTGGCAGGTGGCGCTCATGGCCCCCACCGAGATCCTCGCCGAGCAGCATTTCAACAACTTCCAGCGCTGGTTCGCGCCGCTGGGCATCTCCGTGGCCTGGATGGCCGGCAAGCTCAAGGGCAAGGCCCGGGCCAACCAGTTGCAGATGATTGCCACCGGCGAAGCGGCCATGGTGGTCGGGACCCATGCCCTGTTCCAGGACGAGGTGCAGTTCCACAATCTGGGCCTGGCGATCATCGACGAGCAGCACCGCTTCGGTGTGCAGCAGCGGCTGGCCCTGCGCGACAAGGGCGCCGCCGGACGCTTCTCCCCCCACCAGCTGATCATGACCGCCACGCCCATTCCGCGGACCCTGGCGATGAGCGCCTACGCCGATCTGGACACCTCGATCCTCGACGAGCTGCCCCCGGGCCGTACGCCGATCAACACGGTACTGGTCTCCGACAGCCGCCGGGAAGAAGTCATCGAGCGGGTACGCGCCGGCTGCAAGGAGGGTCGTCAGGCCTACTGGGTGTGTACCCTCATCGAGGAATCCGAGCAGCTGCAGGCCCAGGCGGCGGAGGTCACCTGGCAGAACCTCTGCGAGCACCTGCCGGAACTGTCCATCGGCCTGATTCACGGCCGCATGAAGGCCGCCGAGAAGGCGGAGATCATGCAGGCCTTCAAGGAAGGCGATCTGCACCTGCTGGTGGCCACCACGGTGATCGAGGTGGGGGTGGACGTACCCAACGCCAGCCTGATGATCATCGAGAACCCCGAGCGCCTGGGCCTGGCCCAGCTGCACCAGCTGCGCGGCCGGGTCGGCCGGGGCAGCACCGCCAGTCACTGCGTGTTGCTGTATCAGGCCCCCCTGTCGGCACTGGGCCGGGAGCGCCTGGGTATCATGCGCGAAAGCTCGGACGGCTTCGTGATTGCCGAGAAGGATCTGGAACTGCGCGGCCCCGGTGAGGTGCTGGGCACCCGTCAGACCGGGCTGGTGCAGTTCCGCGTCGCCGATCTGGTCCGCGATGCCGATCTGCTGCCGCTGGTGCAGCAGGCTGCCGCCGATATCGGCGAGCGCCACCCACAGCGGGCAGCCGCCATCATCGACCGCTGGCTCGCCCATGGACAACAGTTTGCCCAGGTATGAGCCGGCGTCATTGCCGCATGCTAAGATCGACCCAGCCCCATTCGGAGAAGGACGCACGATGATAGCCCACGCCACCCTGCCGGACCTGCTGGAAAAACAGCTGCAGCGCCAGGCCATTGCCTATCAGCTGCGCCCACTTCATGAAGCCGGTGCTGCCGGCCAGTGCATAGAGGCCTGCCTGCTCTCCGACAGCCAGGGCGCCCTGCTCACCCTGATTCCCTCCGATCATCTGCTGGATCTGCGCCGACTCAGCGAGCTCAGCGACCGTCCCCTGCAGCCGGTACGTGACAAGCAGCTGCAGCAGATCCTGACGCAGTACCAGCTCACCTACCTCCCCGGGCTGCCCATGCTGGTGGATGCGCCCTGCATGATCGAGCAGAGCCTGCTGAATCAACCCAGGGTGTGGCTGCCCGCCGGATTGTCCGGCTGGTGTCTGGAGCTGGACAACCAGGCCCTGCGGGCCCTGGCGGCCTCGGCAACGGCCGCCTCCTTCGCCGTACCCCTGAACAGCATCCATTGCAGCGCCGAGGATCCGGAGCAGGACAGCGAAGATATCAACACGGCGGTGAAGAACTTCACCGCCCTGCGCATGCGTCAGCGGCTCGAGGAAACCATAGAAGTGCCACCGCTGCCGAGCACCGCACAGCGGATCATGGCATTGCGGGTGAAACCCGACATCACCGTGCAGCAGCTGACCGACGTGGTCGAGACCGACCCCAGCCTGGCCGCCCAGGTGGTCAGCTGGGCCTCTTCGTCCTACTACGCCGCCCCCGGCAGGATACGCTCGGTGGAGGACGCCATCGTCCGGGTACTGGGGTTCGATCTGGTACTCAACCTGTCCATCGGCCTGGCGCTGGGCAAGACCTTCAGCGTGCCCAAGGATGCCCCGGAACGTACCACCCCGTACTGGGAGCAGGCCATCTACACCGCGGCGGTGATCGAAGGTCTGGCCCGCCTGGTACCGCGGGAGCGCCGCCCCGAACTGGGCCTGAGCTATCTGGCCGGGCTGCTGCACAACTTCGGCTACCTGTTGCTGGCCTATATCTTCCCGCCGCATTTCCAGCTCATCTGCCGACATATGGAGGCCAACCCCCACGTGCCGGCCTGGCTGGTGGATCAGCATCTGCTCGGGGTCAATCGGGACCAGATCGGCAGCTGGCTGATGCGCTACTGGGACATGCCGCTGGAGATATGCACTGCCATCCGCCACCAGCATGATCCGCACTATGACGGTGAGCACCATGAGTACGCCAATCTGGTCTATCTGAGCCTGGCCCTGCTGCGTGACAGGGAGCTGGGCAGCGGGCCGGTGATGGACAAGCCGCAGGCATTATTCGACCGCCTCGGACTCACACCGGAGCAGGCGGAACGTGCGGTAGACAAGGTACTGGACGCGCGGGATGCGCTGCGCAAGCTGGTCAACGAGTTCCAGCTCGGTTCGGAACGCAAGGTCTGAAGGCCGGGGGCACTGGACCCCCGGCCGGTCGATCAGTTGACCGAGTCTTTCAGTCCCTTGCCGGGTTTGAAGGCGACGGTGTTGCTCGCCTTGATCTTGACCGGCTCACCGGTCTGCGGGTTCTTGCCGGTACGGGCGCCACGGTGGCGCTGCATGAAGGTGCCGAATCCGACAAGGGTAACGGTGTCCTTGCGGCTCAGCGCCTGGGTGATTTCATCGAGAATCGCGTTCAGCGCGCGGTTAGCCTGCTCCTTGCTCAGGTCAGCCTTTTCGGCAATTGCCGCTGCGAGTTCCGGTTTACGCATATAAAGCCTCACTATGTGTTGTTTTTGTTTTACGCTGCCTCCGCAGCACTGCTAAACCCAGCCTGCCGTACCTGGCTTGCGGCTGTCGAGTTCGCACAGCATCGCACGACTCGCTCACCGGCGCCAGCCAAAACCCGGCTGACAACTGCTGTTTATCGCCTATTTCGCTCGAAAAGCCAAGAATGTCTCAACCCGAATCGTGGCTGATGAGTTCGAAATCCTCCTTCCCCACCCCGCAATCGGGACATTGCCAGTCATCGGGAACATCCTCCCAGCGGGTTCCGGGCGCGATCCCATCCTCGGGCCAACCTTCGGCCTCATCATAGATGAAGCCACAGACAATGCATTGCCACCTGCTCATGAGTCGCCTTTCCTCAAGTGTCCACTCACAGGGTAACCCCGCGAGGGCGACTCCGCCACCCGGCACGGTGAGCGTCTGCGCCCGCAATCGTGCTACCCTCTGCGTTCGATCACCACACCATTTGCAGAGTTTGTTCATGTTTCCCGATTGGCACCCGGCACCGACCCACCCACGCAGACCGGACGGCCTGCTGTTCGACTGGTTGTGCGATGAGGGCTCCCTGACCCGCCGGCTGATGGCCGCCGGGCAGGACGATTTCCGGGTCGAGGTTCTGCTGCAGGAACACCAGCCGGCACGCCCGGACGAGGCCGCAGCACTGGGCCTGGACGCTGGCCAGCCATTGTGGGTACGCGAGGTACTGCTGCACACGGCGGGTGCACCGCGGGTGTTCGCTCGCACGGTCGCCGATCTGCAGGCATTCAATGCCGCCGGGGTACACCTGGAGAACCTCGGCAGTCGCAGTCTCGGTCAGCTGCTGTTCAGCGACCCGCGCATCCAGCGTGAGCCGATCGAGATCAGCCTCTACCCCGCCGCCTGGCTGCCCGCGCCCCGGCGCACCGAAGGCTGCTGGGCCCGGCGCTCGCGGTTTCGCAGCGAACGTCTGCAATTGCTGGTGTGTGAAGTCTTTCTTCCCGGCTGGCCGCGCCCGGCCTGATCAATCACCCCGTTTTCTGGAGACCCTTGTGACCGGCCTGCTGATCAAACCCCTGACCCGCCTCCACCCGCGGGCCATCGACTTCATCCAGCTGATGCGCCTGGATCGCCCGATCGGCATCTATCTGCTGCTCTGGCCCACTCTGTGCGCCCTCTGGCTGGCAGCCGACGGTTTCCCCGACCCGGTGCTGCTGGCGGTGTTCGTGGCGGGCGTGGTGCTGATGCGTTCGGCCGGCTGCGCCATCAACGATTTCGCCGACCGCAAGGTCGACGGCCATGTCAGTCGTACCCGCAACCGCCCCCTGGCCACCGGCCGGGTTACCGCCCGCGAGACCCTGATCACCTT